>Ga0115004_10004065_pt1 | contig 11753 bp, 12 predicted proteins | sample ArcticOcean_MG_C_10_FD_88737 | JGI IMG/M metagenome (GOLD analysis project Ga0115004, IMG submission 88737) | Marine microbial communities from western Arctic Ocean - ArcticOcean_MG_CB11_90 | ecosystem: Environmental > Aquatic > Marine > Oceanic | place: Arctic Ocean: Canada Basin | collected...
AGGTTGAATGGACGGTTGCACAGAATATTTCCAACCTTTCAGGCTTAACTTGGGTCACTCAATCTGCAGGTAAGGTTGACTCTCAACGTTGGCGAGTTTCGATTTCTCTTCCAACTACTCTACCACTCGGCCAGTTAGTTTTACAAGCAACTGCATACGATGAGAGCCAGCAAACCGGGCAGTTACTTGAAGTGGATCTCGCCGAAGTGGTCAATGCCCAGGCTTATTGGTTTGGCCCACATTTTTCAGGTATTGACTCACCTTCTTGGTCAGGTGCGAATCAACTTCCCTTTTCTCCAACAGGTGGTTTATTACGTGGCGAAAAAACCAACTTTACGATGTGCGTTTTGGATGTTGATCATGAGATTTTGAACGAGCAACCGAACTTAACTGCTTCAAAGGGTGAAATTTCCAATCTAAGTTATGAGCCTCGATTTGATTTTAATCATCATTGTTATATTGGGTTTTACATACGAAATGTGAGTGAATCAATTGATGATATTCTTTTTGAAATCAGAGATGTCGAGGGGACTTTACTCAACTCTCGAATTCTTTCGATGGATGACTCTTCTCCAAGTGCTGTTATAGAAATCGTCGACACAGAAGGGAATGTTTTGGACAGTGTACGGGGAGGGGGGAATGAATTCGCCCGCATTACTGTTTCAGATGCAGACGATCCTTCATCTTCTGCAACTGGTGATTTACATGTTGAATGGCCTGGTGCTGGTCTCTTAACCATGCCAGTCGATGTCCTCGACATTCGTTCACCGATATTGATTGAGTTGCCTCAAATTCCATCTGCTCTTCGAAGTGGTGATCTTGAACTTAAATTAGAGATGGCAGGCCAACACGCTTCGTCTTTCAGCAAAGAACATAGTGTACCCTTGTTCTTGACAACGCCTCTAATTGTTTCATCGTATCTTTGTGATGATCAAGGATCTCTTGATTCCTTACGTTTTGGAAACACTGGTTACTTCGTGGTACGTGTTCAGAGTGAACGCCCCCTGGAAATAATGGAAACTACACTGAATCAACTCGGATGGTCAGTATCGGCCCCTTCTCTCGGTGAAGTTGAGAGTACGAGCCCTCTGTTTGAGAATTGTTTATCAGAAATACCTTCGTTGGGAATAAATGAACAACTTCAAAAATTCCGCTTGAGATTGGATGGAGACTTCATTGACGGTGAGGGGCAAATACTGTTCACAGTTCGAGACGTTGATGGTTTATCCAAATCGTTGAATCTCCCAATCCAATTTTATCACGCCTCGCCTCACACCACGCTCGTATCGCTCGAGAATATGACTGCAGGAGAATTGTTATCATTTGTTGGCTCAGTTTCTGACGCAGATGGGGTCGATGATGTATCATGTTCTGCACTTATATCATACAACGAATCACAATTAGCCCAATTACAAGTACTTCTTCAGCCAATGAACCTCACCTCCGCAACCTTAGAGTTCCAGTATCCTACGACGAGTGCACTGAACAACGCATCCTTGGATATTGAGGTGACATGCATTGATTCGTGGTCACAATCGAATACTTCGAATCTTCAAATCACATTACTTCCTGAACCGGTGTGCACTACATGCGAAGAAACCGAAGGGGAGAGTAAACCAGTAGGAACAGCATCTTTGAAACTTATTCCCCTCACTATTGGAATCGTTCTTCTTGTCCTTCTTCTCGTGGTAGGTGCATTTTTGAGGAAACCAAAAGAGGTTGAAACCTCACAATGGATCTTTGATACACACACTGAGGATGAAAATTTAACTTCAAACGATCTAGGTTTGGAGCTAAAAATACCTTCAGATTGGTCTCCTGAACAATACCTCATTTGGCTTGAAAGTGAAATGCCCGAAGGATGGACACGTGAGCAATGGGATGAATTTACTGCTGAACAATCCGAGCTGCTTAAGAATCAAGAATTTTGATGGAGAAGGGTTGATGTGCTTTGAGCACTTGGTTCGTACGAGTGCTATGGCAGTGGGATATGTTTTGATTAATGTTGCACCTGGAAAGGAACATGAAGTTTACCTTGCGGTCAAAGATATGCCTTTTGTTGACGATGCCACCCTTCTTTTTGGCGATCACGATTTAATTGTAAAACAGGTTGCAGAAAGTCTTGCTGTGATTGCTCAATCGGTCGTCGAATCGATACGCCAAATCCCTGGAATTGTAGATACAAAGACGCTTGCTGGTGCTGAACTCTAAGGATAGCTTTTGAGTTCGTGCGAAACCGAGAAATCTCAATCGATAGACTGAGGCTTGAACCATGGAAAAAGCGTTTTGGAATGTGGTACTGCGGAGCCTATAGGGCGCAGTAAGGCGTTTAAATTGGGAAAAAACTATATACTCGGCAGGGGTGTCAAGTATCGGAGGTAATCCAAAATGTCTGATAAAAAATACTTTGTTCTCATGGAGAACGGAAAAGATACGAGCCAGGTTTTTGCAAGCAAACAACCCCGTGGCGCAGCCCTAAAAGCAGCAACCCGCGGACATACGACCATCCGCCTACGAGAGCGTGGCACCAAGCGTGTTCACTGCTTCAAAGGCAGCATCGCAATGGTACCAAAGCCAGCGAACGGTCCTGCATGGCTTCCTGATAAGATCAAGAAGGCCAACGTCAAGAAGACCGGCATCGAACACCTTTGAGTTCGACACCATCATCCTGAATGACCTTCGGATGGAGTGAAGCTTCGTCCGTTCCCGAAAGGGTAGCCGCCTTACCGCCTCTTCGGAGGCGGAAAAGGCTCTCAACCTTCTTCTTCTATTCTTTGCACTTGATTCGGCGTGCCTCGCGCAATGAAAAGAGCCAATGCAATCATTCCTAGTTGTGCCACAGCGCGTGCCATATGAGCCGTGTTGCTGAATGTGGTGCCCATCAGGGGAATATCATTGAGCCACATGTTGAGGTTCGCCCAATACAACACGATAAGAAACACCGCCATGGCTTTCCCAGCATGCGATCGTGACACAGGAATCATCATCGCTGCACCGATTGCGATTTCAACCACGCCGCTTGCGTACACCCAGAATGTAGCATGACCGAGAAGGTCTGGTACAATCGGTTCAAAGAATTCAGGGCCAGTAAAGTGTTGAACACCAATCCAAAAAAAAGCCGCACCGAGGAAGAGTGCAAATCCAGTGCGTAAGCGTTCAAGCATTGACGCCATAGCAATCACGTTCAGTAACGAACGTTTTGACGGGTGATGGTGCGCCAAATACGCTGCAGTGGATCGTAATACCTGTCGACCACACGTTCCTTCAATTGAATGATTGCATCGTCGGTTATCTGAATGCCTGCAGGGCACACTTCTGTGCAGCAGCGTGTAATGTTACAATATTCAATGCCGAATTCCTTTTTGATTTCAGGGATACGATCCTCTGTATCAAGCGGGTGCATTTCATACTGGGCTAAGCGAACAAGGTTTCGTGGGCCAGCAAAGCCATCGAACAGAGCATGATCTCGGAGCACGTGGCACGTGTTGACACACAAGAAGCACTCAATGCACTCTCGGAATTGCTGAACTCGGTCTGCTTCCATTTGATTGAATTCCCAATCCATGGTTGCTGGGCCATTGATTGGTTTGATTCGCTTTGCAACATCATAGTTCCAGGAAACATCTGTGACCAAATCCTTGACATGCGGGAAAGCCTTCATTGGGCGGATTTCAATCGCTTGACCTTCGGGTGTTTCGGCGACAACATCGCTCATTCGCGTCATGCACATTAAGCGAGGACGACCATTGATTTCAGCAGAGCACGAACCACACTTTCCAGCTTTACAGTTCCAGCGGACGGCCAAATCTGGTTGCTGTTCGTGTTGGATTCTGTGGACGCAATCAAGCACGACCATGCCTTCGTCCAGTTCAATGCTGAATGATTCAAGTTTAGCATCATCGCCTTCGCCTCTGAGGATCTTGAAATCTTGTGTTTTTCCTTTGAGTACCATCATTTTCCACCCCCTGCTTGTTCAGCAGCTCGTTCTGCAATCATTGATTTGACTTCCTTGATGACCCCATCAAGGTCTTCTCTCATTGGCTCGATGTTCTCTTGACGGACTTTGATTTCGCCGTTTGCCATGTAGATGATATTGATGAGTGAGCCCCATTCTTCGAGTTCGCCAGGGAAATCGTCACGGGTGTGGCCGCCTCGACTCTCTTCACGGGTCAGGGCTGCTAATGTGGCGGCTGTTGAGACATCGACCATGTTCTTCAAGTCCAGTGCCTGATGCCATCCAGAGTTGTATTTGCGAGAAGAACCCGGGAAACAGGTATCTTGACGTTCGTCGAATGCACGAAGGTCATCCAATGCTTCGGTCATTTCTTCCTTCGTTCGAATGATACCGACCTTGGCTTGCATCATGTCCCGCATCTCATCGTAGATTTTACCGGGGTTTTCGCCGCCCTCTCGGTTGAGTGGCGCCAGCATCACTTCGATGGCGGATTGAACTTGAGCATCCTCAATGCCTGGTTGGGCGAGTTTTTCGGATCGCTTTGCTGCGTGTTCGCCGGCTCGCTTTCCGAAGGTGATGAGGTCGGAGAGTGAATTGCCTCCGAGTCTGTTTGCTCCGTGAAGGCCTGAAGCGACTTCACCGCAAGCAAAGAGACCGGGTACGTTGCATTCCTGTGTCTCTGCATTGACTCGGACGCCACCCATGACATAGTGGGCCGTTGGACCAACTTCCATAGGTTCTTTCGAAATGTCGACGCCAGCGAGTTCCTTGAATTGGTGATGCATCGAAGGGAGTTTCTTCAGAATCGCTTCTTCTCCACGATGGGAAATGTCGAGGAACGCACCGCCGTGTGGGGAACCACGGCCTGCCTTGACTTCCGAGTTGATGGCTTTTGCAACAACGTCTCGGGTGAGCAATTCTGGTGGCCTTCGAACGGTTGCAAGTTTTCCTGAAACGACTTCTTCGACCCACTGATCGCTTTCTTCAATGGTGTCTGCGTGATCGCCTGCGAACATTTCTGGAACATAGTTGAACATGAATCGCTCATCCTCAGAGTTCGTCAGCCGTCCACCTTCACCTCGCACACCTTCAGTGACGAGGATACCTCGGACAGATGGTGGCCAAACCATTCCTGTTGGGTGGAATTGAACAAACTCCATGTCACGAAGTTCTGCGCCAGCCCAAAGGGCGAGGGCGTGACCGTCTCCGGTGTATTCCCAAGATCCCGAGCAAACAGACCAGCATCGAGTGATTCCGCCTGTTGCTAGGATCACTGATTTCGCTGAGAATGCGTGGAACTCTCCATCCACGCGAGTGTATGCGACGCATCCAGTGACACGATCTCCCTCTTTGAGGAGGTGTCGGACGGTGTATTCCATGAAGATATCAATGCCCTCGTGGATGCCTCGCTCTTGCAAGGTACGAATCAGTTCGAGACCTGTAGCGTCGCCGACGTGGGCTAGACGCGGGAAGGTGTGGCCGCCAAAGTTTCGTTGATTGATCAGGTTGTTCGGTGTTCTGTCGAACACAGCCCCCCATTGCTCAAGTTCACGAACTCGGTCAGGTGCTTCTTTTGCATGGAGTTCTGCCATACGCCAATCGGCAAGCCACTTGCTGCCTTTCATGGTGTCATGGAAGTGGACTTTCCATCCATCCCGTGGGTCAGCATTCTGTAGGGCAGCTGCACAGCCACCTTCAGCCATGACGGTGTGGGCTTTACCGAGCAGTGATTTAGTGATCATTGCGGTTTTTGCTCCGCTTCGAGCGGCTTCAATCGCAGCACGTAGGCCAGCGCCACCGGCGCCAATGACAACAACATCATATTCGTGTTTGGTGTATTCTTCAGCCATACATCATCACCTCAAAGAGCAAAGAGCACCATGTCGCTCAAGACATCGGCGTCAACCGCTAAGACCCAAAGGTCACCCAGGAATACGAACGTCAACGAAGTCCAGAACCAGAACCCGTGGGAACGGTTGAGGGCTGTGATGCCGCCGAACAACTTGCCACGAAGGCGCGAAATGGGGGAAGTCCATCGGTCAAGAACGCCGCCTGTAAGGTGGCGCAAGGCGTGACAAGAGGTGACGTACATGGTCAAGAGAAAGGCTTCGAAGCCCATGACGAGGGTGCCGATGCAGATGCCCCACCCTTGGGATGCTCCTTCAGTGAAGTGCAATGTGTGAGTGACATCCCACCATTTGATGGCTAAGATGACCATTGCCGCATAGAGGAAATATCGATGGAGGTTGTTGACGATGAAAAGGCGCTTCTCACCTTTGTAACCCAATTTCTTGTTGATCTCAGGTTCGTCGACCCAGCAAGCTACGGGGCTGGCGAAGAAGGTGCGGTAGTACACTCGGCGCATGTAATAGCATGTTCCACGGAAGCCGAAGGGGATCCAGAGCACCAGCACAGCTGCGTTGACCCAGCCAGGGTGTTCCCATTCATTGAGGCCGAAAAGGCTCCACTCGAGGACGTTTGGAGAAAAAATAGGTGACATGACGGTAGCGCCGTTAATGTCGTATTGAACCGTGTCGGGGTACAAAAACAACCTGCCTACGGTGTAAAGCAGAGTGATGGTGAGAGCGATGCCCATCATCAAGGGTTGCGACAACCAATTGTCGATTCGGTCAGTGCGACCCAGCCCATTCAGGACTGGAAGTTTAATGCCTTCACCCATCTATCTCACCCACCGTCCGAGGACGCCTGTATTTACCCAGCACGCTGGGGTCTTTGAGGTTCACCATTCGCATTGTTTGTACCTCAAGTCGCAGTGTCTCGTTCACGCTGTAGTTTGATCAAAGAATGAAAGTCCTTCTTCAAGGACCGTTTCATTGGCCCAATAAGTCTTGGATTGCCAAGCGAGTGCTCCGCTTTGGTCGATCAGTTGGAGGGTAGGTGTGCTCGGGTTGCCATATGCTTCATAGAGGGGGAGGCCCGTGTTTTGTTCTGAATTGAATTCGTAAGTGGGCGTGGCCAGGGATGGAATTACAACGGTCCAGGGTGTGTAATGCGTTTTGTTCGAATCTGTTGCAAACGTGTCCATGACATCTTGTGCTGTCTCAAATTGTGCCCATCTGTGGACACTGACTACGGTGATGTTGGAAGCATTAAACCGTCCTTCATCCATCGAATTTCTGATCATTTTGGTCCAATCATGGCACCCGGAGCACCCTGCTCCAATCCATAGGAGCATCACTGGCCCATCGACCAAGGTTTCCTTGAGGTCGAATGTAGCACCACCGTCTTCGGTGCGATCAAGTGTTGGTGCCTCGAAGGTCATGTGAATCGGGGCTGTTGAGACGCCGCCGTCATCGATGGCCTGAGGTGCAATGCATCCTGTGACCAAACCAAGGCAAATGCAGGTGAGAACGAAGTGCTCATGCCGCATGTTCTTCACCGGTTGCCGACCCAAGTGCTTTGGGTTGAACGGATGGTCGAACGGCGACACGTGGGCGCTTGACATCTTTGAACCATGTATCCATGCCATTCCAATCTGGGCGCATTCCGAGGTCTGCGAGCACTAGTTTGCTGCTGATTCGTGCGCTTTCGAAGATGGTTGGCAGTCCGCTTCCAGGGTGTGTTCCTCCACCGACGATGTAGAGGTTGTTGGCTTCTTCAAATCGGTTGTGTGGGCGGCGCCATAGCATTTGCTTGAGGTCGTGAGTCAAATTGAAAACGGCTCCACGGTAGATGTCAGAGGCGCCCCAATCATCAGGTGTGATCACGGTTTCTGACACGATGTGGTCGGCGATGTCATCGTAGCCGAGTTTGCCCAATTGTTTGACGATGGTGTCGCGGAAGTCGTCTTTGATGTCATCCCAAACAATGGATTCGTGTTGGTTTGGAACTGGAACAAGGACGTAGATTGTTGACTTTCCCTTTGGTGCAAGGGTGTCATCGGTGATCGATGCGTTTTGGACATAGACCGGCGGGTCGTCCCACGTAAGACGGTGGTTGGTGATGTCTTCCAGATTGTCCTCATATGCGGACGATGCGTAGATTTGATGATGCGGGTGTGTGTATTCCTTGTCGACACCGAGGTAGAGCATGAACGTTGAACAGGAGTAGCCTTTCTTCTCGAGCTTCTTGTTCGACCACTTCTTGCGCTTTTCATCGGGAACGAGTGTCGTCATTGCGTGAGCGAAATCGGCGTTGATGACGACCTTGTCAGCCATGATTTCTTTGCCTTCGATTCGTACACCTGTGACTGTTTTCCCTTCATAGATCAGGGACTTCACCGGCGTGTTCAAGTGGATTTTGACACCCAGGCCTTCTGCGATTTTCCCCATCCGTGCCGTGATGCTTCCAAGTCCGCCTTTGGCGTGGAAAATACCGTGCTCATATTCGAGGAAGGAAAGGATCGTGAACAGCGATGGTGCGTGGAAGGGGCTCATTCCGAGGTATTTGGTTTGGAACGACATTGCCAGTCGCACCCGTTGGTCATCGAAGTGCTTGCTCAAATCGCCGGCAACGCTTGACCAAGGCTTGAGAATGGTTGCAACTCGAATGGCTCGCTTCGAGAAAACATTGAGGGGGCTTGACCATGGGGTTTGGAGGCATTGCTTTGAGAAGTCGAGCTTCTTTCTGTTTTGCTTAACGTAATTCTCGAAACCAGTTGCGTTCTTGTCGCCGGACAGTTCACGGATTCGTTCGGTCATTTCCTCAAGGTTGCTGGTTGCATCAATGTGTCCACCTGCTCCGAAAACGAGTCGGTACATTGGGTCAAGGGGCATCAAACCGAGTTCTTTGTGAGCGTCGAGGCCGATGGCTTGGAAGATCTCCTCAATGACTTCTGGGTAGTGGAAAAACGTTGGTCCACGGTCAAAAGTGAACCCGTCTTTCTTGAACAATCGAGTTCTGCCGCCGACGGCTTCTGCTTTTTCGAGCACGGTCACGTCGACGCCTGAATGGGCGAGGAGGAGGGCCGATGCGAGGCCTCCGGGACCCGAGCCTACGATGATTGCGGTCGGCGCTTTGATGGTTGACATGGCCCACAACCACCGGGGTCTCCATATAAAGGGCCGTATCCATCCTTGTCAAAACGCCGTTTGCTAAGCCATAGAACACAGTGAATAGGTGAAGGCATCGCTCTGGGTGCTAAGCATCTTAAGGAGGCTGTGATTGGACCAAATCACAGCCTTAGGTTGCACGGTGATACCATGAGCGATTGGAGTTTGAAGAACCCATATATGAGCCAAATCACGGAAAACTATGTCTTGAACGGCAAAGGGTCGAAGAAAGAAACCCGCCACATTGTCTTCGCTCTTGGCGACTCAGGCCTCGATTACAAGGTCGGAGACGCCCTTGGCGTGCTTTCTGAAAACCCCCCACACATTGTTGAAGAATTGATTCAGGTTCAAGGCTGGGATCGCAATCAACTCGTTTCTACACACAACGGAGAGCGAGATGTATACACTGCACTCAAGAAGGATTTTGAAGTGCACATGGCAAACAAGAAATTCGTCCAATCCCTTGCACACAAGGTTGTTGCAAGTGGTATGCGTATCTCCCTTTCCATCGTAGCCCGTTCCCGAAATGGAGAAGAATGGTCGGCCGATGACGAAGGCGATTTGCCACCTGGTCTTTCACCTGGCCAACCCTCCGATGACCCCGTGGCTAAGGTCGAGGCTCTTGTTGTTGATGCCAAAGCCATCGAAGACTACCTTTGGACTCGAGACTATGTCGACATCATGCGTGAATTTGATGTGAAGTACACACCTGAAGAATTCCTCGAGCTGGCCGATCGTCTGAAACCTCGTCTCTACTCGATTGCCTCTTCCCATGATGCCCACCCCGGATTCGTCGAACTCACCGTTGGTATTGTCCGATTTGAATACAACGGACGTGTACGAGGCGGCTTGTGCACTCAGTTCATGGCTGATGAGATTGATACATCAGGTGCACCGATTGGTGTGTTCATGTCACCGACCAAGTCGTTCATACTCCCAGAAAATAAGGACATCGACATCATCATGGTTGGTCCAGGAACAGGTATCGCACCGTTCAGAGCCTTCATGGAGCAGCGTGTGTTCGATGGAGGCAAAGGACGCAATTGGTTGTTCTTTGGCGATCAATCCTCAAAGACCGAATTCTACTATCAAGAAACCATTGAAGGGTGGATGGACAGCGGCGATCTGTTCAGGTTCACAACCGCTTGGTCACGTGACCAGGCAGAGAAAATCTATGTCCAACACCGCCTCATTGAGCACGGTGCCGAAATTTGGCAATGGTTCGAAAATGGAGCATACTTCTACATTTGTGGCGATAAAACCTACATGGCCAAAGACGTTCATCGTGCCCTCATTTCGATTGCAGAAGAACACGGTGGCATGTCCAACGAAGACGCGACCCACTTCATCGAGAAAACCATGATGCGGGAACAAAAGCGTTACTTGCGTGACGTGTACTGATTTTCGATAATTTTTGGCCCTTCCCTAGAGAGCGCTTGTTAGCTCATTTGTACAGTATGTACTGGCGGAGGGGTGGGAAGCGAATTTTTGGCGGTGTTAGGCTGTTTTATGGCAAATCGGTGTGTTTTTCAACGCCTTGTTTGAAACTGGAACTAAAAAATGATACTTTCAGCCACTCGAGCCTTCAAATTCAATGGAAATCAACGGTGCTGTTCAAACTGGGATCGGAACGCTCGAAACAGGGATGCCACATGCTTTTGCAGCATCTTCCATCTTCTTGGTCCAAACGGAGTCTGGCCCTGGGAACGCAAGCATGTGAGTTGCGCGTTCGAGCATTTGGTCAGCCAGGGTTGCTTTCGCTTCCGGCCTTCCAGTGTCGGTCGATATGTTTGGCCGAGGTGCAGACCATGCTTCGGTGAATACAGCAAGGGGAATGTTGTTGTTATCGCACCATCGTTCTGCAAGGTAATCGACTCCACTCGCTCCACCGAGGATGATCATGTCGGGATAGGCGTTGACTTCAACCCACTCATCAATGGCGTTTTCCAACCATGAATAATTATAAAATTTAGAGTTTCCACAAATAACCAAATTCACAATTCGTCCATCTGCGTTTAAGTCACGGCCAGCGAGCCGGTCGAGGGCTTCGGCTCCAGTTTGAGGTGTCGGCGTCATGTTTAACGAACATCGTACATTGATATGAACTCTCCCACTAATTTGCATGATTTTAGCACTATTCTTGTAATTTCTTTCCGTATTGTGGAAGTTTTAAGGTCCTTTTTGGTTCAGCACCACCCGCCGTCTGCAGTCTAGAAAATACCAGTTCTGATTGAGTTTCAACCGTTGGCATCATAGGGTAATTCCTCCTCGAGCAACCATGACCTTCAAGCGAGTGCTGATTGCGAACCGTGGGGAAATCGCTCTTCGAATACTCCGTACCCTGCGCGACATGGGCATTGAAGCAGCAATTATTCATGGTCGTGAGGATCGTCTTTCACTGCCAGTTCGACTTGCAGATGTGGCTTATGCTAACAACAAAACCAATCCACTCGACACGTACTTGGACATTGAATCGGTGATCACTGCGGCAAAGGAAATGGGTTGCGACGCGGTCCATCCTGGGTATGGGTTCCTTGCCGAGAATGCGACCTTCGTCAGGCGTTTACAAGAAGAAGGCATCACCTTCATCGGCCCCTCAGCAGACGTCATCACGTTGCTGGGGGACAAAATCCAAGCCCGCGCTGCTATGGAAGCGGCAGGCCTTCCGACAGCAAAAGGCTCTTCTGAATCCATCTCTGATGCGGGGGTTGCCTCGGAATTAGCCGAAGAAATAGGCTATCCAGTCATCATCAAAGCCGCAGCAGGCGGCGGTGGTATCGGTATGC
>Ga0115004_10004070_pt1 | contig 11745 bp, 20 predicted proteins | sample ArcticOcean_MG_C_10_FD_88737 | JGI IMG/M metagenome (GOLD analysis project Ga0115004, IMG submission 88737) | Marine microbial communities from western Arctic Ocean - ArcticOcean_MG_CB11_90 | ecosystem: Environmental > Aquatic > Marine > Oceanic | place: Arctic Ocean: Canada Basin | collected...
CACAACAGCCGCGAGGTCATGGACCTGTTTGTGGTACTATTTGCAAAGCGTTGCAGCGGTGTGTCCAATCTAGCAATTCGCATTTGCCATGTTTTTAACTCTTGCGTCATCATTTCGTGTGCAAATTCTGCGACCAGTGCGGCGCGGATGTCAGCGGCATTTATTTTGTCTAAATCCATTGGCCAACACTCCCATTAATTGCTGGTGGACCGTTAGGGCGGTTTGGCCAATCCTGCATTGTAAGCAGTGTCACGGGTCTGCCCAGATCAAAATCGGAAAGGTTGCTAACCCAATGCAATTCCTTGGGCGCCCCTCCCTTGTGGTTGGTTGTTATGTTCATTAGTTGTTTTCCTTTCCGCGCAGATAGTAGTTGCGCACGCTGCTTTTGCGCCATTCAGTTTTCTTGGCCAAATCAGGATTTTGCTGGCGTCGCGGGGATGGCACTCCCATTTTGTCGAGTTGGACGGCACAGGCATTATAACTCAGGCCCTGTTGTCGCAAACTATCAATCAGCGGCCAAAGATCCTTGGCGCGCCCTGCCCCAGCGGCACGATTGGCCTCGTTGCCAGCCTTGCCGGCGTCTGCCAGCCTGTCATGCACCCCAAGCTTGGTAATCGTGCGACCAGACTTGGCCACATAAGACCCCTTCTTAGCTATCTCAGATTTGATCCGATCCAGCGCCATCTTGGTGCGCGCTTTGATCTGGGTGCGCTCCATCTCAGCCACGGCACTGAGCAAACCAATGGTGTTATGATCCAGATTAGGATTATCAACCACCACCAGCTTGATGTGGCCGGTCTTCACCTCTTGCTCCAGAAAGCGCAGTGTTTCCCAAGTGCGGCGTGACATACGGCTGACACTGTATATCACCATAGTCGCGTCGGTTTTGCGGCAATGATCCAAACACGCATGCAACTCAGCGCGTTGATGCCAATCGGTGCCAGAGGACACGCCCTCTTCTTTAAACCATTTTAACTTGTGGTCGCCGCCATTCAAGAAAGCCTTGATGCCATGTTCCTGTGTGGCCACATCTTGGCCATCGGTTGAGACCCGCATATAAGCTGCGTAATTGCCGCCGTGTTCTGCGCCATGGTCGTCTCTGGTGTTAATCAGCATTTTCCATACCCCATTCAGTTAATGTTCACCTATTCATGACAGATAGCATCGTGCTAGCAATTGTACAAGTACCAGAGGTAACATTTATGGAACGGAGCCATGAGCAACAAAGCAGTCATATTCATGCGAACCCACCCCGACGTGAAAGATGCGGTCGAGGCCGAGGCCAAGCGCCAGCAAATGTCTACGAACCTGTGGCTGGAAGAGCTGCTGTGCCGCGAACTGGACCTCAATCTGGAACATCAACTTAAAGTTATGACCAGGGCAGCGGGTCAAGTCGCATGAGGTTTCGCAAATACAACGCCAAAAAGGTCGAACTGGACGGCGTGATATTCGACAGTCAGTCCGAGGCCAAACACTACTGGCACACGCTCAAGCCGCGCGCCGAGGCCGGCGACATAACAAATCTACAAATGCAGCCGGTCTACCGCTGCGAAATCAATGGGAAATTAATATGCAAGTACATCGCGGACTTCACCTACATAGAATGGAAAATAGAAGGCCCCGAGGGTCAGCTTGGGCAACGGTTGGTCGAGGACGTGAAGGGTTTCAAAACCCCGATTTACAATCTCAAGAAGAAACTGGTGCAAGCGCTCTTTCCGGGCACATTAATCTGCGAGATATCACCGTCGCTCTATCGATCCATGAAGTGGTCATTGCCGTCGCACGCAAAGGAAATATAAGCTCAACCGATCTGGTGTCGCCGTGCCGTGAGCAAGACTTGGTCGTCTGGCGGCTGGTTCTGTACGGTCTGTGCCGCGAGTTGACCTATGCCAGCTACGCCAAGATAGGTCGGATCTTGGGCAACCGTGACCACTCTACCATCCACAAAGGTCTCAAGCGACTGAAGGATCTGCGCGCAAAAGACCCCGCCATCGATGCCGCTTACATAACGCTGTCGCAAGAACTGTCGCAGGGCTGATTTCTTTATGGCCGATGCGTACAAATACCAGACCACACGTCACTCTGCAGACCGTAACGCTGATTGGCGGTCCAAGAAGGCGCAGGGCGAGATGTTCGAGGCTCGGGTGCGCAATTGGCTGAAAGAGCAAGGTCACGAAGTTTGGAAGCCAAAGGAAACACATTATGATCTGCGTATCAACATTGAAGTCCCGCTGTACGGCGCCCTGCCCCTCACCGGCGAATGCAAATACGATGTATCAGCGGCCAGCACACACAACCTGGCGCTGCAAGTGTTCGACGGCGGCAAGCCATCCGGCATCCATCCCGAAGGTCCAAACCCGCACCTGTGGTTTCACGGCGTTGGTGAGGAAATGTGGATCATCCGCACAAAGATCCTTCAATCAGTGGTCGAGACATACGCGCAGTCCTGGGGCGGAAAGATCGTTCCAATGGGCAATAAGTCCGAGCAAGCCAAAGGCATCCTGATGCCAATCACAGCAGCCAAGAAGGCCATCGGCGGTCAGTGGGTGACGTTATGACAGATACAAACACCAAACCATGCCCCGAGTGCGACGGTACGGGCCGTTGCGAATACGAAAAGCCGGTCATCGATTACGCAAACGGTGGCTTTCTTGATATGGTCATGGGCGATTGCGAAGAGTGCAACGGATCAGGCGAAGTGGAAGACGACCGCGAAGAAGATGAAATAGACTTCTGATGGAAAAGTCTAAGCTCACACCTGATCCAATCAGAGACGCACCCAAAGGACACGGCGAAGGCCAATCCCCAGGTGCAGTCTCTATTATGCCAGGCAGATCCACCAGAGACTTGCGCTTTGTACAGTATCCAATGACGTTCTTTATCCTCTCATATGCATGCTCACACGCATCAGCATACACCGCCTGCTTCTGGGTCAACCAAGGCACCATTGCGCGTACCCTTAACATCTCTCAGCAAGCAGTCTCACAGCACTTCAACAAGCTCATTGCGTGGGGCTACATCGAGAAGCTGCGTAAAGAAGCACCGTCACGTCCCTACGGAAAGAAGGGTGCGATATGGCGCGTCGTCTATGATCCACGCATGTCATGGGAACAAGTCGTCGCCAACACACCAGAGCCAGAAAAGACCGTCGAACAGATGGCCAAAGAAGCCACAAAGACCATCGACCTGGCAGACAGAGGACCACGCGGACACCTCACGAAACCCCGATTCAAGCCTGTGGATAAGTCGGCAAAGCCTGTGGATAAGTCTAAAACTACACAAGCCCCAGCTTGTAAGACTGCTAGCATAAGCGATGACGAATACAAGGTGCAGCTTGTGCAGACCAACAAGCCCCAGCTTGTACATAACTACTACAAGGAACTATATGATAAAGAAGATATAGATGAAGGTCTTTGTAGAAGAATGTGCGCAGCCTACACACGCGTTGTGCAGGAGCGATACGGTCGAGCATGGACATACGACGGCAGGCAGATGGAGCTGGCCGCTGAGCTGATACGGATGGGCTACACGGTGGAGACATTCACCACTGATGCGCAGGGCGTAGTCCGCTGGCTTGCGAAGAAGAACAAGCAGGCTCCCCAATCATTGCAGTACTTCATCACCCGCAAGCTCAACGACAGTAAGCCCAAGGATGCTGCGGCCATAGTCAAACACCTAGGCTCGAAGATGAGGATGACATGATTGTACAAAGATCAGACGGTCGCTTGGTGTTTGTACGCCCTGCGATTATTGATAGGGCGACCCCGCGTAAAATATCTGCACGCGAAGGCGCCCTTTCCCCCCCGCCCCCCCCGCGTACTATGGGGGGGGTCACTCAAGAATATTTTCCAGAAAAACATTGAAAGGAATTTTGGATGAACAAGCGATACAATGTGGTTCAAGCGAAGGCGATACCGAACCAGGAGAAGCCGATTTGGTTAAAGCATGGCGTTGCCTTTGAGAAGGAGGGCAAGATCAGCATTAAGTTGGAGAGTTTACCTATTCCGAATGGTGAGGGTGATATTTGGCTGAAGTTGTTTTCTGCGGATGACAAGCCTGGAGGATCTGGCGCGGCTGCTGATTACCTGGCGGGTGGTGGTGGTCAGGCTCCTTGGGGTGACCAGGGTGCCAAGCCTGTTGCGGCGCCGGCGGCTTCGGGAGGTTTAGGTGATGACGAAATCCCGTTCTAGTGACAAGGCGGCTGGCCCCAAGCGGGCTGGCCAACAGAGCATCCCGAAGGTGGGTCGTTTTGCCATGGGCGACGTGCAGAAACGTGTGCGTGGTTCACGGCTTATTTATGACAACCGCGATGATTTGGCGGCGGAGTTGCTTAACTTGGGGTCGAGTAAGATTACGGACATTGTGGATATTTTTGAGGATAGCGAGGGTCGTCAGAGTGTTCGTTTGAAGAATGTAAAGAGCATACCTGACGCGGCTTTGCGGGCGATTAAGAAGATAAAGGTCACGCCTGGCCGCGACGGCGACATTGTTGAGGTTGAGTTGATTGACAAGGTGCGTGTGTTGCAGATGCTGGCGAAGGCGTCGGGCTTGATGGAGGTTGAGAAGGAAGTGGACAAGCCTTCCATTGTATCGATTGAGATGGTGATGCCAAAGACTGACGATGGATAGCCTTTCCAATTGCCCGACTTGCAATCACAAGCTGATAACTTGGGATAGCCGTCCGCACACTGGCTATGGCTACGCGACTATCAAGCGCAAACGCAAATGCGTCTACTGTGAATACCGCGTTGTGACTGTCGAAATCCCGATTGACTTGGGAAACAGTATTTTTTTGGAGGAAGACGATGAGTGAAAAGCCGATACCAGCGGGTTTAAAGTTAGATTTTTCATCGTCACCTACCGTGGCGAAGTTTTTTAACAGTGATGCATTTGTGCGCGGATTGCTCGGGCCGGTGGGTTCTGGCAAGAGTTATGCTTGTTGTGCGGAGATATTTCGTCGCGCTGTTATGCAAAAGCCGTCGCCACGCGATGGTATTAAGTACACACGCTGGGCGATTGTTCGCAATACGCACCCCATGCTGCGCACCACGACGCTGAAAACCTGGCTGGAATTGCTGCCGGAACACACCTGGGGCAACGTAAAGTATTCACCGCCCATCACGCATCACATCAAATTGCCTAGCCGCGATGGCGCCGCCGGTATTGACTGTGAAATTATCTTCATGGCCTTGGACGATCCAAAGGATGTGCGCAAATTGCTGTCACTGGAGCTGACGGGTGCTTGGGTCAATGAGTGCCGTGAGCTGCCCAAGGCGGTCATCGATGGCCTGACGCACCGTGTGGGGCGTTTTCCAACCAAGGCGGACGGCGGACCTACTTGGCGCGGCGTGATTATGGATACCAACCCCATGGACGATGACCACTGGTATTACCGGCTAGCTGAGAAGGAACGGCCTGGCGGCAAGTTTCGCTGGGACTTTTTTCGGCAGCCTGGTGGCGTGTTGGAGGTGGATCTGAAGGACTTGCCCGAAGAAATGCCCGAGGCAAAGGGATATATTCACCAGGGAGGTCGTTGGTGGATGACAAACCCCAAGGCCGAAAACCTCGGAAACCTACCAAACGGATACTATGAACAGCTTTTAGGCGGCAAGAATGTCGATTGGGTCAGATGTTACGCCCAGGGCAAGTATACGTTTGTCCAAGAGGGCCGTGCCGTATGGCCCGAATACAACGACGAAATGATGTGTACTGATTTGGAAGCCGATCCATCAGTGCCAGTGCAAATAGGCCTCGATTTTGGTCTGACGCCGGCAGCGATATTCGCACAACGAATGCCCAACAACACCTGGCACGTTCTGCATGAGCTGGTAACCTTCGAAATGGGCCTAGAAAGGTTCTGTTCTATGCTCAAAAGCGACCTTGAAAGCCGGTTCCCAGGGTACGAAACCATGATTTGGGGTGACCCCGCCGGCTCACAGCGTGACCAAATCTTTGAAACCACCGCGTTTGAGCATCTCAAAACGCATGGCCTGTTGGCACGGCCAACCGCGACCAACGAGTTTAGGACGCGGCGTGAAGCGCTGGCCATCCCCATGGGACGGCTTATTGATGGTAAGCCAGGGTTTTTGATCGATCGCAAATGCATGCGGCTGCGAAAAAGCTTGGCGGGTGGCTATCATTTTCGGCGTGTGGCAATCGGCGCCGGCCAAGAAAGGTTTCGAGATACGCCCAACAAGAACGAACATTCGCACGTCGGAGATGCGGCTGGTTACTGCCTGTTGGGGTCGGAGCATCGGATTATGACCAAGCGCCCTGCCCCCGTTGGTGGCCGGCCTATGCAAGCAAAGGTGCTGGACTTCGATGTTTTCGGTTGATGAATTGAACCAAGTGATGCGGCTTGACGGGGTAAAGCACAAGGTGGCGGCTTGGTCGCCCATGCACTTGCAGCTCTGCGAGATAAATGACTTTGACGTGTGGAATATGAAGAACTTTCCAAATTATCAGGAGTATCTCACCAACTTTGCGACCCAGGGGCTGGCCTATACCGGCATCGGCGACGGTATTATCTATGCGATGTTTGGGGTTTACGAGTTCTGGCCTGGCTGTGCCGAGGCTTGGCTCATTCCATCGAAGCATATTGACCGAAAGACCATAGCATTTCACCGTGCTTCGCTGGCCTTTTTTGAGCATGTCGCCGCCAAGAGGGGAATAAAGAGGCTACAATTCACTGTTCACACCCAAAATGTTCACGCTGACCGCTGGGCAAGACGATGTTACTTTGAGTCCGAGGGCTTGCTCCGACACTACGGGCCGGATGGAGCCGATTACAAAATGTACGCGAGGATCTTTTGATGGGTGGATTGTTTTCAAGGTCAGAGCCACCGGCTCCGGCTCCAGCGCCGGCACAAGAGCAACGTGTTTCGCAACAAGAAAGCCGTGCGAACGCTGAAGAAAAAGATGCCCAGCGTAAAATCCAAGCGCGCGCAAGTGCGCGGCGTACCGGCGGCGCTCGAAAGCTAATGGCCCCTGGGGTTTATGGTGAGTCTGAAAAAGCCGAAAGACAAGTATTAAACACCACACTTGGAGCAGGTCGGAACCCCCGAGGCTGACATGAAAACATTTAGACGCAACCCCAAGCATAGGGATATCGATGATGATGTACGGAGCCAAAGGCGGCAAGCGGCCAATGAAGTCCGCGATGAACAGCAAAACCAGCAGTCTTCGCAAGAAAACGGCGAAGAAGTACGGGACGACCAAGGTGGCGAGTGATGGTAAAAAAGGTACATCAAAATCCTAGCGGTGGTCTGAACGAGGCTGGACGCAAACATTTTGAACGTAAGGACGGCGGCAACCTAAAGGCGCCCGTCAAGACAGGGACCAACCCTCGGCGTGTAAGTTTCGCGGCTCGTTTCGCTGGCATGCAAGGCCCAATGAAGAACGATAAGGGTGAGCCGACACGAAAGGCTTTGGCCCTAAAGGCCTGGGGGTTTGGGTCGGTTGAGGCAGCGCGCAATTTCGCACAAAGGCACAGGAAGTCGTAATGGAAAGATCCGTCGAAGACATTAAGCGTCGTTACAAAATATCCAACAGTCACAAGGAACAGTGGCGCTCTATCTATGAAGAAGCGTATGAGTATGCGCTGCCTATGCGAAATTTGTACGACGGGTATTCCGAGAGTGGTGTGCCTGGCCAAAACAAAATGAAGCGCGTGTTTGATAGCACCGCGATACACTCGACCGCCAGGTTTGCAAACCGCATCCAATCTTCGCTGTTTCCTCCCCAACGGCCTTGGTGCCGGCTGCAACCTGGCAATGAAATCCCAGAAGAGCGCAAGATTGAAGTGCAGCAAGTCCTCGATTTGTACACTGAGAAAATGTTTGCGGTGATGGGGCAATCCGGCTTTGATTTGGCCATGGGCGAGTTCTTGCTTGATCTGGCTGTTGGCACGGCGGTGATGCTTATCCAGCCTGGCGATGAAGCTACGCCGATCAGATATACGGCTGTGCCTACCTATCACATCTGCTTTGAAGAAGGCCCAAATGGGTCCGTTGATGCGGTCTATCGCAAACTTAGCCGTCCATTTGCGGTGATTGAGCGCGAGTGGCCCGACGCAGATATCCCTGATGAGCTGCGCAAAGAGTATGAAGAAGACCCGACGCAAAAAATTGAAATGCTTGAGGCGACTTATTACATGGACGGCGACGTGCATTACTGTCTGATGCCGTTTGAAAAAGATTACAAGATTGTACACAGGACTATGAAGAGCTTTCCATGGATCATAAGTCGATACATGAAGGCATCAAACGAGCGATATGGTCGGGGGCCTGTTCTCTACGCCCTGCCCGACATTAAGACGCTCAACAAGGTGGTCGAGCTGACGTTGAAAAACGCCAGCATATCTATCGGCGGCGTGTTTACCGCTGTTGATGACGGGGTGCTGAACCCGCAAGCTATTAGCATTGTGCCTGGCGCAGTCATAGGCGTCAGCTCAAATGGCGGTCCCCGTGGGCCAAGCTTGCAGCCCCTACCTCGGAGCGGGGACGCCAACCTGTCACAAATCGTGAGCAACGATCTGCGCTTGAACATCAAAAAGACTTTACTCGACGAAAGCTTGCCGCCCGATAATATGTCGGCTCGGTCTGCCACTGAGATTGTTGAGCGGATGAAGGAGCTTTCACAAAATCTAGGATCCGCATTTGGCCGTCTGATTACGGAAACCATGATGCCGATTGTCCGCCGCTCTATGGAGCTGATGGATGAAATGGGGATGATTGAGCTGCCTCTGAAGGTTAACGGACTGCAAGTGAGCGTAACGCCGATTTCGCCCCTCGCAATGGCCAGCAACATGGACAAACTAAACGACGTTATGCAGTTCATGCAGATTACCCAAAGCCTCGGCCCACAGGGCCAGACCTTGATTAAGATGGACGCGGTCGGCGATTACATTGCAGATGCGCTCGGCATACCGGCCAAGCTTCGCACGTCGCCCCAGGAGCGTGAGCAAATGATGCAAGCGCAAATGCAGATGGCCCAGCAAGCCATGGAAAGCCAGGGCATGACGCCGCCTGACGGCATGGGAGTACCACCGCAATGAACCAAGCTGACAAAATCAGATCAATAAACTCGCCAGGATGGGACGGCGTAGACGCGACAGTCACGCCTATTCGGTTGCGCGATGTGGATATAACGCGGTCTTTGAACATTTCGTTCCAGCGCTGCTTTGGGTCTGAGGACGGCGTTAAAGTTTTGGCGCATTTGCGTCATGTGACGCTTGAGCAACCGGCTTGGGTGCCAGGCGCTGACCCATCATTTGGATACGCACGGGAGGGTCAAAACAGTTTAGTGCGTGAAATCGAGCAGAGAATTAGGAGAGCAAATGAGCCAGAGTGAAAACCAACCTGACGCTGGGACAACCGAGCAATCGGCCCCAGATGGGCTGATGGCCGCAAGCGCTCTTGCTGAAGAGCAAGAAATTGAAGAAGGCCAAAACATTGAGCATCGTGCCGAGGGCGATGCCGCCGAGGCTGACGGTGAACCAGAGGTTTTTGACAGGCCTGATTGGTTCCCTGCCAAGTTTTGGGACGAAAAAGAAGGCCCAGACCTAGAAAATATTGTGAAGAGCTATGAAGAATTGCAGAAGCAGTTTTCTCAGGGCAAGCACAAAGCACCGGATGAGTATGATACCAACGTGCTGGATGATGCCGGCTACGAAAAAGACGACCCAATCATTGGCGCTTATACCGAGTGGGCCAAGCAGTACGGAATTAACCAAGCGGCATTCGACGACCTGGCTGGTAAAATCTCTTCGATGGCTGGCGATAATGAAGCGCAAGCTAAGATGGACTACCAAGCGGAGCATAAGGCGCTCGGCAATAACGCTGATGAGATTATCAAGTCAAACGTCAACTGGGCTGACGGGCTTCAGCGCAAGGGCGTGGTTTCTGAAGCTGAACGTGCTGAGTTGGATATGTGGGGCGGCAGCGCCGTGGGCCAACGTCTGATGCAGAAGGTCCGCCAGATGACCGGCGATTTGTCTCAAATACCGATTGCATCAGTTTCTGATGCCGGCATGAGCGAAGACGATTTCCGCTCGGATATTCAAAGCAAGATGCAAGATAAGCGATATGGCTCTGATCCAAAGTTTACGCGCGAAGTGGAACGAATGTTCGAACAGCGTTACAAATAACGACCTCCCTGCAACTTGGGGCTGCTTCGGTGGCCCCATTTTTTTGTACATTTACCAGATGTTGCATCTAGTGAGTTTACAAGCCCCACCTTGTAGTGTATAGGCAAGGAGACTGACAACCCGATTGGGCCGGTCTGGCGTGTAGAAATACACCGTGCGCGGACGCATCCGCGAAGCCAGAGGCCGGAGATACTCCGACAACCTAAAAGGCGCTTAACTTTTTTGGTTCAAGCTGGAGTATATTATGTCTACGAATCTATCCCCAGCATTCGTGCAGCTTTTCGAAGCAGAAGTGCATCAGGCTTATCAGTCCGCTGCCGTTCTGCGAGGTGCTGCGCGCATGCGTACCGGCGTCATTGGTGACACCGTCAAATTCCCAAAGGTTGGCAAAGGCCAAGCGTCAATTCGCGTCCCACAAACGGACGTCGTGCCTATTAATGCTGCGTTTTCACAAATTTCTGTAACACTGAGCGATTACGTCGCCTCTGAGTATTCAGACATTTTCAATCAGCAAAAAGTCAACTTTGACGAACGTCAAGAGCTGGCTCAAGTGGTTGGCAATGCTATCGGTCGTCGTGAGGACCAAATCCTAATCGATGCACTAGAGGCTGCGTCCGCTGGTACAACCGTTGCCAAAACGGTAGTGACTTCTGGCTCGGCTGCTAGCTCAAACCTGAACGTGGGTAAAATCATCGCCGCTAAAAAAGGCCTCGATGCTGCCAACGTGCCACCGACCGATCGTCATTTTGTGGTCCATGCCAACAACTTGGCCGGATTGCTTAGCGATGAGCGCGCAATATCCTCTGATTTTCAGACATTGCAAGCACTGGTTCAGGGCAACATCAATCAGATGATGGGCTTTACGTTCCACATTGTTGGTGACCGTGATGAGGGTGGTCTGCCACTATCAGGCTCAGACCGCACTTGCTTCGCCTTCCACCGTTCTTCGCTCGGTTGCGCGGTTGGAATAGCTCCTAAAACTGAAATCAACTACATCCCCGAGAAAACCTCTTTCTTAGTGACGTCGATGCTTTCTATGGGTGCTGCCGCAATAGACGTCGAAGGCATCGTTGATGTCGTCTGCGCCGAATAAACAGGAAAGGTTTTTTAAATGGCTTTTGCACTAACAGGCCTCAACCCAATTGGGGGCCAATCCAAAAAGGGCAGTAACAGCGCGATGTGGTCGTATACTTCGGCGGACGCAATTGCGGCTGTCAATTCGGCTGCATACTTTAACAGCGCTTCTCAGCTCCTGGCCATCGGTGACGTGATTTTTGTTTATGACAACAACACGCCAACGATGAGTATTTGTATTGTTCTCAGCAACGCTTCCGGCGTTGTGGACGTCAGCGACGGTACGACTGTCGCTCAGACTGACAGCGACTAAAAATACCGGTGGGGGGCGGCAACGCCCCCTGCCAATTTATTAGGAGACTGTCATGGCGGCGGGTGATACTCAGGTTTCTATTTGCAACAAAGCTCTGATGTTTTTAGGAGCGGAGGCGATTACCAGTTTTACGGATGGCTCGGTTGCCTCGGACGCATGCTCTTCGATGTACACTGAAGTTACACGCTCTACCCTGGGGATGTACCCTTGG
>Ga0115004_10004075_pt1 | contig 11736 bp, 12 predicted proteins | sample ArcticOcean_MG_C_10_FD_88737 | JGI IMG/M metagenome (GOLD analysis project Ga0115004, IMG submission 88737) | Marine microbial communities from western Arctic Ocean - ArcticOcean_MG_CB11_90 | ecosystem: Environmental > Aquatic > Marine > Oceanic | place: Arctic Ocean: Canada Basin | collected...
AAAGTAATAAATAACAAACAGAATTAGTGAAGCAAATGGCGCAACAATTATTAGCTTTCTAAAAGTATTCATATTTATATCAGCCGTAGATTTATCAGTCTTTAAGCAACCTAGTTCATCCATACATGGCCAGTCACTTCTAGGCCGCATGAATTTAAGTAATACTTGATTTTTTGGGTGCAATACTTAATGCCACTTATTTGACTTAACTTCATGGCAGTTAGTTGCAGGTAAAAATGGGTTTTTTCTTAAAAGATAAACATCGCTAATCACTTAATTGGCTGATGAAATATTTATTAATATAACAAAACCAAAAAAAAATAATAAGCATACTTAGACAGTAGAGTTTTTTGATATCAGAAAGAGTGTGGTAGATTGTCATGCTTTCGTAGATTTACTCCAAACCATACCATAAGGTAATTATAAAAAAAATGTATTTTTCAATGAGTTTACCAGACATTAAAACTAATATATTAAGCGGACTTACAGTTGCTCTGGCTATGGTCCCAGAAGCAATTGCATTTGCATTAATCGCTCACGTCTCACCTCTTACGGGGCTATATGCAGCTATCATTGTTTGCTTAATTACAGCAATATTTGGAGGAAGGCCTGGAATGATTTCTGGAGCCACAGGTGCTCTGGCTGTTGTAATGGTCGCATTGGTTGCTCAGCATGGCGTAGAGTATCTTTTTGCAACTGTTATATTAATGGGGATCTTGCAATCGGTATTTGCAATAATGCGCCTAGGAAAATATATACGTATGGTTCCATATCCAGTAATGCTTGGTTTTGTTAACGGACTAGCAATTGTTATTTTTCTCGCACAGTTTAGTCATTTTAAAGTAGTAGATTCAGAAGGAATGAAGGTCTGGATGACTGGTGCCTCACTCTATACAATGCTTGGTTTAACAGGATTAACTGTTGCAATTATTTATTTATTTCCAAAATTAACGAAGGGAATTCCATCATCCCTAGCTTCAATAGTTATTATTTCGTGTCTAGTAATTTTTCTCGATTTAGACACAAAAACCGTTGGAGATTTAGGATCAATTGCTGGATCAATTCCATCATTTAGAATTCCTGACATTACATATGGCTTCGATACATTAAAAATTATTTTTCCGTACGCATTTCTACTAGCCTGCATTGGTCTAATTGAAACTCTTCTAACCCTTAATCTCATTGATGATATGACAGACACACGAGGAAGGCCTAACAAAGAATCAATGGCTCAAGGAGCAGCTAACATTGTGACAGGATTTTTTGGCGGGATGGGTGGTTGTGCAATGATTGGGCAAAGTATGATCAACATAAATAACGGAGCTCTCAAAAGGCTATCAGGAATTGCAACTGCCCTCTTCCTAGCATCATTCATATTATTTTTATCTAAATGGATAGAGCTAATTCCATTGGCAGCACTTATCGGAGTGATGTTCGTGGTTGCTGAAAAAACATTTGAATGGGGTAGCTTAAGACTGTTTGGTAAGATACCTAGGGAAGATATTTTTGTAGGGTTACTGGTAGGTGGGGTAACAATAATAGCAGATCTGGCAATTGCCGTAATTCTTGGTGTAATCGTTTCAGCCCTCATCTTTGCCTGGAGTCATGCAAAAAAAATTGATGTAAAAACTTCAATAAGTAAAAAAAATTGGAAAACGTACAAGCTTAATGGCACTCTTTTCTTTGCTTCAGCAAAAAATTTTCATGAATTATTTGACATAAAAAAAGACCCAAAAGATGTGGTTATTGATTTCGAAAATTCAAGGGTAGCTGATCATTCAGCAATAATGGCTATAGACAATCTTGCTAACAAATATAAATTAGCCGGGAAAAAATTACACTTAGTTCACCTAAGTCCCGATTGCTTAGATATTCTAGATACAGCAAAGAGTATGGTGGAGGTAAATTTACTTGAAGATCCTAAATATCATATTGCAGACGACAAATTGAGCTAATGTATGGATGATAAAAAATTTTATTTATTACTTAAAATAAATTCTGCTGCTTTTAACATCAATTTTTTTCTCCTCTCTCCTTTAAAATGAACTGAGTAAGAAGATTCTTGTATTGTTTCAAATTCAGGTAAGGTATAAATAACACTTTCATCTATGTAGCCCATATCATATTTTTTCGAATCACAAATAATTCTAAGTGCTTCTTGATTCCCATACCAAAAATAAAATTTTTTATCTAATAGAATTAAGAAGTTCTAAGCAATCCTCCCAAAAATTATAGTTTTTAGTATAAGTAAACCATGCTAAAAATGGGTATATTTCATCAAATTTTTTTCCAGAGTATTCAGAGAGGTCAAGTCCCCGAAAGGTTGAATCTATAAGGTCTTCTTTTTGATGAGTTCGTAAACATAACTAAACATCATGCTCTATGACTTAATCTGAAGTTATTGGTTGAATTATTAAAATATCAGTATCTATATAACCAGCTGGCTTGTTAAGCTTTAATTGACTAAGGTATGTAATCTTGATGTCATTAGATTTTCTCTATCACATTCAATTCTGAGAGTATCAGTAACACCATCAATACTTTCTGTTTCATTGTCAGTAATAAAATAAATATTTGAATCAGGATTAAATTTTTGAATAGATTTAACCAGTAACCTTGGTTGCTCAACATTTCCTACATGAAAAAAAATTTATATCCAGCATAAGTAAATAAATGACAAAAAATGAATGTTAAGGGTCAATACTAGAATAAAAATTATATGTAAATAAAAAAGAATCTTAAAAAGAAAAGTATTCCAATAGTTGCGATTAATTTATAATAGGTACACTTAAAGATCTGAAGATATCTGATTTAAAAAAAATATGCTAAATTATAAATTCTTAAAAGAAAATAAAAATTATGGAACTAAGTAAGAAGGGGCAAGACTTAATTAATCTATACTCTTATATGGCTGAGAATGGTCTCAAAAGAAATGATGGTAAGAAAAAAGCTAAGCCATTTGACGAATTTGGGATAAGACATTACAGAGCAGGTTTAAAAAGAGACTTTGGTTTATTAGGTATAAAATCTACGCTGGATTATGGCTGTGGAGGCTCCAACTGGATGTTAGAAGGTTTTGAGGAAAATCCCGAATCGCCGCAATACAATGTGTCTGCAAAAGAATACTTTGGACTAGACAATTGCTACACCTATGAGCCAGCAAGAAATATTGATGAAAGACAAAAAGTTGACTGCGTTGTTAATTTTGACGTATTAGAGCATATTTTTATCGCAGATATATCAAATGTTATCAACGAAATTTTTTCGTATGCCAAAAAGCTAGTTGCAATAAATGTAGCTTGCTATCCTGCGGGAGCTATGTTGCCAAATGGAGAGAATGCTCATATTACAGTTAGACACCCTCACTGGTGGAAAGCCCAGGTAGATAATATAGCCCTGCGTTATCCAGATGTATCAGTACTACTTTTGACTTCAACTGGTTATTTACAGTCCCAATCGTATCCTATTTACAAAGCAAATGATTGGCTTAATGCAGAAAAATTTACTACATTATAAATACGCATTATTTATTAAAATGCTCTTTTATAAATAGCATATATTTGTCCACCCAAAATTCTTTGAGGTAGAATGACCCCCATGAAAAAAATCTTACATGTTGGGTGCGGACCGCAAAATAAGAATTCTCTCAAAGGCTTCAATAATCCATTTTGGAAGGAAATCAGGCTTGATATAGATGAAGATGTTAAACCAGATATCGTTGGTACTTTAACCGACATGAACTTAGTTGATAGTGGGTCTGTTGATGCTCTTTACTCATCTCACAATATTGAACATATATCTCCACATGAAGTACCTACTGCATTGCTAGAATTTAATAGAGTATTAAAAGATGATGGTTTTGTTGTCATTACCTGCCCTGATCTTATAAGTGTATGCCAGGCAGTTGTAAGTGATAAGTTAATGGAGCCAATATATACATCGCCAGCTGGTCCAATATCTCCCATAGATGTTTTGTATGGTCATAGAGGATTTATAGAGCGAGGGAAATCCTATATGGCGCACAAAACTGGATTCACTTACTCGTCTTTGCTTAAGTCATTTCAGGAGGCTGGATTTACCTCATTCTTTGGAGGAAGTCGTCCAAAACAATTTGAATTATGGCTTATTGCATACAAGCAAAATAAATCAGAAGAAGATTTAAAAAAGGCTGCGGAAGAATTTTTACCTTAACTACATACATAATTAATGTACTTGTAAATGGTGCCCTCGGCAAGAATCGAACCTGCGACCCTCCCCTTAGGAGGGGGATGCTCTATCCACTGAGCTACGAAGGCAAAACTGGGAATCCCGGTATTTATCACACAATCATCGGGTTATAAAAATGTCATTTTAACTTGTTTTGGCTGATTACAGAAGCTGAGTTTGATAGAAGTGTGATGGAGAAAATGTTTCTAAAGTGTCCCAATTACAAATTTCATTAATGAAATCTTTATATTCACTTAAAATTATTTGATTTACGTTATTAGGTAGCATTTAATTACGTTTCATTAAATAATAAAATATTATACTTCTAATGGAAGAAGAAAAAATGATAGACTCAAAATATGTCAATCATAAAATTTTTCACCCCAATTTTAATATTTTTTTCACTACAGCTTATGGCCACTGAAGAACCAGACTTCACTCTTGTATATAAAGAAAATAACTTTGAAATAAGAGAATATGCCCCAAAAATTATTGCGCAAGTCAAAATAATTGGTAATTTTGATAAAGCTTCAAGTGAAGGCTTTAGAGCTCTCGCTGATTTTATTTTTGGAAATAATACAATTAATAATGAGTCAGAGAAAATAAGTATGACGGCCCCAGTTGTTGCAGAGCCAAGTTCAGAAAAAATACCTATGACATCTCCAGTTTTAGCTGAAGAAAAAAATAATCAGTGGCTTATCTCTTTTGTAATGCCAAAAGAATATTCTCTTAAGTCTTTACCTAGGCCAAATAATTCTGAGGTTACACTAAGGGTTCTCCCAAAGGAAAAATTTGCTATCATTGTATTTTCTGGTCTAGTAAGGGAATCTAGCTACGATGAAAAAGTTAAATTATTAAATAATTTTATCAAAAAACAAAACTTAAGGATCTATGGTTCGGTTAAAATTGCTAGATACAACCCACCTTGGACCTTACCTTTTTTTCGTCGAAATGAACTCATGATTAAAGTTCGATAAAAAATGCTAGATATTAACTCTACGAAGCAAGAGATTTCAATTGTATTAGTCACATACAATAGTGAAGCTATCATCAAAAGCTTTTTACTACAAAACCAATTACAAGACCACAAAAATATTATCGTTGTAGATAACGCAAGTCGTGACGAGACTGTTTCTATAATAAAAAAAATAAGGCCAGATGTTCTTATTATCCAGTTGAAGCAAAACATTGGCTTTGGTTCCGCAGTAAATTTAGGACTAGCTAGCAATAAATCTGAGTATGTCTTAGTAATTAATCCTGACACTTTCTTGTCAACTTCGTTCTTTGCTGATCTTTGTGCAGGCGCTCTAAGAAATAATCAGGCTGGATTAATTGCTCCAACCATAGTGAATGATAATTATTTTTTTAATGGTACGCCCCCTCTGGATGAGTTTCAAAAAAATCTAAACCATAAACTACACTTAGTAATCTTCGATCAATTCGTAGATTTTATAAGCGGGGCCTGCTTCTTGGTAAAGCCTAGTCTTTTTAAGGACAAAAAGGTATTTGATGAAAATATTTTTATGTTTTATGAAGATAATGATTTATCTGAGATAATCGGCCTAATGGGTCTTAATAAAATAATTCTTAGTGATTGCTTTATTTACCACCAGGGGGAATCAAGCTCTTCACCAACCCCTTTTATCACTGCTCTTAAAAACTTTCATTACGGTTGGTCTGAATCATATTTCACTAAAAAGTACCAATCAAGTATGACTGCGAAATGGAAGAACTTTATATCTGCAACTAAGTACCTAAAAAGGATTGTATTATTTGCAGCCATGCTAAACACTAAAAGATTAATTCCATCTTGGTACAGGCTTAAGGGTAAAATTTCATTTATGAGAGATAAAAAAGCACAAGATATAAAAGAAAATTTTTAGCCAATATTTCAAAATAACTTTATTACTAATCTATGCAAAATTTTGATTCATTAATCTAACTCGTATCGTTGTTCATAATTTACTTTAAGAGATTCGCTTTGCTCTTCTTTAAAAAGTAAGTAACTCCCTATTGCAAGCACTTCAATTTCCGAACCCATAAAGCATTTAAATGCATCTTCAGGTGAGCATACAATTGGCTCCCCCCTAACATTAAATGAAGTATTGACAATAATAGGACAGCCTGTTTTTTCAAAAAATTTGTTAATTAAGGCATGATATTTTGGGTTGGTGTCCGCATGAACAGTCTGAATGCGTGCCGAATAATCTACATGAGTAATTGCAGGGATAGAAGAGCGTGGAATATTCAGTTTAGCTATACCAAATAATGCTTTCTCTTCCTTTGACATCAAACGACGCCTCTTCTTTTTAATATCTGCTACAAGCAGCATGTATGGGCTATCCCCATCATGCTCAAACCAATCACTTACATGCTCACTCAAAATACTTGGGGCAAAAGGACGAAAGCTTTCTCGATACTTAACCTTGAGGTTTAATTGTTTTTGCATCGCTGGCGACCTGGGGTCAGCAATAATACTTCTGGCACCCAATGCTCTTGGGCCAAATTCCATTCGTCCCTGCATCCAGCCAATAGCTTTTTCTTCTGCAAGCGCTTCAGCAACTTTCTCTATAAGTAAGCTTTCTTCGAATTTATGGAATTTGGCTCCACACGCTATTAGGGCTTCCTCGATAGCTGCATCTGAAAAATTTGGTCCTAGATAAGCCCCGCTCATGGAATCTCTTTCAGTTGGCAGCTTTCTAATCTTAGAGTAATTCAAATACCAAACTGATAAAGCCGCACCAAGAGCGCCCCCAGAATCGCCTGCGGCAGGCTGAATCCAAATATTATCAAATATTTTTTCTCGAAGTAGAATGCCGTTAGCAACACAATTGAGTGCAACTCCTCCAGCAAGACAGAGATTCTTTTCTCCAGTTTCTTTTGCTATGCTTTTTGCTATTTTAATTAAAATATCCTCAGTGACTTTTTGTACAGAAGCCGCGAGATCCATTTCACGCTGAGTCAACTCTGACTCTGGCTTGCGAGGAGGACCTCCAAATAATACATCAAACTTTTTATTTGTCATATGTAAGCCAGTTGGATAATCAAAATAACTCATATCAAGCTGGAAGCTTCCATCTTCAGAAATATTGATGAGCTTTTCTTTAATTAAATCAGCATACTTGGGCTCTCCATAGGGAGCTAAACCCATTACTTTATATTCGCCAGAATTAACCTTGAAACCAGTGTAGTAAGTAAAAGCAGAGTAAAGGAGCCCCAAAGAGTGAGGAAAATATATTTCTTTTACAACCTCAAGGTCCTTGCCGCTCCCAACAGCTACAGATGTAGTTGTCCATTCACCAACTCCATCTAGTGTTAAGATCGCCGCTCTTTCAAATGGGGAAGGATAAAATGCGCTAGCAGCATGAGATAGATGATGCTCTGAAAAGAGTAGACGCTCACTCCAATTAACCTCGCTGTCAATGGCTTCAGATAGCTTCTTTAATAATATTTTTTTCTGAAAGAGCTTTTCTTTTATCCACAAAGGCATTGATGATGAAAAACTTCGAAAACCTTTTGGGGCAAAAGCTAGGTATGTTTCAAGCAATCTCTCAAATTTGACAAAAGGCTTCTCATAAAATACTACATGATCAATATCACTACCTCTAATATTAGCCTCGTCAATACAGTAAGAAATAGCATTACTAGGAAATCTGGCATCTTGTTTTTTTCTTGTGAACCTTTCTTCTTGCGCTGCGGCAACAATATGCCCATCAAGTATTAAGCATGCAGCACTATCATGATAAAAGGCAGAAATTCCTAAAATATACATAACAAATAGACCTTATTTTAAAACAGTGTGTAAATAAAGGGGGCTACAACAGAGCCTTGAGCTAGAATTAATAATCCTCCAATCATCATCATAATAATAATAATTGGAGCTAGCCATAGCTTTTTCCGAGCCCTAAGAAAGCTCCATAACTCTTTTAAAATATCCATCAGCCTACCTTGTTTATATTAAAATTGATTTTTGAAAGATTCAACTACCTGCTTCGAAGTGTCTCTAATTCTCCAAAAAGAAGATTGAGGCTTGAGTTTCAGCCGCAACTCATCCCGAGAAAATAGACGCATTAGAATTGCTATCGGAGTGAACAGCCCAAAGAATATAATACCTAACATTATTGGACTAATGATTGAGCCAAGAATCAAACCTAAACGCATCCACAATTTATTTAGTGGTAATAAAAGTTTCGGTCTTGTTATTGTAAGTATTAAAAAAAATAAGGCTAGCGACAGAAAAAGTATTGCTAAAATTATGACACTTAAAAAATAGTAATAAATTCCAATCAAAAGAAAAACGATAGAAAAGAAAAGACCAAATTTTTTGTTGGATGGGAGCACTATGTCAGATTTTTTCAGTTTAAATCTCCTAAATTAAGTATACTTTTAAACATAGATAAAGTTAGAACAGTTATTTACAGAGCTTAGCTATAGTGGGTGAATTACAAGTTAAATAAGAATGTACCATAACTATACAATAGCATTTGTAGCAAGGCATATTATCCCATATTAAAACTTATTTATAATTTAATATAGGTCTTTTATTATTAATTAACGACAGGAAGTTTACGATCAAATTTTTAAAATTAACAACGGGGAAATGTTGTGCAGCCGAATAAACTAAGAGAGAAAATTAAGTTGGGTTTATTCTACCTTCTTTTTCTTTTTTTTATTTTTTTTGCAATGGATATAGCTTGCCAATATATTATCAAATCTACTTTTAATATGTCAATTTATGAAGAAGACTATATGGAAAGAAAAGCTATTTTTTATAAGGACAAACAATCGAAATATTTTGTTCACCCCTATTTCGGTCTCGCGTCAATTGGAGACAAAAAAAATTCCCTTACAGATATTGCAGAAGATTATTTGTATCACTCTGTAGCTCTTTCACCTAAAAAAAATGATATTAAGGTTCTGTTGCTAGGAGGTTCAGTTGGAGCTTTTCTTTCAAATAGTATAGACAAAAATGGGTTAGGCAAGAAACAAGATTTTAATACAGTATTCGCCAACATCTTAAATGCGCACTTTGGGGTGAATCATTTTTCTGTGTACAATGCATCGATCCTAGGTGGGAAACAGCCGCAACAATTTTTCAAGCTAATCTATTTAGATCTAATTGGATTTAAACCAGACATTGTCATTAATGTAGATGGATTTAATGAGCTAGCATTACCTTTATCAGATAATTTTGATGCAAAATTACCAGCAGTCTACCCAAGGCAACATAACAGAGCAATTAGCCGGACAGCAGCAGATAATGAATGCGGGGATTACAGTAATTATTTTGTTAAATCTAACTCAAAGATAGCTATTTTTGAGTTGGTTGGTTTAATTGTAATCAATAACTGTCACAAGGAGATTACGGTGAGCCCAACTGATATTCCTTACTGGGTAGAAAAAAACTCTAAGTCATATGCCCAGTATGTAAATGAGTCAGTTGCTATATGGGCGAGGTCGTCTAATAAGATTTATAGCTTCTTAAAGCCAAAAAAAATAAGTTATATTCATATCTTACAACCAAATCAGTACCAAGTAGATAGTAAGCCCTTATCTAAAATTGAGAAAAAAGAATACTTAAGCTTTCCATACTACGGGAATCATATAACTAAAAATTATCATATGCTCTCTAAAGACCTAATAAAATCAGATAACTTTACCGACTTAAGGCTAGTATTTAAAAATGAGAGTAGAACAGTTTATGCGGATAATTGTTGTCATTTAAATAGCCTTGGAAATAGATTGCTTGCCAAAGAAATTATAATCAGCAATGAAGGTTTGTTTAGAGGGCTGTTGCATTAGAGCCATTTTATGAAAACCAATATTGAACGAAACTTTATTATATGAATTCCTTAATTAACTCTAAAGCACCACAATTTAATCTTAAGGACGCAAGTGGCAACACAATTTCTTTAGATTATTTTAAAGGGAGATGGCTGGTAATCTTTTTTTACCCAAAAGATGACACACCAGGATGCACTAAAGAAGCTTGTAACTTTCGTGACGACTACAGCGCAATTGAATCATTAGGGGCTCATGTAGTTGGTATTAGTTTAGATAAAACTACTTCTCAACAAAAATTTAAGGAAAAATATCAATTACCTTTCAGGCTTTTATCTGACCCTAAGGGTAAAGTCGCAAAAAAATATGGTTCTCTCTTTAGATTTATGTTTATTAAATTCTCTAAACGCCATAGCTTTATTATTGATCCACATGGCTTAATAAGAAAAGAATATAGGTCTGTTAACCCAACAACTCATTCAATTCAGATTATTGAAGACCTTAAGAACTTTCAAGCTTGAAACTAATTATTTCTTAATGATACTTTCTAGCATTTTTATACCAAAACTCACTCCAAAACCATTAACGTCACTGCTAATTGCGCCCAAACCACCCTTGCGATTACTTGAAGACAGATCAACGTGTAGCCAGGGAGTATTATTCTCGACAAAACGCCCCAAGAACCGAGCAGCATGAATATGGTCCGGGCCCCCTTCTAAATTACATTGCTTGATATCAGCGATTTGACTTTCTAAATCTTCTTCGTAATCTTCATCGTATGGAAAAGCAGCAATTCTTTCGCCAGATTCTACTCCCGCCCCAACTGCCATGCATGCAAGATCAGACCTATTGCTTATTACCCCACTATAACGATCCCCCATTGCAACGTGCATACAGCCAGTTAGTGTTGCGAAATCAATAATAGCTTGCGGCTTTTTTCTTGATGCCATAGTTAAAGTGTCTGCCAACACCATTCTACCTTCGGCGTCTGTGTGAACTATTTCAATAGTTAAACCGTTGAGCGCAGTCACAACATCATTTTGTTTGTATGCTTTTGGGCCAATATGATTCTGCGCGATAGCTAACCAACAATCTATGTTAACAGGAAGTTTAGCCTCAGTTGCCGCCTGTAATATACCGAGCACTACAGCAGATCCATTCATATCTTCATGCATTCCACTCATATATTTAGCGGGCTTTAGGTTGTGTCCACCTGTATCAAAACAAATACCCTTGCCTACCAGTGCGATTGTTTTTTTAGAGTTTTTAGCGGTATATTTTAAGTGAACAATTAAAGCATCTTCTGGTTCTGAGCCTTGTCCTACAGCAACAAACGCGCCAGCACCCATCTTCTTAAGCTGCGCCATACTATAATCTTTATAAATCCATTTATGTAGCTTTGCTAACTGTTTAATCTTTGCTTTGTAAATTGTTGGTGTTAGATCGTTAGGCGGGGTAATAGTTAAATTTCGGGTCAGCGTATTACCACTAACTAAGGCTAGAGTTTTAGATAGATCGAACTTGTTAATCCCAGCTAATACCAGCTTCTTCAGTACGATATTTTTAGCGCCTTTTTTTAAATTAGGTAGAGATTGTGAGTTAGCCAGCGAGACATACACACATGCATTCACCCAAGCTTCGTTAATATTTTTTGGTAAAAATGTTATTGATATTTCGGTGGGTTTCTCTTGGGAGAAAATACTAAACCCTTTTCTTATGAGTGTGTGAATTTTAAAGGGGCTTAAATCA
>Ga0115004_10004076_pt1 | contig 11734 bp, 11 predicted proteins | sample ArcticOcean_MG_C_10_FD_88737 | JGI IMG/M metagenome (GOLD analysis project Ga0115004, IMG submission 88737) | Marine microbial communities from western Arctic Ocean - ArcticOcean_MG_CB11_90 | ecosystem: Environmental > Aquatic > Marine > Oceanic | place: Arctic Ocean: Canada Basin | collected...
ATTACTGACCAGAATACTCCTTATTGTGATGAACTGGGGGATGCTGTATTCAATGATAACAGGATGTAAGCAGTAATTCGGTGCAGGTATAGGGAGCATAACTCTTCTCGGCTGCACCAAGTACTTAAAGCCATTTTTTGGTTATTTAATGTTATATTAAAGCTATATTTTGCTAAAATACTATTAATGTAATGTATTTTAAGTCTACATTTATTATTATGTAAAATTAATTGATTCTACATATTTTATTAATTTTTTAATTTAGATTCGATTTTAGCATCATTTCTAAATAACTTAACGTTTAAATAGTTAAATATTTAGAAATTAGATTTAGCTATAAAGCAATTTTAATTTTTGAGATTTATCTAAAAGTCTAAATTTATTTTGTTTTTGGATTTTTTAACTACTTAACTGCTGTAGGAAGATTAAATACCTAATAAATTTTCTATAAATCATATTGCTAACAAAATTATAGAGGTTTCCATATTCACATAACGTCACATAAATAATTAACACGAAAAAACCTAAAAAACCCGTTGCAATGGATTAGGTTTTCCGCCACCCTAATGAGGCTTACATGCCAAAGAGCATGAATTGCAAACGGGAGAATAAATTGGCTGCTAATAGTAACGACAAAGACTTTGTTGTCTTTGATCACGTCCAGAAAAGCTACGATGGCGAAAATCTGGTTGTTAAAGATTTAAACCTTAATATTGCCAAGGGAGAGTTTTTAACACTTTTAGGTCCATCTGGCTCGGGTAAAACTACTTGTCTTATGATGTTAGCTGGATTTGAAACTGCAACTAATGGTGACATTCGTTTGGATGGAAATCCCATTAATAATATTCCGCCACACAAACGTGGAATTGGAATGGTTTTCCAAAACTACGCTTTGTTTCCACATATGACTGTTGGAGAAAACTTAGCTTTTCCACTTGAAGTTCGTAAAATGGGTAAATCAGAACGTGACGAAAAAGTTAAACATGCTTTGGACATGGTTCAAATGGGTGACTTCTCCGGACGGCGCCCGGCTCAATTATCTGGTGGTCAGCAGCAACGTATAGCTCTTGCCCGCGCTTTAGTTTTCAATCCACAACTCGTATTGATGGATGAACCTTTGGGCGCTTTGGATAAGCAGTTACGTGAGCACATGCAATATGAGATAAAACACCTTCATGAAAACCTAGGGATTACAGTTGTATATGTAACGCACGACCAATCTGAAGCACTGACAATGTCAGACCGCGTAGCTGTTTTTGAGGATGGGCGCATTCAACAACTATCTAGTCCAGATGCCCTATATGAACGCCCTGAAAATGCTTTTGTGGCTCAGTTTATTGGTGAAAATAATACATTGGTTGGAAAAGTTGAAGCAATTAAAGGTAAAACTGCGTCAGTAAAACTTGATAATGGTGTGAAAGTAGATAGCCTTGCGGTAAATTGTGGTGAGATTGGAAGTCGTACGACTTTATCTATTCGCCCCGAACGAGTAAAGTTAGCTGCTCCTAAAACTAAAAATACAACTAAAGCTGTTGTTAAAGAATTAATTTATCTTGGAGATCATATCCGGTGCCGTATGGAAGTGCATGGTAATGAAGAATTTATTGTTAAAGTCCCTAACTCTGCAGGACATAAACATCTGGTTAAAGGTGAGCAAACTACTGTCACTTGGGCCAAAGAGGATTGCCGGGCGTTAGACGCGTAAACGCTCTTCATCTGTGCTAAGCTGATCCCGCAGCAAAGCACATTGAAAAATAACGGGAAAACCAACAAGGAGACTACTATGAAAATCAAAACAATTATGCTTGGCAGTGCGGCGATCGCAATGTCAGCAACGGCTACTTTAGCTGAAGATATGACAATTGTATCTTGGGGTGGAGCTTACTCTGCATCTCAAAAAGCTGCCTATGACGTTCCTTATTCAGCTAACACCGGTGTAAATATTATTCACGATGATAGCTCTTCTGAAGCAGTTGCTAAGTTACGTGCGATGAACGAAGCTGGTAATGTTACTTGGGACGTCGTTGACGTTGTTGCTGCTGATGCAATGCGTTTGTGTGATGAAGGTCTAGCAGAAGTAATTGATCACGATACTCAATTAGCTGATGCGCCAGACGGAACAAAAGCTACTGTAGATTTCGGGGAACTAATTGTTTCTGAGTGCTTTATCCCACAAATCGTTTATTCAACTACATTTGGTTACCGTAACGACTTAGTTGGCGCGTCTGCACCAACATCTGTTTGCTCAGTATTTGATACAGCGGCATACCCAGGTAAGCGTGCCTTACAAAAAAGCCCATTAAACAACATGGAATGGGCTTTGATGTGTGACGGTGTTGCTAAGGCTGATGTTTTTGACGTCCTTGCAACTGATGAAGGTCAATCACGTGCATTTGCTAAATTAGACACAATCAAGGGTGACGTAATTTGGTGGAATGCTGGTGCAGATACTCCACAATTATTGGCTGATGGCGAAGTCATCATGGGTTCAGCATACAACGGCCGTTTATTCTCATTGATTGTAGAGCAAAAGCAGGATGTTTCTATGTTATGGGATGCGCAAGTTTATGACCTTGACGGTTGGATTATTCCTACTGGATTGTCAGATGAACGCAAAGCACGTGCTTTGGATTACGTTAAGTTTGCTACAGATACACAGCGATTAGCAGACCAATCTAAGTACATTTCTTACGGTCCAGCACGTGCATCTTCAGCACCACTGGTTGATAAGCACGCTACATTAGGTATCGATATGGCACCACATATGCCAACAGATCCTAACAACAATAAGAATACATTGTTGACTAACTACTCTTTCTGGGCTGATTACAAAGATGATATCGATGCTAAATTCCAGGCATGGTTGATTAAATAATATAACAAAGGCGCGAAGAAAACTTCGCGCCTTTTCCATTTTCAGTGAATAGATCTAAAAACATGAGTAATAACAATTTAGTTTTAGCCAGCGATGGCACTTCTCTTAAGAGAAGCCTAGCTCGCTCCCTAAAACGTCAAAAAATACGTGCACTATTGTTAATTGCACCACTCCTGATTTTTGTTCTGTTGACCTTTATTGCACCAATTGCTGACATGTTATTTAGATCAGTTGAAAATAGTATTGTAGCAGACACTCTTCCCCAAACCGTTAAAGAGCTTGCTAGTTGGGATAGTGATAGTGGCCAATTACCGAGTGAAGCTGTTTATGCGGCCCTTGCCAGAGATCTAAAAATTGCGGTTAAGGCTAAAAAACATACAAAGTTGGGTTCTCGCCTTAATTATGAAAAAACAGGAACTTCATCTTTGTTTCGGCAAACAGGTCGAAAAATTAAGAAGTTAGACCTTGAAAATACTCCATCATTTAAAGATGCTTTTGAAAAAATGAATAAAAAATGGTCAGATCCAACTGTATGGCAGACGATCCAACAATTTTCAAACAAATATACTGATGGTTATTTTTTAGCTGCAGCCGATTTGACAAGAACATCTAATGGTATTGAAGAGGTCCCAGAAGACCAAAGAATTTATTATACCCTTTTAATGCGTACACTATTAATGAGTGTTACAATTACTTTTATGTGTATTTTACTTGGGTATCCTGTAGCCTTTCTATTGGCGACATTACCCCTAAGATCATCAAATGTGTTAATGATACTAGTCCTGCTTCCTTTTTGGACATCGTTATTAGTAAGAACATCTGCATGGAAAGTTTTGTTGCAAAATCAGGGTGTTATTAATGACTTTTTAGTTTGGATTGGGATAGTTGCGGATGAAAATAGGCTGGAATTAATAAATAATGTGACCGGTACAGTTATTGCTATGACACATATCCTTTTACCATTTATGATTTTACCCCTATTTTCGGTAATGAAAACAATTCCACCAACCTACATGCGTGCGGCTAAATCCATGGGGGCTAATGACTTTACAGCTTTTCGGCGTGTTTATTTTCCGCAAAGCATTCCAGGTATTGGTGCTGGATCAATCTTAGTATTTATTTTATCGATTGGTTACTACATTACTCCTGAAATTGTAGGAGGCACAAAAGGTGTCTTTATTTCAAATCGTATCGCATATCATATATCATCTAGTCTTAATTGGGGTCTAGGTGCTGCATTGGGCGCCATACTGTTGGTAGTCGTTTTAGCATTATATTGGCTCTATGATAAATTCGTTGGCATTGATAATGTAAAGTTAGGATAAAAAATGGCTCTCCCTATTTATGCATCTCCATTACAAAAAACTTGGTATTACACTTTTAGAGTAATTTGTGCGTTGGTTTTTTTCTTTTTAGTTTTTCCAATTATGGTAATTATTCCGTTATCTTTTAATGCACAAGATTTTTTTACTTTCACGCCTGAAATGTTGGCTCTTAAAGCTGAAGGATTTTCATTAAAGCATTACCAAGATTTTTTTACAAACGATGACTGGCAGCATGCGTTACGTAATTCTTTAAGAATTGCGCCAATGGCCACAGTTCTATCTGTATCCTTTGGAACATTAGCTGCAATTGGGCTCTCACAATCACATGTACCATTTCGTAGAGCTATCATGGCTATTATGATTTCACCAATGATCGTTCCGTTAATTATTTCAGCTTCTGGAATGTATTTTTTCTATTCCCGTATTGGTCTGCAGGGTACATATTTAGGTGTAGTCCTTGCTCATGCTGTATTAGGCGTACCTTTCGTTATTATAACTGTTACGGCTACTTTAGTGGGCTTTGATAAGTCACTGACAAGAGCTGCGGCAAACATGGGGGCAGGGCCTATACGTACTTTCTTTAAAATACAAATGCCTTTAATATTACCTGGTGTCATTTCTGGAGGTTTATTTGCATTCATTACTTCATTTGATGAAGTTGTTGTAGTTTTATTTGTTGGATCTGCTGGCCAGAAAACGCTCCCTTGGCAAATGTTTACTGGTTTGCGTGAGCAAATTAGTCCAACCATATTGGCTGTAGCTACTATTCTAATCGCTATGTCTATTTTACTTTTAACAACTCTTGAGCTTTTGCGCCGCCGCTCAGAGCGACTAAGAGGCTTATCTCCAGGATAACATAAAAAGAATTTTAATTTAAAAAAGCTAGCCAAGCAGTAATTGTAAAAATACTTAAACCTGTACATATCACAATAGATGTTGCCGCTGTTTGTTGTGCTCTATTATACATACTGGCAAAAATATAAGTATTAATTCCTGGTGGCATGGCTGCAATTAGAACAGCTGAATTACGTACACTAGCCTCTAATTCAAAAACATATGTTCCCATAATATAAACTAAAATTGGAAATATGAATAATTTAATAATAGCGACAGCGCCAACTTCTGGTAAGTTACTACTCAATTTATATCTATATAGAACACCACCTAGTGCGAATAAAGCAACAGGCAAAGCGCTGCGAGCCATCATTTCCAATGCTACACTTAAGGTTTCTGGCAATGTAATTCCACTAAAATTAAATGTAAAACCGAGGATTAGTCCTAGTGCTAAGGTATTGCGAAAAATTGCTTTAAATACTGAACCAATAATAAGAATTACCCCATGCCCATTTGCACGTAATGTCTCCATGCAGGTAATGCCAATAATATAGCAAAATAACACATGGACAGATGCCAAAGCATAGTTTGTCGATAGGGCCTCTACGCCATAAGCACGTTCCATAATGGTTAAGCCCAATAATACCATATTTGAAAATAATGCTGTGAAACCCACAGCTACAGCTTGAGCTGGTGTACGGTTAAATAACAAATAACCAGTGAAGCCACCAATTATAAATATTAAACCGGCTGGAATATAATAGGATGCAAATAACGGAATATTAAAATAAGCTTTTAAATCTAATTCTGCAACAGCCAAAAATAGAAGGCATGGAATAGCAAATTTTTGTGCAAACATAGCTAAAGCATCAATAACATCTTTGGTTAATAAGCCGCGCCACATTACAGCGTAGCCTGCTCCTATAATTAAAAAAACAGGGAGAACCGTTATGAAAATGTTTAACATGTTTATATCCTATAGGTTACTCGTAACCCGTCATATGCTGGAGTTACATGTTCTGGCGTTTCAGCTGACAGTATCTCGTAATCTAAATCAACGTGAAGGTTTGTTAAAATAGCTCTTCTTGGTTTATACTCTTTTATCCATTCTAAAGCTTGCTGAACATTTATATGGCTTGGATGGGGGGTATAGCGGAGACTGTCTAAGATCCAACAATCAATATCTTGTAGAGCATTATCAGTATCAGTTATAAATGCAGATATATCAGGAGTATATAATACATTATTTACCTTGATAGCGCGGGCACTAATATTTCCATGCTCTACATCAAATGTAGTAATATTAATTACCCCACCTGGACCATCAATACTAAGTTTAGAATTCAGATTATTCATATCTAATATTGGTGGGTAAGGGCTACCCTTTGGAGATTCAAAGGCATAGTCAAAGCGTTCTAATATAGATTTTTTTGTACGTGGTGCTGCATATACGGGTAGGCGCTTTTTCATATTAATTACTATCATTCGCAAATCATCTAATCCGTGTAAGTGATCTGCATGTTCATGCGTATAAACTACTGCATCTAAAGTGCCAATTTTAGCATCTAACAATTGTTGCCGCATGTCAGGTGTCGTATCGACTAGTACTGATGTAACGGCATCACCTTCAAATCTCTGAATTAACAAAGAACATCTTTTACGCACATTCTTTAGATTATTAGGGTCACAATTTCCCCATTTACCACCTAAGCGTGGAACTCCTCCAGATGACCCACATCCTAATATAGTAAAGCAAAGTTCACCCATTATAATGCAGCCTTAGAAAATAACTGGTTAAAGTTTTTTGTAGTTTGAGCTGCGAAATCCTTATATTCTAAACCAAAAATCTTTGCGCCAACCTGCGCTGTATGAGCAGTATATGCGGGTTCATTGCGTTTCCCCCGATAGGGATCAGGCGACAAATATGGGCTGTCTGTTTCAACTAAGATTTTCTCAATAGGAGCTATTGCAAAGATATCGCGTAAATCCTGACTTTTTTTGAAAGTTACTATTCCTGACATAGATAAATAAAACCCTAATTCTAATGCGACTTTTGCTAATTCTAATGATGATGAAAAGCAATGCATTACACATTCATATGGGCCTTTTTTGTATTCATCTTGCAAAATTTCTATCATGTCATCGTCAGCCGCACGAGAATGAATTATTAATGGTAACCCAGTCTCTCTTGCTGCTGTAATATGAATTCTCAGGGATTTTTTCTGAATAGAAGCACTCTCTGCTGTATAATGATAATCTAAACCAGTTTCGCCAATTCCAACCATTTTTGGGTGTTCAGCTATTTTAATCAATTGGTCAACAGTTGCTAAGGGCTCTTCTGATGCTGACATTGGATGTGTACCTGCAGCATAATAAACTGAACTATAGGTTTCAGCTATAGCTCGCACTGATGGCTCATTTTTTAGGCGTGTGCAGATTGTTACCATACGCATCACACCAGCATTTGCAGCGTTTGTAATCAATTCTGAAATTTCACCTTCAAAGTCAGGAAAGTCCAGGTGGCAATGGCTGTCAACAATTATTGGTTTAGTCATAAAATAGCCTTGCTTGGCGCGAATTAGTTTCGCGCGGTTTCCTCAAATTTCAACAACATATCTAGGATCACAGATGAAGGGTCAAGGTTAACTGAACGCGCATGAGTTGTCCGCGTTGTGATTTCTTGAACCAAGTTAGCCCATTTACGAGCTGCTTGAATGTTAGGTGCCAGTCTAGATATTGTTAATGCTTCTCCAGGCGAAGCTTCTTGGAAATCCTTAGGCTGTAGTGCCCCGAATTTAGCAAGGCGGGCAACAAATTTTAAGAAAAGCTGTAATGTCATATTATATTTTTCAATGGCATTTTTACCAGAACAGGCATCTGCCATTGATTGCATTGTTTGGCGATCCATTTGTGGCGTTTGTCCCACCATTTGAATTATTGAATTATATAAATTTATTCCATCATTAGAAATTAATTCTATTGATGTCCCTACGGAGCCGTTTGCAAGAATGCTTATTTCTGTGGCACTAGAATCAAGTTTAAACCCTGCCTGATCTAAAGAAGATCTTAAGTGATCTGGTAAAAGGGTATTACATCGTAATGTACGGCAACGCGACCGTATTGTTGGTAATAGTCTTAATGACTGATGGCTAATCAAAAGTAATAAGACTTTCTCAGGTGGCTCTTCTAATATTTTGAGTAATGCATTCGCTGCAGCAGAATTCATTTCATCAGCAGAATCTATTATAGCAACGCGCCATCCTCCATCAGCTGAAGACATATTAAAAAAACTTTTTAATTTTCTGATTTCATCTACCGTAATATTTTTTCTGATTTTTTTTGTTTTATCATCCCATGTACGTCGAACTAAGTATAAGTTAGGCTCTCCTAGAGCATCTATACGCCGAGATATTGGGTGGTTTTTAGATATTTCTAATGTTTTTGAGGGATGTGTCTTTGGTAAAGTATTATCTACATTTTCAGACAAAACAAATCGTGCGATACGCCATGCCAGCGTAGCTTTACCTATGCCTTTAGGCCCAGTAATCATCCACGCATGGTGCATACGGTTAGAGTTGTACGCAGTTAAAAAATCTGATTGTGCTTCATTTTGTCCAAACAATTTAAGTGTGTGGCGAGGATGTCTAGCACCTTGTAATTGATCTGCTTGCTGACTTTCGGCATCACTCATCTGATGTATTCCATAACAATTTCAAGAATATTTTCAGCAATGTCGTCGCGGTTTCGCATTCCGTCAATTAAATGACACCTATTTGAGGCATCTTTTGATAACTTAAGGAAACCGTCTCGAAGAAGTTTCTGAAATTCTAAACCAAAGTCTTCAAACCGATCTTCACCGGTTCCTCTGGCAAGGCCACGCACCAAGGACTTCTCAGGATCTGTATCAATTATAAAAGTTAAATCAGGCTCTTTACTAATAATAATTTTATGTAATTCATCAACTGTATCACGTAAATCAGCTCTCGCCACACCTTGATAAACTCTTGTGGAGTCCACATATCTGTCGCAAATCACAACTTGCCCATTATCTAATGCAGGTTGAATCGTTTTTTCCAGGTGATCTCGTCTTGCCGCTGTGAATAGCAATATTTCAGTTTCAGGCGACCAACGATCTTTATCACCCGAAACAAGCAATGACCTTATTAATTCTGCTCCGCGGCTACCGCCAGGTTCACGTGTCTGAATTACGCTTTGTCCTAAGGCTATTAGAGTATTTGTTAATATCTTGGACTGAGTTGATTTACCTGATCCATCAATGCCCTCAAAGCTTATGAACAGGCCATTATTGCTTATCATTTTTGTATCCATGGGCGACCATCTAATAAGCTAGAACTAAGTAACTGTGCGCTAGCTAAGACACGGGAAACAATTGAGCCGTTAGCTACATCATTAGCGGCGACTAAGTGATGTTTAGTTGACTCCATATCGGGTGTTGTGACAGTTAGAATTGCTATGCGGCTACCTTTTTTAACTGGAGCTTCTATTGGACTTGAGTAGCTAACTTCAATTTTTACATTATTTAATGGTCCTAATGGAAATAGCCCAGAGATTTTATTTTCTGCAACTAAATCCACAGTTTTGTCATCACCAAGCCAAACTTTTGCACTTACAATGGTTTCATTTTTTTCAAATAGGTTTTTGTTAACAAATTGACGAAATGCCCAGTTTGTTAATTTTTCAGCTTCATTTGCACGATCAGACTTTGTCTCCAAGCCTGTAAGCATAAAAATTATCCTACGCTCACCTTGCTTAGCAGATCCAACTAAGCCGTATCCAGCTTCGTTTGTATGGCCAGTCTTTAAACCATCGGCACCAATACCTAAGGTGAGCAATGGGTTCCGGTTGCTTTGCTTAACACCATCCCATGTAAATGATGTTTGTGAAAAAAACGGGTAATAATCAGGAAATTCTGTAATTAGTAAATTTGCTATATGTACAAGATCACGAGCACTCATCCGTTGTATTGGATCTGGCCAACCAGTTGAATTTCCAAAGGTAGATGAAGTCATACCTAACTCTAAAGCGCGTTTAGTCATTTGTCTTGCAAATGCGTCTTCAGTACCTGCAATATTCTCTGCCACAGTGATACATGCATCATTACCAGATTGAACAATAATGCCTTGAATTAAATCTCGAATTGAAACTCGCTCTCCTGAGCGCAAAAACATAGTTGATCCACCTATTTTTGTTGCACGTTCAGATACTAAAAATTCTGTTTCCATGGATACGCGACCATCTCTTAGTGCCTCGAAGAGCATATATAATGTCATTAACTTTGACATCGATGCTGGTGGGATTGGACGATCTGCATCTTTGGTCATTAAAACTGCGCCAGTAGTTTGGTCCATAACCATAGCCGAGCGTGCTAATGTATCAAAAGAAAAAGCTGGAGTTGCTAGAACAGTTATTATGAATAAAGTTAATATTTTATGAATAAATGTCATAAATTGTCCTCTTATTAATTAGGTATCTAGTAATCTGATGTGTTTTTATCTTATAATTTTTTTAGTCTAACACATTAATATTATGTCAAACTATTAATAACAAAGCTTTAGAATTAAGTGACTAGATTTTCAAAAATATGGTATTTTATTTTTAGTTTTTATTTTTATAAAACCATAACCAAATATATTGTTACTTGGAAGTGGGTTATTGTGAAAAAAAGATTGAATAGGCGTTGATTTGCGCATTGTTAGGGGTTGAAACCTTTTCAAAGTGCATTTAGTAAACTCACAACGGATCGATCCCGTTTATGGCACGGAGAGGTGGCAGAGTGGTCGAATGCGGCGGTCTTGAAAACCGTTGAACTGCGAGGTTCCCAGGGTTCGAATCCCTGTCTCTCCGCCACTTACCCCAAACATTAGTTTTATCTATATAATAAAGGGGTATCAGGCATTATATAATATCATCTACCACACACGTTTACCACACACACTTACCACACACGTTTGCTTTAAATTGAAGTATTCACCAACTGTTAGGCTGAGTTTCATTTAGTGAAGCATCTATAATTGTTTCTCAGAGAATCTATTACTAATATGATTGTTTGGCTGGGATCACACCTCTAACGCCTCCTTTAGGATTGTTTGTGTCACCATAACGTCTCGGAATTAAGTGTATATGAGCATGAAAGATAGTTTGCCCAGCGGAAGTGCCTTGATTAATTCCAATATTAAATCCTGTGATTGTTGGGTCTAATGCAATTATTTGATCTCTCTGTTGGTTGAGTAAGTCATGAATAGCATTCAGTTCAGGCTGATAGAGATCAAAGTAATTAGCCACATGCCTTTTAGGAATGATTAGTGTGTGATGCTTTGTAACAGGGTAGGCGTCACGTATAGCAAAACATAGTTCATTTTCATCTATAGTTCTTTTAGAGGTGTCTTTGCAAAAGGCGCAACTTATTGACTCATGTTTATTCATTGGTGCAACCTATATTTCTATCAAATGGATACTTTAGATGCTTACACTTTATTCAAAATACAACAGACAACAAGTTCAAGAGCTTTTCCAAGCCGATTACAATTTTAAAACCAGTACAGGATCATGGGGATTGCATGGCGTAATAAGGCTGCCTAACAAGCAAAATGACTGGGTTTATTTTGTTACCTATGGGCAAAGCCAAGCGGGACATGAATTTGATGAAGGCATAACGCCTGATGGAGTGCTTACATGGCAA
>Ga0115004_10004079_pt1 | contig 11725 bp, 9 predicted proteins | sample ArcticOcean_MG_C_10_FD_88737 | JGI IMG/M metagenome (GOLD analysis project Ga0115004, IMG submission 88737) | Marine microbial communities from western Arctic Ocean - ArcticOcean_MG_CB11_90 | ecosystem: Environmental > Aquatic > Marine > Oceanic | place: Arctic Ocean: Canada Basin | collected...
GCTTCCCTGGCGGGCGGGCGGTTACTCGAGGAACTGGCGGAGGAAATTTTAACCGCACACAGCACAAAGAACAAGCAACACAAGTTGTCCATCTACTCCGGGCACGATTCCAGCATCTTGGCGTTACTGGCGGTGCTTGGGGCGTTTCCGGGACGCTGGCCGCCCGTCGCGTCGACGGTCGTGGTGGAGACGTGGGAGGTTTTGGGGGACAAACAACCAAGGCACGGGCGCGTTCACTGGAGCGAACAAACCTTGGGAGCGCGTCAAGTTACGTCCGATGAAACGGCTGATAGCCGCGACCCTTCAAACCTAGCGGTCCGGGTTTTGTTCAACGGGGAGGTGTTGACCCTGGACGGGTGTGTTGGTCAGGACTCCGTGCTGGACGGCGGGTTGGTTTCGCTAAGCGCGTTCGTGGAAATGGCTCGCGCGCGAAACCCGGAGGACTACGCGAAAGCGTGCGAGAGCGTCGCGCCCAAAAAAAGTAAGCTGTAGCAGCAGGTAATTTATTGTTGATGTCCATCGGGTAGTCTGCGTATGACACAGTAAGCTGTAGCGGGTAATTTATTGTTGTAGTCAATCTAGTCTATTTACTTCTTCTTGTTGTTCCTGCACGCTTTTTTCTTGACGTGTTTTGGGATTTTGACCTTGCGTTTCTCCGCGGCGTCCGCCTTGACCTCCGCTTTGTGCGCTTTTCGCGTCGCTTTCACGAGGGCTTTGTCCACCCTCGGTTTATACCGCTTGCGCTTAATGACCTCACCGTTCTCGTCCAGTTCCTCTTCCGAGGAAGATTCCGATGATGCTTCTGAGTCGTCGTCGGAACCGCTTTCGTCTTCGTGTTCGTCTTCATTTTTTTGAGTGCTGTCGCTCTCCTTTTCCCGGCGCTTGGCGCTGGCGCTCGTCGTACCGGCGATCCCCGCCCACCCCAGACCTTCCGCGTCTTGCTTCGCCCTCAGAATCTTGGGCACGTGTTCGATCCCCGAAAGGTCGCTCTTCATCCCCGTGATTGACTGGTAATAAACCCCCTCGCTTTCCCCGTCGCCTTTCACCAACCGTTTCTGGTCCCGCTCGAAGGTATCAACCTCGTCCAAACGTTTCGGAATAAACGCCTGTTGCCACACCTCATCCACCATCCCGTCCTCGTTTGCAGCGTTTCCCTTCGCCATCCCGAACCCTACTCCGTCCAGCGCTCCCACCTCACTGGCGCCTTCCCCGCCGTCGCCCCGGCCGCGTCTCAGCTCCCTAGCGGTGGCGCTTTCGTTCAGCGCGGCGAGGCAGTCGTCTAAATTGTCCGCCGTGATCGCCGGGTCCACCACAAAGTCAAACATCTCCCGCACCGTAGGTACCGCGACGGCTTGTTTGGAAAAGAACTGCCCTAGATGTAGTAAGTCCTCGCGTAAGAAATCGAGACACCGCGGGTGGTCCAAATCCACGCTTTGGGACACGTCGATTATGTGCGCGCTGCCGTCGTGGTACAAGATGTTGTACTCGCTGAAATCCGCGTGCACCAGGCGGCACTCCTGTGATTGTAAAAAAGAAGTGTCAGTCTTGTATGAGCAAACAGGGAGGCGGGATTTGGTGAAAGGCCCAATACGTACCTGGTACATGCGGCGGACGTCCACTAACAGCTCGCCGAACAGCTGTCGGTGCTTGCTGTTTGATAGCGCCGCGTCTTTCAGCCTCAACGCGGCGATGCCGTCGTTGCCGATGAAGGACATCACGAGCACGTGACTCCTAAGCTGCACCACAGTAGGCACTTTCAACCCGACGTCTTTCAAACGAATCAAGTTCCGCATCTCCTTCTCTGCCCAGGTCTGTACCATCTTGCGCGGGTTTTTCTTGGCGTACCCGTTTCTGAACCGCCAATCCCCGGAGACGTACCGGTCCCTGTCCTTGAACACCAGAATCGAAGTTTTGTACACCTTTATCGCCAAATCAGTCCCATCCTCGGTCACCGCGTGGTACACGTTCGCTTCCTTGCCCGTGCTGATGCACCCGTGCATCTTGGCGAAAACGCCGCTGGAGAGCATTTTGAACAAAATCAATCGCGTCCGAGGATCTAAAGCCTGCTCAACCGTAGCCCGGTCTTCCTTGTCTTTCGTTAAGTTGTACGATTTGCCGAGCTTACGCTCGTTCTCTTTTAACGAGTTACTCACCTTTTGCCCCAAAGATTTGCCCCCGTGACTACCCCCGAAGTCGTCGCCACGGGGTTCGGCGAATTTAACTTTTACGATTTTTTCAGTCTTCAGAAACTTGCTGATCTTCCCGGCGTCGTGTTGCATCTTCGCCGCGTTGCTTTCCTTCCCAGAAGTTTTCCCCCGGAAACCGTGGTTCCCGAGGCCTCCGTTCGCGTTCGGTCTTCGGCCGGTTGACATCACCAGGCTTCCAGACCCTTGGCTGCTCACCCCGCCCCGCGCCGCGTAGTCGTCGCGCATATCAAGCGTGTTCAGCGCGGCTGCGATGTCATCGTCGTCGTACGCCTCGTCGTACTCGTCGTACTCCTCCTCCTCATCCTCCTTGTCGTCAGGGAACTCGTCTAAACGATCACCCCAGCCGCGCTCGCCAGGGCCGTCGTCCTGCTGACCGGTTGGGTCCCAACTCACAGTAGGCGTGGCATCACTCGGGTTCGCCGCGGTGTCGGCAGTCCCGTCGCCATCAATCGCCGCCGCCGCCGCCGGAACAGACGCACCCGTCTCGTCCTCGTCGTCGTCGTATCGGTCGCAGAGCTCCGCCTGGAACCGCGCGTCGGTTTTGTCCGCGAGACTGCCCAAGGGGTCAGAGCCGAGCGCCGTGGTCATGACCGGCGCGGGGGGGCGGCGCGTCTCCCACGCGAGGCCGCACAATGGACGCACAAGGTGCCGAAACTGCAGTCGAGAGTGGAAAACTGGAAATGAGTGCTTCGGCGCGAGCTTCCCCTTTTTCCCTGGCTTCCCCAAAAAAGAGGATTGCGTCCGCCCGTGGTCACTCGCGGCAACGCTCGCGCGCGTCGCGTGTGCGTCGATTTTCACGCCATGTCTGGTGTGAAGGACATCAAGGACATGGCCACGTCCGTGAACGTGGGGTTGGCGAACCTGAGTCACGGCAAACCGCTGCACAAAAAGGTCGTGGCGAAGGTTCGCGCGCGATTGCACTTCGTGGTCGCCCTGGTGGGTTTGGGTTTCGTCGCCCTGGTTGGAACGTACGTCGCGAAGAAGGGGTTGCCGGACATAGACCCGGTGAAGGTACGTGCGGATTGATTGATTGCGCGTTTGTAAAGGGTTTTCATTGGACAACCAGACACGCGTGCGACGAGACTAGCACGCGCTGCGAACCATCAGCCGATGGAGCCGCGGGGTTTTTTCACGGCACAAAAAGAAAAGGGACACCACTCGCGACGGTATTTTTTTCGCGCCAATGCGCGTCGCCCGGTGGAAGTCCATAAACCTGACCCGAACCTCCCCGCCGTCTCCCTTCAAATCGTCAGGTCCACAAAGCCATCGATAAGGCTGGCTACTTGGGCATAGCCCTGTACATCGTGGGTTTCGGGTTGAGCGAGTTGTTGCATTTGCCGGCGATGGTGTTCGTCGTGGCGGGGGTGCTTTGCTGGGGCCATCTACGGGGGTGGCTCCTGGCGCTGGTGATGGCGCCGCTGTCGTGTAGCCTTTCCTTTTTAGTGGTGCGCAAGATCGGGGGCCAGGTGTTAGCAGACACTCAGTGGGTTTGGATGCAGAAACTAATCGCGAAACTGGACGAGTACCCGGTGCGCACGTGCGTTACCCTGCGCCTGTGTTTCTTCCTGGCGCCCGCGATTAACTACGTCCTGGCGCTTTCCAGGTGCGTTTTTCCCATTTAACACGTTCCGCCGACTGTTTACTGCCCCTGATGGACGTGCTGCTGTACTACTTGACTGACTGTACTGTACGTACCTGTTACTATTTACGTTACGTAGTACAGTCGTAAAGTCACACCACTACGGTACCCTTCCCAATCCCTCGTACACGTTACGAGAGACTGACCCTGTTTCTTTTTCATTGCCAGCATTTCGTTTCGGCATTTCTTCATCGGCACGGCGGTCGGCCTCGCCGGACCGCTAACCCTGGCCGTGTTTTTCATCGACCGACTCATCGAGTACATGGGCTGGTCGAAAACGCAAAACGCGGAAATGCAAAACGCCCTGCACGAGATGGGCGGGGAGTTCGGGGGACACCACAGGGGGCTGTTCGGGGCGTATTTTTGACACGCTCTTGTAATTTTAAAAACTTTCTCTTTTCTCTTTCTTCTCTTTCTTCTTCTTCTCTTCCGGCTACGACCACGGACACACACCGCGCCGCGCGTCGTTTCCGTGTCCTCGCGTTTTCTCGCGCGTCTCATCTCAGCACCCGCCACAAGTCCGTGATTGTGTTCGCGTCCATGTCTGGCTCGGACCCGCCTTTGGCCGCCACGGGCGATGGCCACGCCGTGGACCCCGCGGTCTCGGACTCGGGTTCAGGTCCCACGCCCCCCACGGTAAAGCGCCCGAGAACGAAACGCGCCGTCGCGACGGTGCCTTTCCCAAGCCCTCCTGGACCAGCCCCGGGCTTGGGGGGCGTCGTATCGGCCAATGCGCGCGTACCTAAACGCGTTGCCCCCCCCCCCCCCCCGTGGAAAGACCCCAACTCCAGCCCCGGCCTTGACACCCAGCGACGTTTACTCGTGGACGAGCTGAAACAAGGGTTCCCCCTGTCCCTCGACGCTAAAAAATGCGCGGTTGTTTTGGTATGCGGGGACATGCGAGATGAGACCTCCGACTGGCTCGCGCTGGTGCTCGCGATCGACCGGCTTGAGACCGACGGCGTGCTATTTGTGAAGCCCCTGGAGACTGTTGGGGAGGGTGGAGACCGGGAGGAGGCGATAAAGGGGAACTCGCGTCCGGGTTCAAAAAACGCGGGTGCAAAACGAACGCCCGCCGATACCGAAAACTCCACACAGACCACCCCCACCAAACTACAAATCGCGGCGCAGTGCCCCATCGAAATACTGGACGCAGCCGCGGTGATGGACTTGTTGCACTTCGAGGGGGTTGGGGTTGGGAGTGGGAGTCATGGTGTCGGGGTGACCGGGACGGTGCGCGAGCGAAGCGGAGGGAAAAAACAAACCGAAAAAGAAGGAACCGAAAAAGACACCCCCCTCCCCTCCGCGCTTCGGTTGCAGGTACGGCCTTGGGCTTTTCCCAAATCCTGACACACTGTTTACTGCCCCTGGTCGAGTGCACTACTAGTATCGGCGGCAATAGTACTGCAACTGCTACATACGTCACAAGTGCACTGTTTTATCTCTCAGCTGGTGACTGTTTGTCCATACATCGCCCAATACAGTACATCCATACACAAGACTCAAGACTGACCCTTTTCGCGTACCAATCGCAGTACTGCTTCACCCCCGGCCCGACACACCGGAAGCGCTTGATTCACGAAAGGCACGGGGCTGGGTCGGTGACGGCTGATACTGACACGACGGATGGCGTTGGCACGAGGGATACGCACGGAGTGGACGCGAGGGATACGACGCACGCGCAACGCGATGACGGCGCTTTACTCGGCGACTCCAACCACGAAAACGAAAACGACCCCTCCGCCGACGTCTCCACGGACCAGTCTGGTTTTCAGAACCCACGTTTCGAAAACGACTCCGTCTCGCCCTCGCCGCGTAAAACCCCCGGCGGTGTTCTCACCGCCGTTGCCGACCGAGCTCAAAGTACCGTAAAAAACAACCCCTCAAAGCAAACAAGCGAAGACCCGGTGACCGTGACTTTCGTCGGGAGCTCGCGGCAAACGCGAGGCGGAGGCGCGGCTGGTGAAACTCAAAAAGTCGCGTCTGCTCGCCGCGGAAGCGCCGCGCCGACCCCTGGTGCGATTTCCTTAACCAATCGAGTCGGGTCTTTGGCGCTGCGAGACGCGCTTTCCACGGCAGGTGAAGCGCTGACTCTACACGTACAAACACGCGATGTCGCGGCGACACTTCGTGAGGTACGCCTTGCGCCTTTCACCAAATCCCGCCGGCTGTTTGCCCATACAAGACTGACACTTTCTTTTTACACTCCAAAGTTGGACGCGCTCCGGGCGACGCTTTCGGGACGGGAAAACCGGGGGCGAGGGACGAAACGAAAAAACGGTTGACGACGACGACGAGAACGAAATAGAAAGAGAGACGTACGCCATCGATTCACAGCTCGTACCTATCGCTGCCCGGTCCATCGCTCTCCCTCTCCGTGTCCCACATCAGCCGTTTTCTCCAATCCGCCCCCAAGCTTTTCTCCATGAACGCCTCATCCGCAACGGCGTCCATTTTCCGTTCCGCCTCGGACGCCAGCACCGAAGCTTCTCGGGCTTCGTTTCCCTTTTCGCCCTTCGAGGTCACCGCAAGATGCGCGCCCTCCCTCGCTAACGCCCACAGATCCATCGCCATCAGTGCCTTGGCGTGCGCCAGGAACACGGCGTGGCACTCCTTCGGCGGTCGTCGTTCGTCGCACCGGGCGGCGATGTTCCCAGCGTTAAGCGCGTCTTCCCACCGTCCGTCGTTGACCGAGGCGTGCGCCAGGGTCGCAGCGGCGAGCGCGGCGTGTCGCGCGCGCGACGGTGACATGACCAGCGCCTCCAACGCGTTCATGGCGCTCTCCTTGGCGCGTGCGATGGCCATTTGTTTCGCGAGGGCTAGGCTCGTTTCGATTTCTTTGACTCGGGTAGAGGATAACCGGGTCGCACCGGGAGGGGGTTTCGTGGTGTCAGACTTAGCGTCCTCCGCATCCGCACCGGAGTCGTCCGCCGAAACGAATTCGTCCGCTGCCGCATCAAGCGCTTGTTTCATGGCGAGCACGAACCCGGCGAGTCGGCGCGCCGCGGCCGCCGCGGTCTGCGCCGCGCTTGAAGTAACAGCGGCGGATACCTCCCCGGCGTACGGCAGGTAAAAAAGCGCCTCGGCGTATTCGTCAAACGCGCCCTCGTGGTCTCCTGAGATGGCGAGCAAGTCCGCGGTGACGAGCCTTGGCGCCGGGTCGAACCGGCGCGACTCGCTCGCCCGCGCCGCCGCCGCGAGCGCCAGTTTCAATCGCGCGGCGCGTTTGGGTAGCGAAACGGAATCGAGCCCGTACGCAGAAGACGCGGAAACGGTGATGGCAGTAGCCTCGGTATGAACAGCGTCATCATCATCACCCGTTTTTTCGTCATCGTCGAACCCCAGGTGTTCCGCCACTAAAACCCGCGCCGCTCGCGTCACCGCTGCTACGAACTCGGGGCTGCCATACGGCGCACTCGCCTCCGCGGCCGCGTACCACCGTAACGCCTCACGAAGAAGCGTTTCATTTCCGCCGGCTCCGGAACCGCTTTTCGTGGAGGAAGCGGCTCGCGCGAAATCGTCGCCTTTTTTGACCGCCGCGGCAGAGGCGGTGAGACATGTTCTCCAAAACATGGAATCGGCGTCGGACAAACCGAATGAAGGGTCGGTTGTGGTGGACAGGGACCCGTGATTCACGACTTGTGCTGTGGTGTTCACGAGCCTCGGCATTTCGTCGGCGCACTTTCGGGTCGTTTCAGAAAGAGCGGCGTCGTCGCTTGCGATTTTTTCAACTTTTTCGGTTTCCGCCGCCGCCGCCGCCATCACGCGTCTCGCTTTTCGCGCAATTTCCGAACCCACGCAAGGCGGGGCGTTGACTTTTGCTTGTTTCGCCCGTGTCTTATCCACGCAAAGCGCGAAAGCGAACGCGGCGGCGTTCTCTTCGAAATCCTGGTCGTCTTTGTTTTTGGTTCGCGACCCGTCGTCGATTGAACTCGTTTCGTCGTCGTCGAAATCGTCGAAATCGTCTTCTTCGTCGCGCACCTCGCTCCCGTCAACGTCGGTATCGTTGAACGCGATCGCCATCCACTTCGTGCCAACCCTGGTGGCTTCCTCGACGCACCGCGCGCGAAGTGCTTCGGATAAGTCAACGATTCTGTCGTTGTCATCCGGCCTCGTCATGCCAACCGAAGCGTCCGCGTCCGTGCCCGGTCCGCTCAACACGAGAAAGGCTTTTTTGGAACCAGGGTCCAACACGGACCTACTTGTGAATCGTAACCAGTGACCGCGTTTCGCACACGCGCTGTCCACCGCAGCGTCGACGTACTTTGCGTACCCGACAACGTCTGCTAACCGCGTGTCCCTCCCCAGTTTCCCCCGCATCACTGCCTGCTGGTACGCCATCGCGTCGAACAACGCGTACCCGGCGGAGGCGCACGCATCGCAGTCATCCACGAAAACAGGCCTGGGCGGTCTGGCCGGATTCTTTTCCCGTCGTTGCTTTTGTGCCGAATTCGAGGTCCCCGTATCACCCAAATCAGCAGCGGCATCCGCAAACACCGCGGGGATGACCAACAACAACGCGCACGCCACGAGCGCCAGCGCCAAGTGCCGCGCGCGCATCGTAACAAAGCGCCCTGCGAGTTGTGCCGATGGTGAATGCGATTTCGTGAAAATAGTTTTTATTGTTTCGTACGATCCGCTTCAGAAAAGCCGCATCGTCACTCGAGGGCGCGCCGTCGGCGCCTGGCCGCCGCGCTGGGGGCGATGAAGATCCTGGCGTTGCACGGCAACGGGTACGATTTACAACCCCGCATCGTTCAACGTGCGCACGCTATTCCCCGGAACCGACCCGGCGCCTGGAGTCCGCCACGGCGCTGTCCCATTGGACGTTCCCAGGGCACCTTTTCTTCGTGTCGGTGCCCACTCCTCATTCGCTTTGCTGACCCGCCACTCCGTATGTTCCCCACAGGCAGAACGGCCAGGTTTTCTCGACACGTTTACATTCGCTCGTCAAGAGACTGAAATCGGCGTGTCCTGGCGTGACCGTGGTGTTCCCTGATGCGCCGTTGGAGCTCCCGAAACGGGCAGGCGACGCGCTCGCGATGCGAACGTGGTGGAACGACGACGACAAAACCAAACGTTTTCACGGATGGGATACCTCCCTCAACTCGTTGCGAACACTTTGGAAAACGCACGGGCCGTTCGTTGGCGTTATCGGGTTCTCGCAAGGCGCCGCGGTGGCGTTTCTTTTGGCGCTGCTGGGGGAACGGGCGGACCGAGAAGCGGTCGCGAACGGGGCCGAGTTCGACGTGGCCACGACAGAAACCGAAAACACCGAAAACGAAAACGACGTTTTCTGTTCGTTGGATTTCTTCGTGCTTTGCGCCGGGTACGTCCCGGCGCCGTCACCCGTTCGCGCGACCGGAGTTCGCCCGATTCCCGGCCAGCGAATAGGCGAAGGCACCTCGCCATCCAGGAGTTGTTTCGTCGTAGCAGGTGAAAAAGACGAAGCGGTGCCGTTAAGGGACGCCAACAAAAGCGCGGCGTGGTTCGCGGAGACGAGAATTTTTAACCACCCCGGCGCGCACGAGTTCCCGAATAAAAAAGAGTTCGTCGACGCGCTCGTTTGGTTTGTTGAGAAACGAATATCCTCTTTGACCACACAACTCACTCTGGGCGATACAACTCACGACTCACCGCGGTCAGAACTCGTTTCAGAAGAAATCGAAGTGTGCCGTTCGATTTTCGATTCCGAGATGACGCCGTTGTCGCGAAACGCCTTCGCGTTTACCCTCCCCGGGGTTGCCCTGGTTTTGCGCGGAAATACGAATTGCGATAGTTTCCATTCGAACCCTTCGGTTGTGTTGGAACTGCCGGCTGGGTACCCGGAAACGTGCGGCCCAAACATCCGCGCGAAACGGGGTATAACCGGACTACCCCCGGAGATCGCCGCGTTTTGCAGGCAAGGACTGGACAAAGCGGTTTCTTGTGCCACTCGTGACTTGCTCGGCGAGCCTTGTTTGTTCGTCGCGGTGAATGAAACGAGGGAATTTCTCGAAAGGAAAGTCGCTGAATACTTTTCGGAAAACAAAAACGTCTCCCACGATGAGGAACGCGCAAACAGCGATGCGGTTGACGACGCCAATACCGACGACGTTTCCATCGTCGTTGAGAACGACGCGGAAATCACGGACACGTGGTGGGAAGACGAGTACGACGACGACGATGACGAAGAATTAGTGTCGTCCGCGAGCGAAACCGCGGCGCGGCGCGATTTAAAAAAAGAAAACGCGGATACTGGTACGTACCCTGAAAGTCCTACTGAACGTGAATCCAATTCAGGTGGAGGTCGGTGGGATTACGTGCTCGGGTTGGTGGGCAAACCTAGCGCGGGAAAAAGCACGTTTTTCAACTCGGCGGTTGCCGTCGGCGCAACGGATTTCAAACAGGCGCGGGTCGCCGCGTTTCCGTTCACCACGATCGAGCCGAACATCGCGCTGGCGCTGGCGCCGGTTCCTTGCGCGTGCCGTACGTTTCACCAATGGAGAGGGACTTGTGCTGCAGCGCACGGAAGGGTTACTTCCGTGACCGGTGAAACGGCTGAAAAAAAAAACGGCTGTCAAAACCGACTCGTCCCGGTCACCATAAAAGACGTCGCCGGGCTGGTCCCGGGCGCGCACCGCGGCAAAGGAAGGGGGAACGCCTTTCTCAACGATCTGTGCAACGCTGATGTGTTGATACACGTCGTGGACGTGTCCGGGCGGTCGGACCGGGAAGGGGTGGACCACTCGGGAGGGGGTGGGGATGATGCTGGGGATGCTTTTGGGGATGCTGCGTTGGATGCTTCTGGGGATGATGCAAACACATCCCCCGATCCGTCCCGAGACCCCGCGGCCGACATCGCGTGGGTGCGTCACGAGCTCCACCGCTGGATCTTTGGCAACGTCCGTGCCAAGTGGCACACCGTGCGACGCAGACCCTCGCACTTAAGAGACTTGTTCACGGGGTACCACTGCCCCCCGACCGTCGCCGACGCCGCGTTGAAACGGTGCGGGATCGACGTTGATTCAATTAACGGCCGCGGTTCGACAAAAGATTCAGGTTCTGGCGTCGATGCCGAAAACGTCTTCTTGACATGGAGTAAACAAAATGCGCACGACCTCGTCGCGCACTTCCTGCGCATACGGTTTCCCATTCTGCTCGCTCTGAACAAAAGCGACTTGCCGATGTCAAAACAACACGTGGAGCGCGTGAAAGCGAGGTGGCCCGGGGAAACCGCGGTGGTGATATCCGCCAAGGACGATTCACAGAGCGTGCGAAACGCGGTCGCGGCCGCCGTGGCGCTGAAACCGCCAACCGCCGGCTTCGTGGTGGACAACTTGGAGACCGGGACTGTGGCTAGTGGTTTTGAAGCTAAAAGCGGTGGTATCACCGAGAGTAACCGTGCTTTTGAAACCAAAAGCGGTGGTACCACCGATGGTTCTTTGCGCCACTGCATTTTGTTGAAACCGTCGTCAACGGTGGGTGATTTTTTCAATGAAACTCGCCGGTCAAAGCTCTGCCCGCAAGGCGAGCTGGTGCGCTGCGAGACCGTCGCGCCAGACGGAACGAGACGCGTGGTGAGGAAAAATACCCTTGTTGCCACGACGAGCGGCGTGGTGCGGTTCTTCGTTAACCGGAAGGTGAAGTGGCAGGGGAAAAAGTGAAAGCGCGAAGAACGAGGGAAGCTTCTCTAGATGCGGTAGTCATTAGCTTGTAGAAGAATGCATTACAAAGAGAAGAAACTTTAGTTGTCCAGGCCGCAGTAGCCGCGAATCGTGAACGGCTCTTGCTTGACCTCGGGCTCTTGTTTGACCTCGGGCTCTTGTTTGACCTCGGGCTCTTGCTTGACCTCGGACTCTTGTTTGACCTCGGGCAAACTCTCCGGCTCGCGCTTTAC
>Ga0115004_10004082_pt1 | contig 11713 bp, 3 predicted proteins | sample ArcticOcean_MG_C_10_FD_88737 | JGI IMG/M metagenome (GOLD analysis project Ga0115004, IMG submission 88737) | Marine microbial communities from western Arctic Ocean - ArcticOcean_MG_CB11_90 | ecosystem: Environmental > Aquatic > Marine > Oceanic | place: Arctic Ocean: Canada Basin | collected...
GTACAAAAACTTAGAGAAGATGTTCAAGCTACAAATCTTGTAGGACGTGGTGGTACAACAGACATATATGGTGAAGACATATCTGGACAAGGAAGAGCTATTAAAGAAGGAACTCAAGAAGGATGGGTTTATAAACAAGGACCATTAGCAGGAGGAAAAAGAAATGTAACTCAAGCAGGTGTAGATGGTGTTTATGGTTCTGCAGATATCAACAGTGAAACAACTCAAGCAATATTTAGAGATAATTGGGGAGATACTTTAGAAAAAATTGAAGAACAATTTGGTGTTCCTTTTGACAATACTAATAAGAAACAAGTTCTAGCATTTCAAAATGCTGCAGAAGAACAAAGAAAATTAGATGCAGAAGCAGCCGGTGTTGATTATGTTCCTTACTTTAAAAAACCAGGAGATCCAGGATATGTAAAAGGGCAGTCATTAGATGGTTTGATGGGTTTATATACTATTAACATTCCTAGATTAAGTAAGAATGATCAATTTAGTGATGAGGCTACATATGGAGAAAAAACACCAGAGGAGAAAATAACACAAGGTGATATAGACATTAAAGAAAGAGGTCAACCTGAATGGTGGTTACAAGATCAAAATAATCTAGCTGCTTTAGGACAGATAGATGATAACTTGTATTTACCATGGGCACCTGATGCACAACGTGTAACACTTGCTCCAACTTTTGATGATTGGAGATCAGCTGTTAATTCTAATAATTCAACAGCATCTACTATTGCTCAAGCATTAGGAGCAGTAGGTGGACCACAAGCTGTAGCAAATTCACAAATACAAGGACAAACATTAGAAGCAAATGCAAAAGCTATAAACAGAACTAACACTAACAATGTTGGAATTGCAAATCAATATGGAGCTATGCAAGCTCAGTATGATAACTTAGCTAATACAACTAATGATAAAAGAAAGATGGATGTTTATGACAACACCCAAAAAACTTTACAGGCACATGACAACTTTTTAAATTGGAAAATTGGTAAGAATGTTGAGCTACAAAATGCAGCATTAACTAACAGAGCTAATACATTTAATTTAAATAGTACATATGATAACTATGAAGTTAATACAACAAACGGTGGTATAATTGATTTTACAGATCCAAGAGCACTGGAAAAACAAGGACCAGTAGCAGATCAAAGATCAAGAGAAAGAGATTATTTTGAAGGAGTTTCTACTCTATCTAAAAATTTAAATAGAGAACCTACTAGTGCAGAAATAGAAGGTTTCTTTGATTATACTAGAGGTAGTGCAAAGCCAGGATATAGAGATCCTAATATATCTAATGCAGCTGCTGAGTTACAAAGAAGAGGTGCAGCAGGCAGATCTGTAAATTCAAATGTAAACACTCCTACAGCAGGGAGAGGAAAAGAACTTAAACGAATGGTAGTACCATTCTATAGTGGGAAAATGGGGGGATAGTTAAACCTAAAAGGTTTTAATATTTACCTTGTTAAACTTAATAAATTATAGTAATTTTATATTATGGCAACATACGTACCAGGATCAGAAACTTATTTACCGGATATTAAACCGTTTACACCAGACTACAAGTTTTTGTCTGCTGTACTTGGTCAAAGACAGGATAAGTACAATACAAATTGGCAAGCAACAAATGACATATACAACAAGGTTATATATGCTGACATCTCTCGTGAAGATACTAATAGTCAAAGGGAACAATTTGCAAACAACTTAGCACCTAATTTAGAAAAAATAGCTGGTCTGGATTTGTCCATGCGTGAAAATGTACAAGCAGCTAAATCTGTATTTCAACCATTTCTACAAAATGATTTGATTATGAAAGACATGGCTGTAACTGCTAATTACAGAGATCAAATGGCATTAGCAGAACGCTATAAAAACTCCCCTGATGCTGACACAAGAAAACTATGGCACCGTGATGGTGTAGTAGCTTTACAATATAAGATGGAATCTTTTATGAATGATAGTGCTGATCAAGCATTAAACTTTAGATCACCTGATTATGTTCCGGAAGCAAACATAATGGCATTGTCTGAAGAAATTCTAGGTGAAATGGAACCACCTTTGAAATTAAAGGTAGATCACTTTGGTGTTAATTCAGATGGATCAGTAAATACTGATTGGATTGTTACTGATGTAAATGGAGAAAAGTTAGTAGGTCCAGCTTTGCAAATCATAAGAAATCAATTGCAACAAGACCCAAGAGTAGTAGACTCCTATCAAGTAAAAGCTTATGTAGCATCTATGGACTTTGGAAAAGCAAAGCAAGCAGATGGAACATTTGCCACCGTTGATGAAGGAAGAATGGCATGGGCAGTAGAAACACTTACTAGAGCACAGGAAAATAATGCAATTAGATTAACAGAAGGTGCTGGTGAATTAAGAAAGTTAAATAACATAAATGTTAGATGGCAAAACTATCAAGCTACAAATGGAATTATTCCTGGGTCTGATGAGGCTAAAACAGTAGAGGCAAACATGTCTGCTTATGAGAAGACAAAAATGCAAATGCAGCAAGATCAAAAAATTGCTACAATAATTGATACTCCTCCTGAAGGTTTAGAAAGTACATTGTCTACTGCCTATCAAGTTTTAATGTTAACCAACATGGATGGAGATATGCTTAAGGCAGCTAAGTCATATAGCATGAGAGATATGGAATCTACATTTAGAGTTAATCCATATGCTAAAATGGATAAGCAGTTTAAGTATGACATGCGTAAAGAAGCTAGAAGAGCTAGTAATAATTTATATAGAGATGCTGAAAATGACAGACGTGCTAGACAATTAGCAATAGATAAAGGAGACATATTAACTGAAGAACAAAAGACTCAAGAATCAGCACTTAAAGCATCTTTACAGCAAGCCAGTACAATCCGTGGTAATGCTAAGACTAATGAATATGATGAAGAAGGTGACGTATATCAATATGAAGCAATTGAATATTCAAATAAAATGTCTAAAGCTACAAAGTCACAAGCTAGTCAAATACTTTCTTCATTAAGACAAGTAGACCCAATGGGTGAAGTTGTAGATGGAAAAGGTACATATCAATGGTCTATGGAACTTGATGGCAAAAAAGTCACAGGAGACATGAATAAGTTAGAAAAGGTTTTATATAGTACAGTGCCTCTTACAGATGATCAAGCAGCTGATGAAGATTTCATGGCAAGTTATCAACCTGAATACATTTATCAAGATGATATTGATAGAATGCATGATGAGAGAGTTGAGCTTATGACTTCTGTTGATGAAAATGGAGCATTGAATATTATTCAATCACATACATCTGAAATAGTTACTAAGGAATATGTAGATTTAGCTAGACAAATGCAAGAAACTCAAGGTAATGTTGGTACAGTGATGAAGACTCATGCTAACTTACTTGAAGCATATGCAAGGTCTGGTGTAAAAACAAATATAGAAGCTGAAAAAAACAATGACCAATTAGTAGCATATAAAGAAAATGGTTACCCTAGTATTTTTCAAAAAAATGCATCAGGTGTAACCGTTAGGTTAGGTAAAGAAGAATATGCAGATCTAGTTGAAAAGTTAGCAAGAGACCGTAAACTTACAAACTATGATAGAGAATGGGCTGCGGATGGCAATGATGATCCTAATTATATGAAAGATGCACGTGCTCAACTCCGTTACTTTCACTATGAAGAATATCAGATGTTAGACTCTCAGGGTAATCCAAGAGTTAACAAATCAGGTAAGCCAGTAATGGGAAAAAGACATTCATCATATACGGAAGAACCACTTGATGGTGTTAGAAATTATAGAACTAACGTAACCTATGTGAAAGATCAGTTTGGTGAAGTAATACCTGCAGGGGATCGTGTGTTAAATAAAGTTATTGATGGTGAAGAGGTAAAAATGAATTATACAATAGCTAAAATTTTTGATACTAGAACTGTAAGAAAAGAAGCAAATTATATATATGACGAGTACAACACTTCTTTTAAAGATGGGCTTAATGGTAAGTTAACTGATGAAGTGGGAATTTTAGAAACAGGTACATTGAATGCTGCTTTACAAGGATTAGATAATACAGTAGGAAACTTAAGAACAGGGACATTATACAAAGGTGATTTTAATCCTAAAAGTGTAAATGAAGGTCAAGGTGCAATAATATATACTCAGTATCTAGATCAAATGGCTAACCTAAATAGTTTAGGTATTCAACCTACCTTTTACATGGGTAATGAACAAAACTTTGATGAAGATGATACTAGTCCTGCAGCTAAAGCGTTTATGGATGAGGTACGTCAAGATGTTATTGCAGACATGCAACCAGCAAATAAGAAATCAACAAGGACTTCAGCAAGAGGAGAATGGTTTTATGCTCCAGTTTATGGGGACGCTGAGGATATGGACAAGAGTACATCAGCTTATATATTTAAACCAACTGAAGATTATGTAGCATCAAAAGTTAAAGGAGGCGGTGGTGCAAGTCAATGGGCAGGTTTGAAAGAAGCTGAAAGAAGAAAAATTCTTAATGGTGGTATTACTATAATGCTTGATCAGAAAGATGATATCAATCCTAGAAAAATTGCTGATAACTGGGGTAACAGTATAGTAGCAGACGTAATGGGCAGCCCTAATCAAACTTATAGAAAATCAGTAACAGACGGTAAAGGAGATCCATCTGGTAATTATAGTATAAGCAGAGTTAATCAAAACTTATATGTTATGAATTATCAATATTCTACATACCAGGAAGGTGGATCATATATTCCCAGTACACCAATGATTACCAACATTCCTATTTCTAGAGAAACAGGGGGTTATAAAGCTTTGAATGTCAATAAAGCAGCAATAGAAGAGGTACTTAAGCAAAGAGGTTTGCTTAATATGTCACTCAAACTAAAAGACAAAGGTCTTAATGCTGTAAAGGGTAAAAAAAAATAAAACCAAAATAATAAATTACTATTCATAGATGGAAGAGGTAACAAATAATACAAGCTTAGAACAAACTATCAAGTCACAGGAAGTTCCCTTAGCGGAAATACCTAAAGATAGACCTTACATTCCTATTGAGGAAATGTTTAATACTCCTGAATATGATGAATGGATAAGTGATGCTGACGTTGCACAGATGCAACAGTTAGAAGCGTCTAAGTTTGAAATTGATAAGTATAGTCCTGCTGCTATTGCCAATTTAGGTTTAGCACGTCCATCACAATCAAACACTACATTTGATCCAGTTGCTCAACAAAATCCACCAACGTTAGAAGAAGAAGGTGGATTTACTAGACTGCTTAATGAAAGTGTAGGTAAAGGATTATCAAAGTTAAATAATGAAGCTGCAGCTAACTATACTGTTGATCCAATTATTTCCAATGTTAGACAAACTAATTTTAAAAGATACTATGAACATCCAGAATATGCAACATTAGGATTTTCTCCTTTTGCTAATAATGAACAATTTTATAATGAAAACTCTACAGTATGGGATGATTACTCTAGAATGTGGGGTCAGTTTGGTAGCTTAGCAGGTACAGGATTTGTAAGTGGGTATAGATCTATAGGTGATTTTATATCAGGTAATGCTGGCAGAGCTGATAGAGAAAGTGCTTATGAATTTGAAGATGCAATGGCTATTGGAAATTCATCTAGAGGTGGAGCAATGGCTTGGACCAATAACTTATTGCTTAACTCTGGATACACAATGGGTATCATTAGTAGTATAGCACTTGAAGAACTTGTTTTAGCAGGAGCTACTGCATTAAGTGGTGGGGTATTAGCTGCACCAGCTGCTGCAAAAACAGCTTTGAATGCTGCAAAAATTACTAAGACAGTAGCTAATTCATTTGGTGTAGGAAGAATGGCCAATTGGACTAGAAATATGTTGAAGCAGTTAAATAATGCAGATGCTGCCAAAGATTTATTTAATGGTGCTAATAGTGGAAGAAAATTCTTAGGGAAAATATTCTTACCAGAAACAACAGCTGCTATTAGAGGACTTAAAACTACAGCCAATGGTGCACAAAATGTAACTAATTTTGCTAAAGGTGCAAAAACATTTGGTGGTTTTTATAAAGATATAAGATCAGTTAACTATGCATTAGCTGAATCTAAATTAGAAGCTGGTATGGTTTATAACCAAAGGCTTAGACAAAATTTAAGTATTGCAAATGAACAAAACTATGGTGGAGAAATAACTGTAGAGCAAATGGAAGCTGCAACTAACAACGCTAGTGAAGCATCTTTTGAAACACTAATGAGAAACGCTCCACTAATCTATGCAAGTAACTTTTTTGTTTTAGGTAATGCATTTGGTGGGTTTAATAAATCATTTGCAAGAATGGCCAATAGCAGTTATAAATCTATTGGTAGGAGAATAATGAGAACAGGTGCTGCAACAGGTGCAGATGGAAAAGTGCTTAAGAATGTTTTTTCAGATGCAGGTACAGGACTTAAAGGTTTATGGAATAGAACAAAAAATGTAGGAGTAAGAGGAGGAGCTAAAGCTTTAGGACATTCTAGTGTAAGATACTTTGCTGCAAATTTTGCAGAAGGTGTACAAGAGATTGGACAAGAAGCAATATCACATGGTGTAAACCATTACTATGAATCATTATTTAGAGATCCTATGTCTGGTGGTGCCAAGCTACATAGACAATCTGTTAATTCAGGTTTAGGTTCTCAGTTTAGTGGACAAGGTCTTGATGTGTTTATGTCAGGTTTCTTAATGGGTGGAGTTGTATCTGGACCACAGAAATTATTTTTCCAAGGAGTTCCAGCAGTATATAATTTTGCAAAAGGGAAAGGTGCATTTGGTGCAGAAGGTGCAGCAGCAGTTGCTGAGCAAAATAAAAAAGAAAAAGAATTTATTGATTCTGTAGTGAAATCATATAATGCAGTTGCTCAAGGTGTTGGTGGAGTTGCTCAATCAGAAGGACAAGATTCTGTTGATCCTGGATCTGCATTTGATCAAACTTTATTTAACTTTCTAGTTCAAAAACAAACCAGTTCAGAATTAACAACTAATTCTTATGACGGAAACATATTTGGATTTCAAGATGCAAAAGATTTTGCTACATTCCATAATCTATATCAAGTGTTTAGTACTGGTGGTGCTGCTCAGTTTGAGAGTATGATAAAAGATTTCCAAAAATTAGATGACGCAGCTTTACTTGAAGCATTTCCTGCTAACAAAGCAGAAATCAAAAGTGGTAAGTTTAGATCTAAGTTTACCAAGATGGAACAGAACATGGACAAAATGGAATCAGATGTCAATGCAGCTAAGGATTTATTCCCTAGCCCATTTGATTCTAGCCAGATGGACAAAGGTACTAGAGCATATCAAGATGAAAGAATAAAAGAAATGTCTTGGCAACATGCACAGTATTTATACATGTTTACTAAAGATGGATTTGATCAAGCATTAACTAGATCAAGTAGTATATATAAAAGATTAGCTGCTGATCCATTATTTGAAGGAATGGCTGCTAGTGATATAACTGTTTTATTAAGTAAAGATAGTTTGTCTAATGAAATAAGAATATTAAAAGAAGAGCTATCACAATATGAAGTAGATGAAGAATCTAAAAAGATAAACAAAGAACTTATTGCTTCCAAGAAAGGTAAGCAAGCTAAATTAGAAGCTTATCTAAAAGTAGTAGAAGATCCTAAAAATCAAAGTAAAGATGGTATCTATGACAGAAGAAGTATGTCTAAGATTGAAAGTGTATTTACTGATTACGTTAAGTTCATAGCTAAGAGTGAAGGCGCTTTTATTAATAAAGAAGCTATAACAGAAGCACTAAAAGACATTATAGATTATAAAGCTTTGAAAGGAAGAGCTATAGTGTATGATAGAACTATGGAAATGATGGCTAATCCAGCTAGGTTCCAAGAAATATTAGATAGAACCAATGCACTTCATGACTCTTACTTTGCAAACATAAAAGAAGAATATAGAACAACAATAGAAAACTATGTTGGTGTAGTAAAAAGAAATGAGTTGATGAATCAAATCACTTAAATAGAAGGTGAAGATGTTATTCCTCATCCACTATATGCTAAAATATTTTTAGAGACAGGTGATGCATCTATATTTTTTAAAGGTGATGAATCTTTCTTTTTTGTTGCAGAAAAAGGAAGAGTTACTAAGCTGAATAACCCAGTAATATTTGAAAAATTACAAAGTATTATTTCTGTATATGAAGCACAAAATGTAAAAGAAGCACAAGAAGCTCAGAAAAAAGAGGATGCTGATATTGCAGAAAAGAATAGACAAGAAGTAGCTGATGTATTAAAAGATGTTGGTGTAGAAGAAAATTTACCATTCTCAACCAGCAATCTATATAATGATCTATTAGATACAAAATATAATAGTTATGTAGCTAAACAAGCTAACTTAGGTCAAGCACCATTAACTAAAGATGAGTGGATAAACAAAGACGGTAAAAACTTTAGAACAGGTTTTCAAGCACTAAGACAAGTGTGGGTTGCTAATGATAAATTAATAAATCCAAACAAACCTTTAACTCCGGAAGAAATACTTAATGATGGTAAGTTTATTCAATGGTTACTTTCTCCAACAGGAGGTCAAGTATCTCCGGAGGTTGATTTAGTATTAGAGAAGTTAGAGCTTTCAATGTTTGATGTCACAGGTCAAAGAGAAACACTTGAAGAAGGTGCTGAAATACAAGGTGATGTAGCAAAAGAGGTAGTAGGTGATCCAGGTGTATTGTTTTCTGTAGTAGAAGAAAATATTGAAAATGAACAAACAAAAGCTAAACAGACTATATATAAATTAATATATAATGACACACAAGAAGAAGTAGGGGATGATCTTCTAGCCAGATTTGATATTGACTTTAATATATTTATGTCTGCTAAGAAGCAAAGGATACACTGATACTCATGGAAAAAGACATGGGTGATGGTAAAACATTTGCATTTACTGAACCGGGTATTGGAACTGATAAAGAAACAGTAACTACATTATCATATGGTACACTTGTATATAATAAACAAGGTGAGGCATTTGTAGTGCAAAGTAAAATGGATGGTATTTTAAATGGTAAAGATTTATTTTTAATCCCTATAGATAAAGTAGGATTATCATTTAAAGATAAAGCTGAGTTTTTAATAAGAGTAGAAAGAGGTGGTTTTGCTGGTGTGTATAGTTTGCAAGAACTAAAAAATATAGCACCTGAGTCAGTATCAAGGGTAACTATGAATGAAATTGTTACTCCTTATCCTTATGTAAATAAAGACCAGGCCGGTGTTAATGCAAGAAATGAGGATCCTGCTAAAGGAAGAGAAAGATATAATGCTATACTTTCAATTTTAACTGAAGAGGAAATAAGTCAACTAGAACTTGTTATTACAATTGATCCTAATGCAGTAGCAGGAGAATCAGTAGACTATCAAAGAAAAGGTTTTGAAGATAATCCAAACATTAGACAATTAGTATCTAAGTATACAGTAGGTCTTAAAGCGGGTAGCAACCTTACTCAAGCAAAGATTGACAACTTACTTGAAAAGATGAAGTTAGATGATAGTGTAGATCCTAATAACGTATTTGGGTTTATAGCTATACAGAACTTTAACTTTCTTAATACAAAAGGAGGGCCAGCTATTGATCCTTCTAGTATGACACAATCTGAGTTAGAGAACTTTATTAATGTACCACAATATTTAAAAGATAAACTTACTCCATCAGAAATATTAGCAATAGTGCAAGAAAACTATGCAACAAGTATGGTTTTGCAAAGTGCATTAGATGCAAAAATGAAAGATCAACCAGTTGGAGTTCCTATTGTAATGTCTATGTCATCTTTAAACTTAGATGAAAATGGTAAAGATTTAGGTCATGATATATCATTTGACCTAACACTTGGTAAAGTTGATTATGATAACAACACAAAAGGATTAAATGATTTAGAATATCCTAATGTAAATGAAAACGGTGACTATCTAATTTATAAACTTGAAATGGGTAATACTGAAAGATCAGTGGTTCCTGTAACAAATCTTAAAGAAGGAGCAAGGCTTAAACTTATTGATGAAGTAGAAGCCCAATTAAAAAAGCAAGGCTTATGGAATGAACTTGCACAAGGGTCAGATGGTTATAAAGCTGTAGTACAATTACCAAATGGAACATATGCATTGGTTCCTTTGAAAGCTACACCTAAAGATATGAATGCTTTGATGACAGAGGTTGTTGATTCAGCACAAAAAATTATAGCACAAAAAGATCACAATAGTAAAGATGGAATAAAAGGTGAACCACTTAAAGAGTTAAGACAACAAAATAAAGAACGTTCAGCTGATTTATTTATAAGCACAAAAAGTGGACACGTTATTTCATTACAAGTTACTAAGTGGGGTAAAATTCAATTAGAGTTATCACTTAAACAAGGTGATACTTATAGTAGATTGGGTAGAGTCACACTAAGTACTAAAAATATAGGAAGTGATATTAGTATTGCTGATAAAACAAAATTGCTTTTAGATGCATTTAATGGAAGTGATTTTGCACTAGATGCAGGTATTTCATATAGAGATGCTGATGGAAACTTAAAAGGAATAGATGCTAAAAACTTTAGAGTATCATTTCCAAGAACAGCAGGTATAGCACAGTTACTGGGAGTTACAACAACAGATGTAATGCCTAAAGTTGTGAATGACAATAACTTTACATTGTCTGCTAGCTCATCCTCAGTACAAGCACAACGTGATATGGAAATGACCACCAATGGTGTATTCCAACAAACAGAATCATTTACTGATGCAGAAGGTAATGTTATACCTAAAGGACCAGAACTAACAACAGATTCTACTAACAAACCATTAGTAGAGGTATCTGAAAATGTTGAAGACTCTTTACTAGATTTAAGTCAAGAAGAGTTTGATGAATTTGAAGCAAACAACTTTGCTAATTTTCCTGTAATGTATTTTCAACATATTGCAAATAAGTTAGACTTAACTGAAACAGAACTTAATGCTAGAGAAACAATAGTATTTAATGCACAACGTGAAACAATAGCAGCTTTAGCAGCTATCAATCCTCAAACTCCTGCAATAGATAATTCAGTAATAGTAGAAAGATCAGCACTTGTTGCTGTAAAAGAAAACATAGCAGCATTAAAAGCTAAACTACAAAAAGGAAAAACCGGTGTAGATAAAATTACAGTGCTAAATGAAAGTGAACAATTCCAAAGACTTTTAAAAAGAAAAGATGAACTAACTGGAGCAGCAAATAAAATTATAGCTGCAATGGAACCTCAAGATATAGAAGATATAAATATATTTTTAGCTTGGGCTAGTAATAATCTTCCGGGTAATATAACCATACAAGACATTGCTTTATTGGGAGATAACCTTAAAGCTGGTGGTGTTAGGGTTGGTGCATTTGTTTTAAACCTAAGTGACGTAGCAGGTGGTGAAACAATTAATGGTACACTATATACTGGAGCTCAATCTTCACATAGATATCATGAAGCTTTTCACGGTATATTTAGAATGTTACTTAGTGATGTTGAAATTAATAAGTATTTAGCAGTTGCTAAAAAAGAAGTAAGAGCTAAGCTAAGAGCTGAGGGTAAAACGTTAGAGTCAGAGTTAAAGATGTTCAGACGTTCAGCTAACACTTATACTAATATGAGTGCAAGCAGACTTGAGCAAGAGTATTATGAAGAGTACTTAGCTGATGAGTTTCAAAAATTTAAAAGAAACCCAAGAAGCA
>Ga0115004_10004083_pt1 | contig 11713 bp, 10 predicted proteins | sample ArcticOcean_MG_C_10_FD_88737 | JGI IMG/M metagenome (GOLD analysis project Ga0115004, IMG submission 88737) | Marine microbial communities from western Arctic Ocean - ArcticOcean_MG_CB11_90 | ecosystem: Environmental > Aquatic > Marine > Oceanic | place: Arctic Ocean: Canada Basin | collected...
AAAATACGACAGTTCGGTACCGTTAACCGATAAGGAAAAAGCGGCTCAGAATATTTCTCTGAACCGCTTTTTTTACACAACATGATTGTTGTAAAAAATCTTCACAAGCACTTTGGGGGCGTACAAGCTGTCAATGGTGTCAATCTATCAATCGCCAAAGCCTCTATCACTGGCCTTATTGGCCCGAACGGGGCAGGCAAAACCACTCTGTTCAATGTGATTGCTGGGCTATATCAACCAACATCCGGCAACGTTTATCTGGAAAATGATGACATCACCAGTTTGGCGCCACACAAACTATTTAATAAAGGCGTACTCAGAACCTTTCAACTTGCACATGAATTTACAACCTTAACAGTGCGTGAAAACCTCATGATGGTGCCGCCCAACCAAGTCGGCGAAAGTCTTCTGAATACATGGCTTCGGCCTAATCTCGTAAAAGCCAACGAAGAAGCCGTCCGAGCCAAAGCGAATGAAGTAATGAAATTTTTAGAGATCGATCAGCTCTCTGATGAATTTGCAGGCAACCTTTCTGGTGGCCAAAAGAAACTCTTAGAACTTGGCCGAACCATGATGGTCGACGCCAAGATCGTATTTTTAGATGAAGTAGGCGCTGGCGTTAACCGGACGCTCTTGCACAAAATAGGCGATGCAATTCTCAAACTGAATCAAGAACGAAACTACACCTTCTGTTTAATTGAACATGATATGGAATTTGTTACCCGACTTTGTAATCCAGTAATCTGTATGGCGGAAGGTTCGGTCTTAACAGAAGGCACGGTTGACGAAGTCAGAAATAATGAACAAGTAATCGAGGCCTATCTAGGCACCGGCCAAAGACATAAACGGTAGAAATGAGCTTTTTTGTTGGACGAGATATGACAGGCGGATATGGTGCAGCAGATATTTTGCATGACTGCACCATTGGCGTTGAAAAAGGCCAAATCGCGGTTGTAGTTGGTCCCAACGGCGCCGGGAAATCGACTGCCATGAAAGCAGTGTTTGGCATGCTTCCTTTGCGCAGTGGACAGGTAATTTTTAATGGTGAAGATGTCACCCAGTTAAAGCCTGAAGACCGCGTCTTAAGAGGTATGAGTTTTGTCCCACAAAATCAAAACGTCTTCACATCGATGAGTGTCGAAGAAAACCTCGAAATGGGGGCATTTATCCGGACCGATGACATTACTGATTCGCTTAATCAAGTGTATGACCTGTTTCCTGTTCTGAAAGAGAAAAGAAAGCAGCCGGCGGGTCAATTGTCTGGCGGGCAAAGGCAGCAAGTGGCGGTAGGGCGGGCACTGATGACTCAGCCAAAGGTATTAATGCTGGACGAGCCGACAGCCGGTGTTTCACCTATTGTAATGGATGAGCTTTTCGATCGAATCATCGAGATCGCACGTATGGGTGTGGCCATTTTGATGGTCGAGCAAAATGCAAAGCAGGCGCTAGAAATTGCAGATAAGGGTTTCGTGTTGGTTCAAGGCCATAATAAATTTACAAATTCCGGTAAAGCTCTTCTCGCCAACCAAGAAGTCAGACGCGCTTTTTTAGGGGGATAATTGATGACAGATCTTCTCAATGCCATCGTTCTACTCAGCAACTTTCTCATTATCCCCGGGCTAACATATGGCTCACAGTTAGCACTCGGCGCACTCGGTGTGACATTGGTCTATGGAGTACTTCGATTTTCTAATTTTGGACACGGCGAGACTATGTCCTTCGGTGCAATGGTCACCATCCTGACGACATGGGGTCTCCAGAGCATAGGAGTCTCTATCCACCCGCTACCAACAGCACTGATAGCGATCCCCGTTGGCATTATTGTTACAATCTTTTTCACCCTCCTAATTGACCAAACTGTCTACAAATACCATCGGACACGTAAAGCAAACCCCGTAACATTTCTTATAGTATCAATTGGCGTGATGTTTTTTATGGGGGGCCTGATCCGTTTCATTATTGGGCCTGGCGATCAAATCTTTTTTGACGGCACTCGATTTATTCTTAAAGCGAAAGAATTCAAAGAGCTCACCGGCTTAGATGAGGGGTTGTCTCTGAAAATGACTCAAGGTGTCACTATTATCACCGCTATTATCATTGTTGCTGGGTTGTTCTGGTTCTTAAACCACACACGGACCGGAAAATCCATGCGGGCCTATTCAGACAACGAAAATCTTGCGCTATTGTCTGGTATTAATCCACGAAAAGTAGTCTTGGTCACTTGGATCTTAGTGGCAACTTTAGCCACCATCGCAGGCACGCTCTATGGCCTAGATAAGAGCTTTAAGCCTTTTGTTTACATGCAGCTCTTGTTACCCATTTTTGCCTCAGCAATTGTCGGCGGCGTTGGCAATCCAGTTGGTGCCATTGTTGGTGGCTATGTGATCGCCTTCAGTGAATTAATTATGACCTTTGCCTACAAAAAAGTGGTTTTGTATCTCGCGCCTGAGGGCACTACCGTTGACTCATTAATCCAACTTCTGGGAACCAACTATAAAATCGCGGTGTCCTTCATCATCCTTGTGATTGTCTTGATTATTCGACCAACCGGAATTTTTCAAGGAAAAACACTTTAGTGAAGGCATCATTCTTTCAAAAACATCGATCTGTTTTGCTGTTTAGCTTCATGGGAACATTGCTAATTCTGGTGGGAGTTTTTCAAAGTTGGTCGGTAGCGCTTACCATTTTCAACCTTTGCTTAGTAAGCGCAATTATGGCTTTGGGTGTCAATATACAATGGGGCTATGCAGGGCTTTTCAATGTAGGAGTTATGGGATTTGCCGCACTCGGCGGCCTTGCCAGTGTTCTAATTTCCATGCCCCGCGTCGACGAGGCATGGAAAGCTGGAGGTTTTGGAATACTTGCAGGATTTCTGATCATTGTCACCACGGTCATGACATGCCTTATAATCTGGCCAAAAATCAAAAAAAATAAAAGATGGCGATATTGGATTATTTTTATATTAGTGATTCTTGGTTATTCCGGCCTTCGCATTTTCTTTGATCCTGGCGTCCGCGCTATCGAGGACGTCAATCCATCCGTAACTGGGTATCTGGGAGGCCTCGGATTACCGATTTTAGTTGCTTGGCCAGTCGGAGGGATCTTAGCTGCTGGAGTCGCGTTTGTAATTGGGAAAGTTGCACTTGGACTACGGTCCGATTATCTGGCCATCGCGACATTAGGTATTTCTGAAATTATTATAATAATAATAAAAAATGAAGAATGGTTGACTCGAGGTGTCAAGAACGTAAACGGCCTTCCACGGCCGGTTCCATATGAGGTAGATCTTCAACAAGCTGCCTGGTTTCAGGACTGGGCTTTATTTTTAGATCTCCCTCTCGACGATGCATCTTCGTTACTCGTTAAAGTCTGTTACGCATTATTATTTATCGTTGTAATTGCAGTCCTTCTTTGGCTTTCAGAAACAGCGCTTAGGTCCCCTTGGGGCCGGATGATGAGAGCAATTCGAGACAACGAGGTAGCTGCCGGCGCTATGGGTAAAAATGTCACATGGCAGCACCTTAGAGTATTTGTTATCGGGTCAGCAGTGATCGGTATGGCGGGTGCCATGCTCACCACGTTAGATGGTCAATTCACCCCGGTTGGCTATCAGCCTCTTCGATTCACGTTTCTCATTTGGGTTATGGTCATAATTGGTGGCTCTGGGAATAATTGGGGTGCCATTCTTGGAGGGTTCTTTATTTGGTTTTTCTGGATTGAAGCTGAACCAATTGGACTTTGGATTATCGCCCACCTTACCTCATCAATGGAACCAGCAAGTCCAATTAGGGCTCATTTATTAGAGGGCGCAGCACATATGAGATTGATGACTGTGGGCATAATTCTGTTAGTAACACTAAGGTATGCCCCTGAAGGATTAATTCCTGAGAAAAAACGCAAGTGATCTCCACGCGATTGATAAAGCATTAAGACAACCGTAATCTTTCCCAATCTCTTTTGGAATTTCTCACGCACATTGGACGAGCGCTGGCGAATCACTGGCCGCTCCAATTAGCTTTTCGCTTGGCAAAAAAAGCATCAATACCTTCAGTAAAATCTTGGCTCAAATAACAGTGGGTGATCAGATCCTCATCCTCTGGAAGAACTTGGCCAGCCAATCGTCTCAGCCCTTCACGAGTTGTAGATATAGTTCTCGGTGGGAGGGGCATTAGATGAGAGGATAAAGCTCTCGCTCGCTGATCACAGGAAATCAAATCAGGTAGGACCTCTGAAATAAAACCGCTCACTATCAGTGAATCAATCTCAATAAAATTTGCCGTTAAAAGTAAATAACGTACACGAGATTCACCAAGCAATCGAACCAATCTATTGAGGTTTGCAACCGACAGACAATTACCAAGCGTACGCGCCATTGGCATTCCAAAACGGATATCCGGTGTTGAAAGACGAATGTCAGCAGCGGCAGCGATAGCGGCGCCCCCGCCCGCAACAACACCATGCAACGAGGCAATGACAGGAACAGGTGATTGTTCAACCGCCTGTATCACTCGGCCAATCATAGCCTCATATTCAATCGCATCCTGGGTTGAATGAAATTCCCTAAACTTGGATATATCAGTTCCTGAGGCGAACGCTTTCTCACCCTCCGCGGTTAGGACAATCGCCCCTGTGCCTGTTGGCGGAACCTGACAAAGATCCTCAAGTGCTTGATACATTTCAAATGTAAGAGAGTTTCGCGATTTAGGTCGGTTTAGCCTGAATTCCGCAATCCCATCAGTATTTGTCGTAACGTAATCTACCAACTTCTATGACCTATAAATCACGTCAACCAAGTACATTGGCACGCTGGGAACATAAGTACAAAGCATCAAAACAGCAAAGAGTACCGCAATAAAGTAAATATTTATTTTTGATACCTCCCATATATTCGCTCTAGCTACCGCGCAGGCAGTAATCAACACGCTTGCAACCGGCGGCGTTTGCTGGCCCAACGCTAAGTTCAAGGTTACCACCAACCCAAAATGGATCGGATCAATCCCTGCACCTTGTATCAAAGGAATCACAATCGGCACCACCAAAATAATTGCAGCAGCCGAATGTAGAAAGAATCCTATCACCAAGAAAAAGACGTTCAAGATGGCAAGAATGACCCATTGATTATTCGTGATATCCAAAATCCAACGAGCAAAATCCTGAGGGATTTGTGCGCGAGTCAAAAATCCACCCATGACTACAGACGCTGCCACCAATAACATGACCACTGCAGTCTGAATGCCGCCATCAACCATAGCTCGCTTAAGATGACCAAAGTCCATATCGGAATACCACGCACTAACGAGCAGAGCAGCAATAACTGCTAAACCCCCTGCTTCAGTGGCCGTAACAAAGCCCCCAAAAATACCGCCCAAAATTATGACTGGCAAAGTAAATGCTGGTAGCGCGTCTATAAGCGTCCGCCAAAGACGCCGAAATTCAAACGCCTCTTCCCGTGGCATGTTGTATCGCCTCGCAAAGTAATGCGCCATACCCATCAAACCAAATGCCCCCAAAAGCCCGGGCACAATCCCTGCAACAAATAACTGCTCAACAGAGGTACCCGCTGAAGTAGCGTAAAGGATCATCGGAATAGACGGCGGAATAATGATAGCCAACGACGCGGACGATGATGTGACGGCTGCTGCAAATGGTGCCGAATATCCACGTTTTTTCATTTGGGGAATCAATACCGATCCAAGGGCTGCAACATCGGCAACTGCGGAGCCTGAAATCTCTGCAAAAAACAGACTCATACCAATATTAACCATGGCCAAACCGCCACGAACAAAGCCAATGATAGCGTTAACAAAGTTAATCAGCCTGTCCGTAATACCACCGGCATTCATGATGGCACCCGCAAGCACAAACATTGGAATAGCGATCAACGAAAACTTAGTCGAACCGTCATACATATCAAGGGCTAATGTCACAACGCTACCGGGCCCTTCGGTAACGAATAAACCAAAAATTGCTGAAACTGCTAGGCCCACAGCAATCGGAACATTTAAGCAAATGAGAGCAACCAGAATCACAAACATCACTAGAACAATCATGTTTTCACCCCAGCCTTGGCAAGCTCAGTCTCGACTTCCTCATCAATTTCGGTCTGCTCAAGAGATATTCCGCGTCGGCACTGATCGAAATAATGTGGAAAACTTAATATTTCACAAAGAACAAATAAAGCAGCGCCAATCGGTATCACAGATTGCGTCAGCTGAATGGGAATCCATGTCAAAGAAACAAGGTATTCGCCCTCTAAAACTACAAGGACTTGATATCCTGTATACGCCAACAAAATAAAGAAACCGATCACCACAGCTTCGGCAAAACATACGGCATATCCCCTTAGAGGCATAGGAATCGAAAGCAGAACTGAATCAAAGCCAATATGCCGACGATGCAGAGCCGCATATGCTCCACCGTAATACGTCAGCCATGAAAGCTGAATGGCTGCAATTTCATCATACCAGGACACCGAATCGCCCATCAGGCGCGCAATGACTGCATAAATAACTACTGCCGTCAGAGCAACCATTTGGATTAATATAAACCAGACCAACATTTGGTCGACAATCTTGGCGAAACGACTCACGCCTTTGTACTCCATCAAAATATTAGCAAAACCCCCTCAGAACGAGGGGACCTCTAAGGGGCACTCATATCTCAGTTCGCGAGATCTTGTACCGCTTTTATTAATTTTGCACCGCCGTCAACAGACGAAGCAAATTCATCATAAATTGGCTTTGAGGCCTTAATGAAGGCTGAATTATCTGCGTTATTGACTTTCACGCCAGCCGCCTTGATGACATCAAGTAATTCAGTCTCTAGCGCAGCGGCTTTACGATAAACGAAAGTTTGTGTCGATCCGGCACAAGCATTAATCACCTTCCTGACTGACGCTGGCTGCTTATCAAAATGTTTTTTTGATGCCAACACGTACGCTGGGGTATACACGTGACCGGTTATCGACAGATATTTCTGCACTTCTTGGAACTTAGCCGAAGCTATCTGAGCATACGGGTTTTCCTGGCCATCGATCACACCTGTTTTCAGCGCTGTAAAAACGTCTGAAAATGCCATCGGCGTTGGATTTGCCCCATAAAGTTTAAACATTTTAACTCGCCAAGCACCTTTGGGTGTTCTGAGCTTAATGCCCTTCAAATCAGTTGGGACGTTAATCGCGCGCGTATTATTAGTGATATGACGAAAGCCATTTTCGAAATAACCAACAATATGGTATCCCTTAGCTTGCGCGGCAAGCTGGAATGTATCTCCAAGCTTTGCCTGAACACGCTTCATATGTTCACGATTTTTAATGATATAAGGCATTTCAAATACGCCAAATTCATCAGAAACTGAGGACATCACCGAAGATGGTAATGCAAAATCAACCTGTCCTAGTTTCAATTTTTGCAGCAGTTCCTTGTCCTTGCCAAGTTGTGATGAACCATACGTCTGAACTTCAATTTTTCCGTTAGATTCGTCTGCTACACATTGTGCATATGCATTAACACTGGCTTCAAATAAGGAGCCTGGCTTTCCAACGTGGCCAAATTTTAATGTGACATCAGCTGCCATGGCACACCCTGCTGTCATGGCTGAAACCACAACTAGTGATGTCGAGAGAGAACGAAATCTCATGTAATCCTCCAAAATTATTTTTATAGGGAGTTCATTAACATATTTTCTTTATTGCTTCAGAATCTGCATCGCAGCTTCTATACCTCCCGACTGGTGAGGAACACCAGCAAGGCCCAAACCCATTTCCACACCACTCAGTGTGCCCATAAGCATGAGTTCGTTGAAATCACCCAAGTGGCCAATCCGAAAAGCGCGCCCTTTTAGCTTTCCGAGACCCGTCCCAAGTGACATATCAAATTTATCCAAAATAATCTTTCTAACGGCATCTGCATCGACTCCATCAGGCATCAGAAGCCCCGTCAATACATTGGACTGCTGCGCAGGATTTTTACACACTGTCTCAAGATCCCAAGTAGCAACCGCTGCGCGACATGCATCGGCCAAACGCTGATGCCTATAAAAAACGTTTTCCAACCCCTCTTCCTCAAGCATAGAAATAGCCTCTTTCAATCCATAAAGAAGCGTAGTTGCTGGTGTATAAGGAAAATATCCGCTGGCATTGGCTGACAACATTTCTTGCCAATCCCAATATGATCTGGGTGAGCCACCCACTTTAGAAGCTTCAATAGCGCGCTCTGACAAGGCATTAAAGCCAAGACCTGGGGGCATCATCAGTCCTTTCTGGGAGCCGGCAACAGTTACGTCAGCGCCCCAAGCATCATGGCAATAATCCACAGAACCCAAGCCCGAAATACTGTCTACTAAAAGTAATGCTGGATGGCCTGTAATATTGATCGCCGCACGAACAGCCGCGATATCTGAAGTGACACCACAGCTAGTCTCATGATGAACACAACAGACCGCACGAATTACCCGCTTCGCATCCGAACGCAAACGCTCCTCAATACGGTTGGCATCAATACCATGACCCCAATCGCTTTCTAAAAATTCAGTGACAATTCCTAGCCGATCGGCCATTTTTTTCCAAAGCGTCGCAAACTCGCCCGTCTCATAAAAAATCACATGATCACTAGGTTTCAAAATATTAGACAGCGCCGCTTCCCAGGCGCCCGTTCCTGATGATGGATAAATCACTACGGGTGAATCTGTCTTAAATATTCGCTTCATCCCCTTAAGAACTGAAAGTCCTAAATCAGCGAAGCCTGGCCCACGATGGTCAACAACAGCCGAATCAATAGCTCGTGAAATACGATCAGGTACTGTGCTTGGCCCAGGTATTTGAAGGAAGTGTCGGCCAGCCCGGTAGGTCATTATGAAGTCCTTTTAAGTATCTTAATGGGTTACTGATCTTAAAATTGGCCATTGCAAGCGTAACCGAAACCTCTTTACCATGCATATGGTACTTTGTATGCACAAAAAAGAAGAAGATCATGACCCCCATTGTTTCCCCTGCTCCAGATTTAATGGAGCCGCACTTAAGAACACTTGAGCTCAATGAATCAATTCAAAGTGCTTTAAAAAAACGGCTAGCCTCAGAAACTGCGTGTGAAATTCGATTCGAACAATTCGATCGCGGGCGCTACGCAACGGATGCTAGTCACTATCAGATGTTTCCTGTCGGTGTAGTAATTCCAAAAACAGAAGAAGATGTTTCTGCCGTACTTGAAATCGCCAAAGAATTTGAAATAGCAATCACTGGTCGAGGGGGTGGAACATCGCAAAATGGTCAAGCAATTAATCGCTCTCTTGTAGTGGACTGCTCCAAATACTTAAATAAATTAGTGTCTTTTGACTCTGAAAGTCAAATATGTGAAGTCCAACCAGGCCTGGTTTTAGACCATTTAAATGCAAAAATAAAAGCAAGTGGTCTCTGGTACCCGGTTGACGTCTCGACAAGTAGTCGGGCAACCATTGGTGGAATGTCCGGGAACAACAGCTGTGGTTCTCGCTCAATTCGTTACGGCACAATGCGTGACAACGTTAACCGTGTAGAAATGTTGCTCGCCGACGGGTCAATGGCTAACTGGAAACCGTTGGATAAGCATGAACAGACACTCTCGGTACAACAGCTCAATATTCGGACTGATTTATTAGGCCAACTGCTTCATTTAGGCGCCCTCCACAAAGATCTAATCTCTGATCGGTTCCCGCAGTTGATGCGCCGGGTTGGAGGATACAATCTTGATGCACTCATTCCCGATGGGAAGGGCGGATCTGGCTGCTGGCCAGGCACACAATGTAACCCATCCCATTTATTTATTGGGAGCGAAGGGACACTCGGGTTTTTTAAACGAATTCATTTGAAGCTCTCTCCAATTCCTCAACACAAAACTCTTGGGATTTGTCACTTCAACAGCTTCTATAAGGCGATGGATTTAACCCAACACATCGTGACACTGGGACCAAGCGCGGTCGAGCTTGTTGATCGAACAATGATTGAGTTATCTCGAGACATCCCAATGTTTTCGAAAACCGTCGACCAGTTCGTGCGCGGCAATCCAGACGCCATCTTGCTCGTGGAATTTTGTGAAGAAGGTCCTGGGGAAAATGCGCGTAAGTTGGATCAACTGCAAGTAATGATGGCCGATCTTGGACAAGACGATTCAGTAATTCGAGCGGAAGATCCCGTATTTCAAAAAGCAATATGGGAGGTAAGAAAACAGGGCCTTAATATTATGATGTCCATGCGCAGCGACGCCAAGCCCATTTCGATCGTTGAAGATTGCGCTGTTCCATTAAAAGATCTTGCGGAATACACCCGAAGACTCACCGAAGTATTTACTAAATACGGCACAACGGGCACATGGTATGCCCACGCTTCCGTTGGTACGTTACACGTTCGGCCCATTTTAAATCTTAAGAAAGATCTTGACGCAAAAGTATTGCGAGCAGTTGCCGAAGAGGCATTTACTATAGTGCGTGAATATAAAGGGTCGCACTCAGGTGAGCATGGTGACGGAATAGCGAGATCCGAATTTCACAGAGTGATGTTTGGCAATGACGTGGTGACTCTGTTTGAGAAAGTTAAAAAGATTTTAGATCCAAACGGTCTATTTAATCCCAATAAAATAGTAGACCCTCCACGTCATGATGACCCGAATTTATTTCGCTACCATCCAGAATACGAAAAAGAGATCAAAAGACAAAGTACATTTGAAACCGGTTTTGACTGGTCTAACTGGGGTAGCCTAAGTCAAGCAGTCGAAATGTGTAATAACAATGGCGCTTGTCGAAAAACAGATCCTGGCGTCATGTGTCCATCCTATCGAGTGACTCGCGATGAAAAAGATTTAGTGCGCGGCCGCGCTAACACCCTCAGACTTGCATTGTCTGGGCAGCTTGGCTCTGACGCTCTTGTATCCGATGCGATGGTGGAAACTATGAAGCTTTGCGTTGGATGCAAGGCATGCCAAAACGAATGCCCTACCGGCGTTGATATGGCTAAAATGAAAACAGAAGTGCTCTATCAGCGGAGCAAAAAATATAACCTTTCACTTCGAGATCGCTTAATAGCTTATCTGCCCGTATACGCTCCCTTCTTCAGTTATGCCCGCTGGCTTGCGAACTTAAGAGATCAGATTCCCGGTTTGGCGTGGGTCACAGAAAAAGTGATAGGTCTTGCTAAAGATCGGCCGCTCCCAGTCTGGGCAAAAAAATATCGGGCACCCCACTCTGATAAAACGACCGATAAACCTACGGTCGTATTGCTTGGTGATACCTTTAACCGATCCTTCGAGCCAGATAACCTCTATGCCGCTCGATACGTTCTTGAATACCTTGGCTATGAGGTGATTGAAGCTAAGCCTAGCTCCGACAATAGACCGTTATGCTGCGGCAGAACCTTTCTCGCCGCTGGGCTGATCGATGAAGCGCGAAGAGAGGCCTCTCGATTTATTGAAACCATCGCGCCGTGGATTCGACAGGGCATCCCAGTTGTCGGACTTGAACCCTCTTGTTTGTTGACTTTACGTGACGAATTTCTGGCGTTACTTCCCGGATCAGATAGTGAAGCACTAGCAAACAATGCCCTAATGTTCGAAGAGTTTTTAGAAAGAGAACTTTCGGAGGGACGGTGCTCACTAAATGTTAAAAATACAGCCCCACAAAAAGTATTGATACATGGCCATTGTCACCAAAAAGCAGCTGGCATAATGGGGAGTGTAGAAGCACTCTT
>Ga0115004_10004084_pt1 | contig 11708 bp, 7 predicted proteins | sample ArcticOcean_MG_C_10_FD_88737 | JGI IMG/M metagenome (GOLD analysis project Ga0115004, IMG submission 88737) | Marine microbial communities from western Arctic Ocean - ArcticOcean_MG_CB11_90 | ecosystem: Environmental > Aquatic > Marine > Oceanic | place: Arctic Ocean: Canada Basin | collected...
AGAAGACATCCCGCCAAACAAGGTTGATTTGAGACCCAACCACTTCCTGCTTCTTGAATTTCGATTTAAGCGTAAACTCCTTTGTAGACACGTAATGCTCTTTTTCTCTTCATTCAAGCCGAGACATCTGAGGATTCCTTCGAAGGGCGAACCAGAATCATGTGCAATGCGATACCAACAGGCATCATCATCACGCCAAAGAACACGGTTGTTGCTGCAATCCACCGAGGACTGTTCTGTTCTAAGCATCGCTTCCACATCCAGTGCGTGACAAAGATATCTCCCGCAACCTTGTGTGCCCAAGCCGCAGATGCGCCTGGTTTTGAACCCATAATGGTTGCAAGGCCATCAAGGATTCCAGTGGGGTCTGTTGAGTCTTTGGCTAAGTCAATCAATCCTTGTCATCTGAATACCGGCCACGGAGAAGAATTCACCTATTGCTAATGGCTCCGGAGTGTTAGGGATGCATTGGCTTTTATTTCTGTCCATCGTGCCATTTGTAGATCCTAAATCCGTCACATACACGGTTTTACCATCCCAGTCCAATCTGAAGTGGCTTTTTGAAATATGCGCTAACGTTGTCTCTTTTGATAATCCCTTCGCATCATAAAAAAACTCTCTTCCAATTGTTTCACGCAACGGAAGTGTGACGGTAAAGTTCTTGTCTCCTACTTCGAGTTGAAAATTTATTCCACCCGCTCGATTATCTAGTCTTATCTCCATTGTTTCCGCTACGGTTTTAGAGTTTATTTTGGAGGACATGTTTCTCGGAATTTCAGGAGTGAAAATAGGCTGATTGTCAGGACCAAATTCGACGTTGATCCTGCGCTTATTTATTTCATTGATTGTTAAAAGTTCATCCTTTTCTTGAAGTTCTTTTAGATGATCTCTAAATTTGTCGCCGGTCAGTATCCAAGCGTTGTGAGTTAATGCGTACCTTATTGCAAGTACATCGTCAATACCTTTGTCGTTTGAAGATGGTGCCAAGTTAATACGGCCGAAATCAATCCATCGTTTGAGTTCTACTCTTTCATTTGCGGTAAGATTACTGTCCTTTTTTAATGCAAAGTCCCTTGTGCCTGGCTTCAAGATTATGTTGGTTTTCCATCCTAATGTTTCAGCAGCATTCGCAGCTTTGCTTAACCTCTCAAAAGAAAATGTGGTTGGTGTTAGGTGTAATATATTTGAACCATCCAGAACAACACATTCAAAATTTTCACTGGAGACTCCAGGTTTAACATCGCCCATAGACCATATTACACTACCAGTCTAATCAAATTATCGTCGAAACCTCTTTCATCTGGGACCTCCTGAAAAAGGCATGAGGCGTACATTAGTACATTCATCTAGCATGAGCGATGTATTTTACAGAGCCGATACGAGAGATATTGAAAAGCACAGAGGATCAAGACCGGGTTCCGAGGTAATTTTAGATCGTGAAGCAGGAGTTTTAGCGAAACTCGATGGCAAAGTTGGCCCTTCTCTGATTAGTTATGACGACATTCAAAAGATTTTAATCATGACTCGTGTAGGTTCGCATGATCTTTCAGATGTAATTCATGACTTACCTAGGCGTTTTATTCCCACCTTGGTGACGAAATTCATGCAAGATGTGCAAATGATACATGATCTTGGTCATGTCCACAGAGACATTAAACCAGGCAATATTATGGTGAACATGGATCACATAGGAGTCACTTCGTATGCCGGAATTGTAGATTTCGGGATGACGCTCAGGAGTAACAAAAAACAAAATGAAAACCTTGCATTAGGTGGTACAGTTCCGTACTCGCATCCAACACAAATGGAAAACGATTTTAAGCAGATGAGGTGCCACCCTGGCCAAGATTGGTTTGCAGTGGCCCGAACAATTGCTCATTTACTGGTTGGAGGATCTTCACCCACATTTGAATCAGGACTAACAAAAGACAATGCTCGAGAATTAATTGAATCAGTAGTGACTCAGGCTGAATCGATTTTTGGAACTGATAAAGTAGCGTTTCTCAAACTTTTGTCCTCCTCACTGAAACCCGAATCATCGAAAGAAGAAGCCCTCCCAGAATTCTTTAAATTAGGCCCGGATGCTCTGAAGGAACTGCTAAACGCCAATTTCCCTAATTACAGTTATTCAAATCCGGAAAATATCGCATTTCAACAAGGATCCTCAGGACGGCCAAAAAGGCATGATGTGGTGCTTATTGTTGATGCAACAGGCTCAATGAAATCAAAAATAGATCACTTAAAGAATACATTTGAGGAAATTGCAGAATTGGTGAAAGGTCGAATCGATTTACGGCTGGACCTTTGGTCGTTGGGAGACTATTCGGACTTTGGGATTGGATCTTCAGTTAAGTTCCTTGGACAACGAATGCGTTCTGAAACATTTCAACAATCTCTCGAGTATCTCGAAGCAGACCGCGGCCAAGGAGATGAGGCGGAAGCTTATGAAATGGCCTTGCAATACGCGTATTTAAGGACTCCTCGTAATTTTTGGGTACCTCGAAAAGAAACCCAAAGGACAATAATAGTCGTGGGGGATTCTTACGCCCATGGCTGGTTGAAAAAATATAGCCCGTGGGGTGCTGTAAGGGTCGCTGCAGAAGGAAAGGTAATAGACAAGAATACTGAACCTTGGACGCGAGCCCCCCCCGACATGATAATGAAGAAGAAATATGACAATTTCGCACGTCGGCATGGAATTTATATGACGAAAAACAGGCTTTGGAGAGAGAAGGAGGAATATGAAAAAGCCTTCCAAAACATAATCGGAAGAGACAACCGAAGGCCGGGTGAAGGCGGGCACGTTGAAATCCCGGGAGAGGCAGTAACTAACAGAGCCAATTGGAAAAGAGCAATCACACAATGCACAGAACAGAAAAACGCAACAATACACACTGTGGGTGTTGGTTCAAATTTGGTATCTGCTTCGTTCTTGAAATATGTAGCAATGTTTGGAAATGGAACTTTTACCGAACTCGGCGATGATGAAGGCGAACTCGCTCTTATCTTGAAGGCGATTTTCACCTCTGTTGATCCTAAAATTTTCAGAGATCTTGAGAAAGATACGATCGCAACAAACCCCAACACACAGGCTCTTTCTTCAATCACAACCTTTGTCATCGACTCCCTTACCGATTAGTCAAAGTTGGACCTATAGATTGATTTTAAATACCCTTAGACTCATTGGATTGTATGCCTCAGCCCGTATTGACCGCCTCTCTCATGAAAGATGTCGCACTTTGCTCCTCACCCTTGAAGACGAAAGGGGCCCTCACCATTGTTGCTGAAAAAGATCTACAAGCCCTCCCGCTCGACCTTTTATTAGTTTTGGATGTTTCAGGATCAATGAGTGGGGATGGCATTTCAGTTGTTACCGACTCTATGGTGCATATTCTCAATAATTTGATGAGGCCAGAAGATCGAATTGCGGTAATCACATTCAACAGTTCTGCGAATGTTCACACAAGCTGGACAGATGTGGCAGGTACTATCGCCCCACTAACCGCTGGTGGCGGTACAAACTTTGGCTCTGCTATCAATGAGGTTCTGTCCTTTTTAGGCGGTAATGATGGTGATGGAAGTCGAGCTGGCGTTGCCTTTTTCTTATCAGATGGGCAAGGGCAGCCTGCAAAAGATGACAATGTCCGTTCAATTACTGATTTTGGATTCACCATGCACACCATCGGTGTAACATCGGGCGCTAACCCGACTCACCTCGAACAAATGGCAGAACTCGCCCGTGGCCATTATTATCACGCTCCAGGGTTTGAAGATGTTAAGCGAGCTTTTCAATCGATTTTCAACTATGGAAAGACAATTGTATATGCTGCTCCTGAATTGGATGTTACAGTCCCAGATGGGGTTACAATTTCAGATGTTGTCCAAACGCCACAAGGTTTGTCTCTAACGAAGCACCTCGGTCCAGGCACACATTCGATTTCTCTTTCTCACATGATTAAGGACACTCGGATGGAAATCTCATTTTCTGTTTCAGTTGATAACGTATCTTGCGAAGGTCAGACCATGATCGCAACATTCACCCTCGGACAAACAACAACACATCTCACTGTGCGTGGAACCAATGATCAAACTGAATTGTATAACGCACCAATGAATACAGATGTAACAATGATTGCCCATTCAGCTGTTGCAGCAACAGCTCTCAAACAAGGAAACGATGCAGCGGTAACTCGGGCAATCACTAAAATGGAGAAATTAGGGATTGCGAACCCCAATGCAAACACTCGGGCAACGATCATTTCTCAGGCAACACAGGCGACAACTCAGGGTGAGCGCATGGAAACCTTAGGGAAAATGCAGTCTGATACCAGTGGGAAAACTAAATTGAGAGAAGATTGAGGGATTATATGCAATGTACAGACCCTGATTGTTCCCGCGAACTCGCTGAAGCAGATCTCGCTGCTGGATGCTGCCAAGAATGTTTCGAGATGCTTGATCCAACTGTTGTTCTAGAATTAAGAAAAAGCATGGGTATCGAAACGTATTCACCCCCTGAAATCCAGATTCCGGAAAAACAAGAAGCACCAATCTCATTGCCATCGTTTGAACAATGCCCAGGATGTTTCGTCGACTTGATGACCAATGATCTCTCGATATGGAGAAAAGGTTTGCAATGCCCCTATTGCCAGGAGCCAAGCCCGCACCAAAACGACCATTCCTCTCTCTCCTCAGCCGAAACACCAAGCGAACAACAGTCAGTTCCGTTCATTTTGAACTCTGGATCAAACAGCGGCACCGTTTTTAATTTACCAGTCAGCCAAGAATTAGGAAGGAACGACTTTCGCCAAATTCTCGTTAAACCCGAATATGATCAACGACGCCAATTTCTATCCGGTGAACATTTTAAGATTCATTTCGATGCCATTTCCCAATCTGTTTCTATTGAAGATTTAGGGTCCCTAAACGGGACTTTCATTAACGGGCGTAAAATTGTCGGCCCGCTACCACACCCTCTGACTCATAGTGATGTTCTCAATTTGCATGACCTTTCGTTTTGTTTGGGTTCCTTTTCCCCCCCAGCGATACGGGTAACTCACGAACCAAGTGGGGTGGTCACTGAACACCCCTTCTCAGATATTCCATTAAAATTGCATTTTGGCCGGTCTAATTCCGAAGGGGGAAGAGAATCGTGGTTCCGTATGGCTCAAGTAGAATTTAGTCAATCTCAGGACAAGCTTGATCAACTCGAAACTATATCAAGAAGTCACCTTTACATTGAACTTGAACGGCAGCAAAACCAATTTTCTCTTTCTGTATGGAACGAAGTGGCTAAACCTCCGTTTGAGGTTCAAGGAATGGACGAATTTACAATAACAACTCCTGAGAAAGTTACACAAAAATTTAGTTCAAATGAGTCGAAATCAATCATTTTTACCCATGGTCGTAATTCTTTCGAAGTCGCCTATATTCTCGACAAGTCCACCACTTGAGCATTATGTTCAAGCGGTAATATGAAAACAACCTTGGTAGAGGGTGAAATAACACGGGACTAGGGGTGAGCGAGTATGGACGAAGAAGATGAACCTAGTGAACAAACCCACGTTACTGAGAGTCAAAATAGTTCCAAGCCAAGTATTACTTCTCCCGAGGTCCATTCCTTAAACCAAAAAAAATACGAAGAACTAGGGAATCAACCTCCAATTGAAGCTGAAAACCCAAAAGACCTCGATACAAGCGTGGATCTAATTGACTATGATTCTGAAGAACTTCATGCGCCAAATCCTTCAACATTTACGGGAGAGAAAGAAACATCTCGCTTGAAGAAACTCCATGTTTTAGGTGATCTCCATGGTTGGGCTCCAGGTCTCATCACATATCTCATCACTCACAAATTAGCATCCATCAACATCAACGGCATGCTTCTTGGCTCAGAAGGCATTGTAGATGAGCGTGCGATAAACAACCTTTTTGGCCGTGATTCGTCGATGGATAGTTCTAACCGCCCATCTGCAGGATTGAAAGGACGCCCTCTTTACAATGATTGCGTAAATGGAATTGGCCATTACAGTGTGCGTGTTCGATGGACTGGGGATAAGTCCGTAGGTTTTGTTCAACTCGGTGATGTCGTAGATCGTTCAGACCATAGTGAATTGGCTTGCGAGATACTTCGTCAATTATTAATCGATGCACCCGGTAATGTATTTGTTTTGTTAGGCAATCACGAACAATTCCTCTTGGAGAATGAATACGATAACTGGCATCTTAACGAAGTTAGGAACGCCGTGATTGATGGCCGCCATGGTGTGAAGAAATGGGCCAAAAAGCATCTCCGTTTCCTTGGAACAATTGAGCAGGATGAAGTGGCTCGTTCGAAATCAGTTTTCAGATCTTACAAAGATTCAGCTGAGCTTCTTTACCTCACACAAGCTGCTGTTCAGCAGAAGGGCTTGGGTCTTGAGCACGGCCTAGATGACTCAGATATTGAATTAATTCTTCAAGATGGCTGGAAACCGTATGAAGTAGTTCAATCACTCTCAAAGAAATATGCCAAAAAAGGACAATCTTTCCCAGGTGCCATCACCTCATTGGTCATTGGAGAGAACTTGTTTCATCACGCTGAACCAAGTCAACAGATGTCAGGTCTTGTCTCGGAAATGCAATGGAATAAACAACTCGGCTGGATTAATTACATTCATGGAGGTAATAATTTACAGAATTCTCCTCACTCCTATCTCCTATGGAGTCGAGGTTCATCAACAGGTGCGGCATCAAATCGTCCAGCGAGTGAAGCGGCAATCGAGCAAATATCCATTCATTGGCCCGGTTTGTATAACATTGTTCATGGCCATACACCTACAGTGACTCTGCCAGAATTCGAACATATTTCCGGTGGACGTTCCGTTCCGGTTTCTTACCTCGCAGAGAGTAGCAATTCTACTCCTAAATACGGAAAGGCCTCTCATGTTCGAATATTCAATATCGACGAAGGAATGGCTCCGATTTACTACAGTGGAAAAGAGGATCCCGATGATCCATTGAGGCTACCTGTTGGCTTGCGACTAACAAGCAAAAGACAGCGCTTGGACTCTGTTGTTGCTCACTCAACAAACGATGAGATTTTTGAACTCGAAAGGGACCGAACGGTCCGTACAGACACACGAAAGTTATGGAGGTGGCAAGAAGGCACCCTTCGCACAAACAATGATTCAACTTGGAAGGCCGTTAGCAAGGAGAGGTGGCAAAAAACAATTTCCCACAAGGGTATAACATACCTCGTCGAAGTATCGTCACACGGCAAAGCGTTCCTTAATCGAAGTATTTCCGGGTTCCTGATCCTTGAGAACCTCCTGGTTTATCTTCTCGATGATGCGAAATGTAAGCCCAAGCAGATGATTAGAAAACCACCAAATAAAGCTCTTAAACACGTTCATGTTGATGACGGGGACAGAGCACTAGCTCACATGCTTCATTTGGGAGATTCATGGAAGACCGCCGAGAAAATCGATCTTACCATGATCGGGATTCACCCCGGAATGCAGCGAAACACTAGCGAAGTGTTTGCCATAAATTCCACTCGAAATGGCCGTTCATTCTTTTTACACCATCGTGACATAGAATCCGCACAAACTAAAATCTCATCTTATTCTGTAAACAAATTCATTATTGAACATGGCGTCGATCCGTTCTGTATTTCTTTATCGGGAAAAGACCTACTGAAAGAAAAACTGAAGCATTGGTTGGGAGAGATTTCATTTAATTCTAAGATCGATGCCAAGATTCCAATGTGCATCGGCACGTTCCCGGTTGAAACTAATAGTCAGAGGGATAATCATTCCAAAATTGCAAAATTCGGAACTCGCCAATGGAAATACCCTAAACCAAAACCACAAGCAAGTCCTTCATCACCCAAATCAAAGACTCCCAGCTCTTCATCTAGGGATATTCGTGATGTTGATGTCCAAAAGCCGTCGGCAGTGAAAAGGGACCCTCCAATGCCAAAACCACCTGTGCAAGATATCCGTAACGCTGCAAAGATCCAACCAAAACCTCATGATATGCACGTTTCAGATCCAGCCCAAGCAAAGGAGACGGCAGGGCACGACAAGAGACTCGGACAGGGAAAAGAAAACTCAGTTCCAGATGTACGGGACGAAAAAAAAAGCGCGAAATCTGGTTCTCCAAACTTATCAGCTACTTCACAAAGTGAAAAGCCACAACAATCGAACCCGCCATCATCGGCCCTTGGAAGCATAGGCTCAGTTGAAAAGGGTATTGGCGGCGAATTAATCATTACGATCTCACCCGACGATCTCAAAACTTTCTTTAAAAATAGCACCAATGCTCGGTTCCAAGCAAAGTTGGAAATCACATTTCATCCAAAATATCAAATTATTAGCATTAAAGTAAACCACACCGGTAACGAAGATGATTCGTTCAATTTCTCAACCGACCGACAAAAACTTATGGCACAATGTCAAATAAATGGAAAACCAACCGTCACTTCGAAACGACATGGGATTAACCAGAATTTTCTTATCGAGTTCTTAGAGTCCGAAATACTCAATAATATGTTAAAGAAGTGCGAGGAGGAATGGCCTGATGCTCCGAATTGGTGATATCTTTTCCGACCAAGATGGTGCTGATTACGAGGTGACCTCCGAATTAGGCCGAGGCGGGATGGGAATCGTTTTTTTAGTACAAGAACTTGAAGGTCAACGCAACCAATATGTGGCCAAATGCCCTCTTTCTGGAACTGCTCTTGAGTGTAAGAAAATTAGTAATGAATACCGTATTCTGTCAAAACTCGAAGAAAAAAATGTTTCTTCGATTATCCGACCTCACAAATTGGCTGATTTCAAAACCGGAAACAGGGATGTTCCACTCTTCTTGATGCCTCTCGCCAAAGGGATTGAACTTCACAAACATTTGCAAAATGTTGGCGCGATTACTCCGGAAGATGTTTCAGACTTACTGGTGAAAATGGCTGAAACTATGTCGGAAGTTCATAAATCTGGATACATTCATCGAGATCTTAAACCGGAAAATTTGTTTGTAGATAATATAGGTGGAGCAAATGAATTTACTATTATCGATTGGGGCATAGCGGCAGTTAAAGATGACCAAAACACATTCGCTGTGACAAAAACCAATGCTTGGACTCCATTTTGGTGCCCTCCGGAACAGCAATCGGGAACTGTATCAATCGGAAACGATATCTTTTCTCTAGGAGCTATCGGTTACGCTATGCTCGTTCCATATGAGGAAATCAAGAAAGACGCAAAAAATCAAATCTCCCCCCCCTACAATCCTGCCTTCAAACTGGGCAGTTCAACTCTCCACACTCACTTGTATCAGGTGATTGAAAAAGCAACCCAACCGGTTCGAGCAGATAGGTTTGCAACGATGGACGATTTCGCAGCGGCACTTGAAGGGAAACAGCCACCGGAAGCATACCCCCGATTTGTAGCGGACGGCAAATCTCATCCATTGTTGCCTCATATCAACGCTTGGACAATTGGTAGAAATGCACTTGCCGATTCAAAAGCAGATATTCTGGTCAATGAAACAGGCGGTATCAATAGTAGATATATTTCTAGAATTCAATCAAATGTAACACGCACTGGGGAGTGTTCATTCAACCTCCAGCATCACGGGTTGAATGATACGAGGATTGGAGTAATCCGGCCAGGTGAAAACGAAATTCAATGGCGCAACATCGATGAAGATGGCCAAGGTTGGCCACTTGGGCCGCGGTACGTGTCAATTTGTTTCGGATACGCAGATACTCCTCCGGGCAAGACCGATGATTATGGCAATCCTCTGAAGCCAGGCCCGTATAAAATCATAGAATACTTCCCCCCTCAACAAGTCACCTGACCGTCCTTCTCTCAATTACGACTCAACCCTTATCTCGAGTTTCAATCTATGCGCGCACTCAGTTTGTTTGTTAGCGTCTCTTCACGACCTAACATTTGTTTGACATCACTTCCGTGAATTGACTTTGGTTGAAATCGTGGTAATTGAATTTCTAGTTTCCTGCTAAGGCTTAGTAAGTCCTCAATTTTGTGAGGGTGCCCCCCTTCAGTCTCCTTCAAAGCTTGCGAAATTTTAGCCATCCCACACCAATCTTTGAAGGTGTACGAGTCCGAAGACAAAACTACCGGCATTGCGCCTGCGGATTCAATAAGACTCCATTCGTGTTTGCACTCTTCCAATTCGGTTCCGCGCAACAACATAAGCGGAAATGCTTTGATTGAGAAAGCCCCGCTCGAAAGACACCATTCTACCGTTTTCACAAAAGACTCGGTGGTTTGTTTTGGTAATCCGAAAATAATCGAAATCTCAAATTTAATTCCTGCATTCGAAACCATCGCTAAATTTTGAGCCACCTTGTTCATGTTATTCTGCCGCTTGACTGCCCGCCCTTCGTTACGATGAATGGTTTGTAGTCCAAATTCCAGTGTCACATTCATATTCCGTACAAGTTCTACAAATTCTTTTGTGACCATTTCTGCCCGACATTGCAAAGATAAGTGTCCTGAAAAGCCATTCCTCTTGAATCGAGTCAGAACATCTACTGCGTGTGTACTTGCATTGAAAATCGGATCTAAAACTGCGATTTGCTCTATTTTATATTTACAAAATAAATCAATTTCTTGGAAAATCCTTCCAGTGCAAAACTCCCTCTTTCGAAGTTTTGCCCCTGCTTCTTTGTGTTGGCAAAAACTACATGAGAACGGGCACCCACGTTGTGATTCCCAACGAATAAATGGTCGCTCCTCAAGGGGTACAATTTCGGAAATGAATGGGGATGGAAGGAGGTCAAGGTCGACCACAGTTTGCTCATTTTTATCAAGTTCTCCTGCATAATGCACTCCCTTAATCACTTGCTTCTTAGAAGAGGAGGTAATTCCCATGAGGGCCATTTCGCCGTAACCTCGAATGAATATATCGCATTCTGGATAAAGTAATTCAAGACCTGAAGATGAATACGAGATTTGGGGGCCACCTAGGATAATCCGTCCTTTTGCCAGTTGCTTGCGGATTTTTGAGAGAAGAATCTGAATCACCTCCTCAGCCCATACGTAAGCGCCTATTGCAACGTCAATATTAGCGCCACTTTTCGTTCCAATCAACTCAGAGATTTCATTCCAAACTTGTTCAATAGAAAAGTTGCCTTTCCCGTTGATTGGTCGAACAATCGAATGGCATATCAAATTTTGATTTTGAGCCAGTGTTGCCAATAGGGATGCGTGCCCGAGGGGTGTGCGTGGATCTTTGTCCCGCATCCATGGGAAGTCGATGAGTATGACGTGTCGTACTTCGTTCTCTGTTGTTATTTTAGACATAATTGTCTTATCGACGCAAAGGTCGATGGATGACTCCCATTCTAGAGTAGGTGACACACATACTACCACTGTTTGCTATTTTAATTATTGCCTTAATGTAATTTATTGAGATTCTTCAGACGCCTAGGTGCAGGAACCTTCATCTTCAGCAGATTATTTGTACGAATACGATAGAAATCTGTCCGGTTACCGTTAATCGCTGGAGAGCGAACAGAATGGTATTGAGCCAATTAGTTTCAGTCGACGTTTTCGTTTGAGGGGCGAACCAGAATCATGTGCAATGCGATACCAACAGGCATCATCATCACGCCAAAGAACACGGTTGTTGCTGCAATCCAACGAGGACTGTTTTGCTCTAAGCATCGCTTCCACATCCAGTGCGTGACAAAGATATCTCCA
>Ga0115004_10004087_pt1 | contig 11704 bp, 8 predicted proteins | sample ArcticOcean_MG_C_10_FD_88737 | JGI IMG/M metagenome (GOLD analysis project Ga0115004, IMG submission 88737) | Marine microbial communities from western Arctic Ocean - ArcticOcean_MG_CB11_90 | ecosystem: Environmental > Aquatic > Marine > Oceanic | place: Arctic Ocean: Canada Basin | collected...
AGCCCGCGAACCTGGGCGACGACGTCTTTGCCGCCATAGGCGCGCAGCACGAAGGTCAGGTTTGCCGGGCGCTTGAACTGGATTTTGCCATTCTTCAAGGCGGGGAGCCAATGCGGCGCTAGCGCGTGCGCGGTCTGGCTCAGCGCATAATTGGTGAAGCGGTCCATCGGCTTGTCAGTGGCCTTGGCGGCAACCACCATCGACCCGGCACTGTGAATGTCGCTACAGGCCACGATTGCTTCAAGGCGCACGCGGGCGTTTTCATCGTCTATGCTATGGTCGAGCAACTCGAGCGGTGCCTGCAGGCGATCGCTCCATCGCCCGACGACGCGCGTCGCGTAGGCACGCGCACGGTAATCCTCCGCAGCCAGAAGCGTTTCGAGCAGCGGGCGGTTGACGACCTCATGCGATTCAAACACGCCCAGGGCTTCGAATAGATGATGTTCGGTATCCGGGTCTTTCGCATCGAGCCCTGCGATCCAAGCCTCCAGCGCCGGGATGACCTGCTTTGCAGGAAGGTCGGCGAGGCGGCGTTTTGCCTGGTAGCGCTGGTAGCGCCAGTCTGATTTCAAGTGTTCGCACAACTCCGGCGCACCTATGTTTGAAAAATCGGGAGCCTCGGCGAGCGGACGATCCTTGGCCGTGATACGCCACACGCGACCGTGCGTTTTGTCGCGGTCGGGGTGCCGGAACGACGCCTGGTAGTGGCCGATGATCGGGTTCATCCAGTCGGCTACGTAGATCGCGCCATCGGGGCCGATGCGGATATCGACCGGCCTGAAAGCGCGGTGGGGGGTTTTCAATAGCGGCGGCTTGTTGGAGAGGCGGTGGCCGGAGCCATCGGTCGACCAGCCGAGGCGGTCGATGATGTGTCCGAAGTAACCCGCGATCAGCATATCGCCCTGGATATCGTCCGGGAGGTGCGGCGACTCGGCGAACTCGATGATCATCGATTTGATCTGAGTCTTGCCGATGGACATCCCGCCGCCCCATTGGCTGCTGATGAATTCGGTCTGCACCATGCCCGGCAACAGTTCGGAGATGCCCGGGCCGTTGCTCTTGATGAAGGGCTCGCCCCAGTGGCCAAAGGCGATCCCCCACGGGTTGCCGCCGCCGGCGGTGCGCCGGTGGGCATGGAGCTGGAGACGTTTCGGGCGCAGTCGCCAAGAGCCGTGCTCATCAAGCCGCCTGATGCCCCATGGCGTTTCGACGCGCGAGAAGGAGTGCAGACCCTGACAAAACAACAACTCGCCGCCCGGGCTCCAGGTGAAGGAGTTGATGTTCTGGTGGGTGTCGCCAGTGCCGAATCCGGTGAGCAACACGCGGCGGGAATCGGCCTCGTCGTCGCCATCAGTGTCCGCGAGGTGTAGCAGGTCGTTGCCCTCGCCGACATAGGCCCCTCCGTCGCCAATCGCGAACCCGGTCGGCATGTTGAGACCCCGTGCGAACACCGTCGTTTTGTCGGCGCGTCCGTCTGCGTCGGTATCTTCCAAGATCAGCAACTTGTCGTCCGGCGGATCAGTGGGGAAGGCCTGAGGGTAAACCCAAGTGCAAAGTACCCACAGCCGTCCGGCCGCGTCCCAACTCATGCACACCGGGTTGGCGATCCCGTCAGTCTCGTCCGCGAAGAGGTTGGCTTGGTATCCGGGTGCGAGCTCGAACGAATTCAGCTCGGCAGCGGCCGAATTGTCTTTCTCCGGTGGGGCGACGGACAGCGGGTTCTGCCCAAGGGCTTCGAAAGAAAGTCCGGACCACAACAGCCCTCCAGTAATTAGATTGGCTAAGGTTGGTCGTATCATTTGACGTTCTCTCTCAGTTCAAAAATCCGGGCTTGCGCGGCTTCGATGCGCGGGATGATGGCGTCGACCTCGATCGGGAACCAGCGTGGTTTGCCGGGTCGGTGGTCTTTGCTGCTGGGCTGCGTCTGGCGGTTACCATAGAGGAAGGCCCAGTTGGTCGGCCGCCAGTGGCGTCTCCAGAGGAAGTTCTTCTGCCCGATCTGTTCCCGGACCGCATCCCAACCGGTCGACAGTGCCAGCGTCGGTTCGCCGGTGAATTGCTCGGTGACCAGCGACGCCCAACGTTCGTGGCCCGACGGCGTGAGTTGCAAACCGCCGATGGTCAACCCGCCCGTATTGAACCCGCTCAGGTCCACCGCGATCCAACCACGACGCTTCGCCAGCTTCACGATCGCTTGGGCGTAAGCTTTGATGGAAACGTTGTGCCTCGTCAGATCTGGTAGATGCGGGTTTCCCTCCGCGCGGGCGAAGGGGAACGGCGTGACCAGAACGATCTTCTCGGTGCGCGGCCGAACTTCTGCTTCGAGCAATTTTTCGTAGGCGCTGATGAACTCCGGCAAGAGCTCGACACCGTCCATCGCTTCCACCTGCCCGAAAGCTGCCACCGCCACTGTGGCGCCGATCCGATCGAGCATCTCGGCGTGGGTGCCGAAATTGCGCGGGCGCTGCTGACGATAGACCGTGTCCGCCTGCCAAGAGATGTCGCGGAAGTAGACGCTCCGCTCGCCGGCCGCACGGGTGAGATACGTTTCTAGGGCACCCGACTCGATCTGCTTCACCATCATTGATCCACCGAGGAAGGCGAGAACGTCCCCCTCTTCCAAGGCGAAACCATCGGTGAATTTCGTCACCTGGGTAGCGAGTTCCGGCGCCGCAGGGATCGCTCTTTCCACGACCTTGTTAAGGACGGCCAATGATGCGCCGGGGGTGTAGCGCCACTGGTTGGCCAACGAGAAGCTTTCCGCCCCGACGCGCAACGCGAGTTCCTCCGGCTTCCCGGCGATGCCGCCCGGCGAGCCGTGATCCATCACGCGCACCGCGATGGTATTCTCGCCCGCGCGCAACACGCCAGCGGGGATCGGGTAATTTCGCACGGTGAAGTGAGCCCCGGGGACTTCATATCCGCCGACGCGTTTCCCATTCACCCAACTGACGTCCATGTCGTCGATCTGCCCGAGGTGGACTGACGCTTTCGCCCCGGCCTGCGCGGCGCTGAGTTCGACCGTCTTGCGGAACCAAACCACGCCGTCGTAATCGGGCAGTCCCGCGTTTTCGAAATGCCCCGGAAGCTTCATCGTCTTCCACGCTTTGTCGTCGAAGTCCGGCTTCGCCCAAGCCTCGGCCTTCGATCCTGGGTCAGCGGCCGCGATCCGTTTTGACCAGTCGATGGCTGCTCCAGTTGCCGGCGCCGCGTCGCTGCGGGGTTTGATCCGAGGCTTTTTCGTGGGCTCTGCGGCCGGCTGCCCGACCCCCACCAACTTCGCGTCCAACTCGGCTTCGCCCAACCCGGCCAGTTGCACCGGTGGATCGTGGGTGAGCGTCGGTTTCCGGTAGTGCACCGTCTGTGGTGGCCCGCTGTGAATCTGTAGCGCGATCTGCCCTGAGCGCTCGCCTTCGTGATCGCGCACTGCGACGCAGAGCGTGCCATTGATCGCCGTCCAAATGCGGTCGCCAACCGCCAAGATTTCGTAGCGGTTCCACTCGCCCGGCTTGACCGCTTTGGCGGCTCGGTTGTTCCAGTCCAGCTTCCCGCGCCCGTGCTCGTGGTAGAGCTTTCCCCAAACCCCGGCGCCGACGTCTGCCTGGTATCCATGCGCCTGACCGTGAGCGTTCGCCTTCTTCGAGCGGAACTGGATTCCCGCGTTGCGATTGTCCGGCGTCAGCTTCACTTCGACGACGAAATGGAAATCTCCCACTGGCACCGTCGACCAGAGGAACTCGTTCTTCGCCACCCGTTTGTCAGAGTGCCCGATGATCGCCCCGTCCTTCACGGACCAGAACCCCTCATTGCCGGACCAGCCAGTCAGATCCTCGCCGTTGAAAAAGGATCCTTCGGCGAGGGGCTTCTCGCTCTCGGCATTCGACGAACGTCCGAGAGTTACAAATAGAACCGCCGTCAAAGTAGCGGTGATCGTTTTCATGTTCATTTTACCAGTGACTATCGATGATTCGAGATCATGCCCAGAATCGCGACATCCCAACAAGCTCTTCTAGGCATCATCAATACCCGAAGGCTGGATTAACCTTTCAACAATATCATCAAGGACTACCCAGCCATCAGGTGCAGAGGACCACAGCGAAAATGACTGCTACTGCTGGGAATTTTCTTTTGGGGCGAGGAGCTTGAGGGTGCCGTTGAAGGGATAGCAGAGGGAGAGAAAGGGTGTTGGCTAGCGTCGTAATCCGTTTGTTTACAGTCCACCTTTTGAAGCGATATCCAGCTTGCGTTGTTTTTTGAGTTTCGCCTTTAGCTCATTTACTTTTTCTGGATTCTTTCCAGCGACGTCGGTTTTCTCATTCGGGTCGTTGCTGAGATTGAAGAGTTCGGCTTTTGGGATGTCGGGCGAGTCGCGATTCTTGGATTCGGTGAGAATGAGCTTCCAGTCGCCATTTCGGAGTGCCCAGCGATTTCCGCCGGGGCCCGTAATGTGGAGGTTTCGGTTGGGCAATGGTGCTTCGCTGTTCAGAGCGGGCCACAAATTCACGCCGTCCCATTTTAGTTCGGCTGATTCTATTTTTACTTCAGCCAGGGCGCAGAACGTCGGCATCCAATCGACGACGCAAACGGGCGTTTCGAATTCAGCGCCGGGCTTCAATTTTCCGGGCCAGCGAGCAATGGTCGGGACACGGATTCCGCCCTCATAGAGCGAGCCCTTTTGGCCGCGGAGCGGAAGGTTGTTTCCGGGGATCTTGCCATTGGGGCAGTCGTCGTCGGGATATTTGGTATCGTTATTTTGCGAAGTGGAGCCGCCGTTGTCGCTGGTGAAAACGATGAGGGTGTTTTCTTTTTGCCCGGCTTCATCAATGGCGTCGACGATCCGACCGACTGAGGCATCGAAGTGCATGATGCAGGCTGAATATTGGCGGGCGACGTTGCCCACGATTTTCGCTGGGACTTTCTCCAGCCATTCGTCCGGCTCGCGAATGGGCAGATGGACGGCGGTGAATGGAACGTAGAGAAAAAATGGCTTGGGTTTTTCTGCGGAAGTTTTTTCGTTGATCCACTTCACGGCTTCATTTGTCAGCAAATCGGTAACGTGGCCTTTTTCATCGATCAATTGATGATTCCGGTGCCAGGTGACGGAGTAATCGCCCTTTTTGTAACGATGGTTGTAGGGCGCAATCCCACCTGCCAGAGAGCCGTAGCTGTGATCGAACCCATAATGATTCGGGCCCCACTCCGATTTTGATCCGAGGTGCCATTTCCCGATCAGGGCAGTGGAATAGCCCACTTCGCCGAGTGCTTTTGCCACGGTCACAGTTTCGAACGGCAAGCCCTGATTATTGATCGGGGTGGTGATTCCGAAGCGGCTCCAATACCTTCCAGTGAGAAAGCCGGCTCGTGTCGGGCTGCAAACAGGAGCGACGTAGTGCTGTTTTATTTCGATCCCTTCGGCCAGCAGCTGATTCAAGTTGGGAGTCGGAGTGTTCCCACCGTGAAACTCCACATCGGCCCAGCCAAGATCGTCGGCGATGATGAATACAAAATTTGGCTGTGACTGAGCGTTCGCGAAGGCAGAACAGGCGAGAGCCAGGAAGGAGAGAATCTGTTTTTTCATTGTTGCTAGGAATTTACTTTTGGCGGGAGGCTTTTGAAGCCGCCTTCTTCCCAAGGGACGGCGGCCAATAGCCACAACGGCTCATTCAACTTCTCATCTCTTCTCCTCTATGCCATCGTCGCGCATGCCTTTCATCTCACGTACCCTGCTGCTTGTCACGCTCCTCATTATGGCGCCTCACGCGGCCCTTGCCCAAGCGGCGAGCGAATGGGTGAACGCTTACGAAGCCAAGGTTCATGACGACTTGCCCTATCGTCTCATGAGTCCCTTGGGCTTCGACGCCAACGAACGCTACCCCGTGATCGTCTCCCTCCATGGCGGTGGTGGGAAGGGCACTGACAATCGCAAACAATTGAAGCAATGGAATCAGCAACTTGCCGAGAAGCAGATTCGTAAAGACTACCCCTGCTATGTCTTAGCACCTCAATCCACCGGGCTCTGGGATGAAACTCATCTGAGAATGATCCAGGCGGTCATCGCCGAGCTCCCAGGGGTCGACAAAGATCGCATCTACATGATGGGCCATTCTATGGGAGGTCATGGATCTAACATACTCATACAATTCGCTCCGAAGTACTTTGCTGCCATCGCTCCCTCCGCCGGCACCGGATTGAAGCGGACGGAAGAGTTCATCGATCCTTCCAAGATGAAAGACGTTCCAATCTGGGCCTTTCATGGCGATCAGGACAAGGTATGCCCTTACGATCGCAATCTGGAACTCTTCAATGAGCTGAAGGAATTGGGTGGCAACATGAAGCTCACCACCTTCAAAGGCGACGGACACGGCATCGCCGGAAAGATGATTCCGGGCGCAGATAATGGTAGCATACTCATGAGTGGAGAACGCTGCGATCCCGAACCCGATTTCTTAAAATGGCTGTTCAAGCAGCGCTTGCCTGGCAATCAGGCAGCGTCTGAGGAGGAGAAGACAGACGTCCCCAGTAATTTCCTCACATTCAATCACGGCGAGGTCGAGAGACGCTACCTCATCCACCGTCCCAAGAATCTCCCAGACAACGCACCCCTCGTCTTCTTGCTCCACGGCTATCGGGGTGATGCGCGCAGCTACATGGAGCTGGGCATGAATCGCGTGGCCGACGCGAACGGATTCGCGGTCTGTTATCCTCAGGGAGAGAAAGATCGCAAGGGAATCCCGCACTGGAATGCCCGATTCAAGATCAGCAAGGTCGACGACATCGGTTTCCTCTCAGCTCTCGCCGTCCATCTGCAGTCAACACACAAGCTCGACCCTAATAAGACCTTCACTTGCGGCATTTCAAATGGAGGTTTCATGAGTTACACCCTGGTGGCAGAGAAACCAGAGGTCTTCAAAGCCGCCGCCTCCGTCATCGGCACCATGAGTGGTTACACCTGGGAACACCGGGATCAGATCAAGCCCGTGCCCATCTTACAAATCTCAGGGCTTCACGACGAGATCGTTCCCTACGACGGCAGTATGTCTCCAAAGGGCGGCTGGGGCGGCGCGCCGAACCAAGACGACATCATGGAATTCTGGAAAGGGCTGAACCAGACCAAGACAGAAGAAGTGGTGAAACTCTCAGACAAGACCACCGCCCACTACTACAAAGACGGCGTGAACGGCAACCAGATCTGGCACTACAAGATCAAAGAGTTTGGGCACCGTTTCCCTCACAGGCGCAATGGCGCCGGGATCAGCTCGGTGAAAGAGATCTGGAAGTTCTTCATGGAAGTGAACTAATTCTGCGGAAGATCCGGGAGTGGTGACTTTCGACACGAGAAGCTTTAACGAAACGGATTCAACATCCTAACAGGTGCGTCATTGAAGTCGCGTTCGTTTCGTGTCACCACGGTGAGGCCGTGTCGGATCGCTGTGGGGGCAAGGATGCCGTCGGACGGTGATATTCTGATGCCCTTAAGATCCAGCTGCCCTTGCATTTGTCCCCGGCTATGGGCGGCGGCGCGATTGAAACTGAGGATGGAACCAGCCATGGTCGAGTTGAGTGAGGTGAGCCACTGTTGGAACTGATCGCGCCGCTTGCCCTGAGGTAATCGCTCGATATCTCGACGGATCTCGGCAATCGTTAGGGTAGAAATGAAGAGTTCGGACTCATTCTCTGCAAGCCATTCGACGACCTTGGCGTCCGGGCGAGGCTTGAGCTTTTCGGAAAAGACATTGGTATCAACCAGGTAGCTCATTCGCCGAAGTTTAACGGCTCAGGGAGATCTTCCTCGCTTTTGCGAGCGGGTACAGAACGATCTCGCCATCAAGTAGATAGAACTCGAAGTCATCCCCCGCTTCGAGTTTCATCTGATCGCGAATCGCTTTTGGAATGACAATCTGTCCTTTCTGAGCAAGCACCGCAGTCATGGTAGGAATAGGGAGATCTGTCAACCTGGAGGCCACTTGCGCTGGTCACAGAGTCGCCGCGGCGAGACTGTTCAGGTAATCCTCAAGGTTAGTGTAGCCGTCTTGGTCCGCGTTGCGATCCTCGGGATTGTTGGGATCGAGTTGGTGCTCCTTTTCCCAGTCGTCAGGCATGCCATCGCGATCAGTATCGAGCGGCGCAGGCTTGGATTTTAACGTTGGCCATCCGCCGACTTCTTTCTGGGAATCAATGCGGCGATGGGTGCGATCGCGAACTCCCTGGATGACACGTTTGTCGGCGGTATCTCGCATCAAGGACGCGCCGGCCTTGGCTAACACTTGTGTGTAGGCCTCCTTCGCAAGGTGCGTGATAGGGCGATCGGGTTCCGCGACGGGTTGGTCTTGCATTAAGGAAGTCTCCTTTGGCACCTTGCCAGGATAGCCTTTGTCTCGGACTCCCCACTGCATGGCCAAGTGATTGTCTTTGGTCCAAGTCTCGTTCCACTCGAAGGCCGTGCCGCTGATGTAAGCAAAGGTTTGGTGATCCACTTTGACTTTTGGCCGGATGGGGAAACGATCGTTGCTCGTCTTGGAGTTCGGACCCGGTCGGTAGTAATTGCTGACAATATTGAATTGGCCAGCACCGAGATTCAGGGAGCCTTCCCAATTGTAGATGACATTGTTACGAAAGTCGAAGAGCGCACCTTCACCGTTCGGTTGATCAGGAAGGCCGCTCAGCGTCGGGTGCCGATTGCGACTGCTGAAGAGGAGATTGTGGTGGATGGAAACCTTTCCACGGGTCTTGCGTAGTGACATGAGCATGGCATGGCCGCCCTTGTGGTGAGTGCTTTTGTGAAGGGCTTCGCCAAACATGGACCACTGGAGGGTGAAGTTCGACAGATGATCGGTATCCATGGTGCCATCCACACCCCAAGTCGCCGTGACATGATCGAAGATCACGTCCTTCGCTTTGGAAATGTGGAGCGTATCGCCAGAGGTCTTGCTTTCATCGCCTAACCGGAAACGCAGGAACCGAACGATGATGTTAGAAGAATCTTTGATTTGAAAGGTCTGGTCTCGCAGTGTGATACCATCGCCTGGGGCCGTTTGCCCAGCAATGGTGAGCCCGTGTTGATTCTCTACGCGGAGTGGCTTCTTCAGTTGGATGGTTCCACTCACCGTGAAGATGATAGTGCGCGGCCCCTCGGCATTCTCAATGCCAGCGCGCAACGAACCCGGACCTTCGTCGCCGAGTTGCGTCACCTGATAGACATCACCGCCACGCCCACCGGTGGCGAAACGTCCATAGCCTTCAGCCGTGGGAAACGCCAGTTGTGAGGGGGCCGCGACGGCGCCCTGAATCGATAGAGCAGTCCACAAGGCTCCGAGAAGAAAGCGATGGAAATTCATGACGCCATTGAACGCGATAGGGAACAGGCAGGCAATGACGGAGATTGCGCCTGTTAGGACCGTTGCGCGCGCCTTTACGCGGGATGGCAGGTTCCCTACAGTTCAGAAAATATTCTTTCGATCTTCCCTCACGCACCGCAAGATCCTCACCATACTCCTGTCGCTCGTCTGGCTGCCTGCCTGCCACAACTCAGGCTCTCGACATTGCCGAAGGATGGCGCTTTACCAAGGGCGACGACCCGGTGGTATCGCCTGCGGGTGAGCGTGCCAGCAGCGGCGAGCGAGGGCGCCTACTTCAAACATTACCAGAGACTGACGTTGTTGCTAGGGGCGGTGGACGATGTATAGGGCTCCCGAAGGAGGATAGTTTCTAGGGGCGCGAGTAGGACGGGTCGGAGACCCGTCCTACTCACTCAATCTTTATGAACCGCACGCAAACCGGGCTGGGCACTTTCACACTGGCCTTGGTTGGCGTCAGCAAACCGGTCTTCTGATCGATGCGGAACACGATGACATTACCGCCGGACTGGTTCGCAACGAGCATGTATCGCCCGGTCGGTTCGATGGCGAAGTTGCGCGGCGTCTTGACGCCTGTTCCCTGGTGGCCGACTGCCGTCAGCTTGCGTGTCACCGGATCGATCGAGAAAATCGCGATCGAGTTGTATGGGTCGCGGTTCGATACATAGACGAACTTCCCCGACGGGTGCACGACTGTTTCTGCCGTACTACCGCCCTTGCGCTCGACATCGCTGGGCAGGGTGGACAGCACCTGCTTCTGGGTCAGGGTGCCTTTTCCCGGGTCGTAGTCACAGGCGATGATGGTCAGGTCGGACTCGCCATTGATGTAGGCGCGCTTGCCGTCCGGGCTCCATGCGAAGTGGCGCGGTCCGGCGCCCTTCGGAGCGTCGAACGCTCCATGCGTGGTCAGCGTTCCTTTCGCAGCGTCGAAGGCATAGACGACGACCTTGCCCAGACCCAAGTCGCAGCACAACGCGAACTTGTTGGCCTTGTCGACGTGGATCGAGTGGCCGTGCTTGCGTTCGCCGACGTGCTGCTGGAACGAGGATCGGTCGCTGAGCATGCCGGTGTCCGGGTCGATCGGGATAGAGATGCAACTGCCACCCGAGTAGTTGGCGGCGAGAACGTTTCGGCCGGATGGATCGACGACCAGGTGGCACGGCGCGGCGCCCTGCGAGGGTTGCGAGTTGAGAAACGTCAGCTTACCGGTCTCCGCATCGATGGAGAATGCGCTGAGGGTCGCCTCCCGTTCGTTGACGGCGTAGAGGAACTTCTTGTTTGGATGAATTGCGACAAAGGAGGGGTTGGCCGTCTCGACCGCCAGCGTCGCAGCAGTGAGTGAGCCGTCCTCAAGGTTCAGCTCGCTCTGATAGATCCCCTTGCTCTCCTCGCCAGTGTAGGTGCCCAGGTAGACGCGGTATTTCTCCTGCGCTTGGGCTGCAGACGAGGTGGTGAGGGCGATGAGGATTGCAGCGAGTGCTCGTCGAATGTTCATTTTCATTTGTGGTAAGTTTAGGTTCACTTTATCTCTGGCGTAAAGCACACATGCTGAAATGATCGGACGGGTCGAAGATTCATCTTGCCGTCCGTCCAACTGCTAGATTTCGTCGATACCCTCGACCAGAAAATCGATGGCATGCACAGCGTGATGGTCCTGCGCCACGGAAGCGTCATCGCCGAGGGCTGGTGGGCGCCCTACTCAGTCGAGCACAACCACGTGCTCTATTCTTTGAGTAAGAGCTTCACCTCGACCGCGATCGGCTTTGCGGTCGCCGAGGGGAAAGTGGATATCTCCATACTGGGCTGGAAGTTGAGGCTTGGCAGGTCGGGGTGAGGAGTCACCTTTGCGCTAATACACGATGAAGGAAGGTGAGAAGGGAGTATGCGGGAATCCCCCGCCGTGGTTGCTGGGATGGAGGGCTGCGAAGGCAAACCTCGTGCCCGGCAGTATCGTGCCGGTGGTGATGGGAGCGGTCTTGGCACTCTACTTTTTTCATCCGGCCACCCGAGAATTTATCGAGCGGATGGCGGAGACTAAGGCGCAGTGGGGATTTGGATATAGTGCTCTGGTGGGGATTGTGGCCGGGGCATTCGTGCCGGAGATTCTGCGAGTCGCCTTCTTTCAGAGGGGTGGTGCGACGCAGCGCAACTTTAAGAACCTGATCTTCACGGTGCCGCTCTGGTGCGTGATGGGCTTGTGCGTGGATCTCCTCTATCGGTATCAGGTCGTTTGGTTCGGCGACGAAGCAACATTAGGGGTGGTGGCGAGGCAGGTGTTTGTGGATCAATTCCTCTACAATCCGCTTTTCGCGGCGCCGGTGTTGGTGTGGCTTTACGATTGGCGCAATGGG
>Ga0115004_10004088_pt1 | contig 11703 bp, 11 predicted proteins | sample ArcticOcean_MG_C_10_FD_88737 | JGI IMG/M metagenome (GOLD analysis project Ga0115004, IMG submission 88737) | Marine microbial communities from western Arctic Ocean - ArcticOcean_MG_CB11_90 | ecosystem: Environmental > Aquatic > Marine > Oceanic | place: Arctic Ocean: Canada Basin | collected...
CTAGAATCTTACGAAAGATCACTAAAAGAAAATAAGTCAAATAAAGAAAAAAACTTAACTGATGAAATTAATTTTATAAAAGATGAATTAATATCATTTAATATTAAACCAAATTATAATGAAAATACAGAATTAGGTGAAAATCTTAAAAATCTTATCAAACAATTAGAACAAATTAAAATTCAGAATATTATTAATGATCAAAATAAAAACATCATTAAAGATACAAAAGTTGATAATTTTATTTTAAGATATCAAGTACTAGACGAATTCCCCTCTAAAGAATTAAGGAATATAGTTGATCGAGGTAAAAAAGAAATAAAAGAAGGTATCGTAATCGCTTTCTGTAAGTTTGAGAAAAAAGTTGGAGTAGCTGTAGGAGTCACTCCTAAATTAATTGATAAATACGATGCTGTAACTTTTGTAAAAGAAGCAGCTGAAATTTTAGGCGGCAAAGGTGGGGGCGGAAGAAGAGATTTTGCACAAGCTGGAGGAGTAAATAAAAAAAAAATTGAGGAAGCTTATAAAGCTTTAAGCAAAAAAATTAATTAAGTTTTTTCTTTAAATTTGAATTTATAGCCTCAAGAAATTCATTTGTTGTTAAATATTTAGCTGACTTATCTATTAAAATAGCAAGATCTTTTGTCATAGATCCACTCTCTACAGTTTCAATACATACATTTTCTAACGTTTCAGAAAATTTAACTAGTTCATCGTTTCCATCTAATTTACCCCTATGAGCTAACCCTCGAGTCCAAGCAAAAATAGACGCGATAGGATTAGTAGAAGTTTCTTTTCCTTGCTGGTGCATTCGGAAATGTCTAGTTACTGTTCCATGAGCAGCTTCAGCTTCAACTGTTTTTCCATCTGGTGACATTAAAACACTTGTCATCAAGCCCAAAGACCCAAATCCTTGAGCAACAGTATCTGACTGAACATCACCATCATAATTTTTACACGCCCAAATATATGCGCCGTTCCATTTCATTGCGCACGCTACCATATCGTCTATTAATCTATGTTCGTAAGTTATATTAGCAGCCTTAAATTTATCCGAAAATTCTTTTTTAAAAATTTCTTCAAACAAATCTTTAAATCTTCCATCATATGCTTTTAAAATAGTATTTTTTGTTGATAAATAAACTGGCCAACTTCTTTGAATACCATAATTCATACATGCTCTTGCAAAATCTCTAATTGATTCATCTAAGTTATACATAGACAAAGCAACACCTGGTCCAGGGAAATTAAAAACTTCAAATTCTTTTTTTTCTTTCCCGTCCTCAGAAGTCCATTTGACTTCCATCTTTCCTCTACCGGGAACTAGAAAATCAGTTGCCCTATATTGATCACCAAAAGCATGTCTTCCTATTACAATGGGTTTTGTCCATGTGGGAACTAATTTTGGAATATTTTTACATATAATGGGTTCTCTAAAAACAGTACCGCCCAATATATTTCTTATAGTTCCGTTGGGAGACCTCCACATTTTCTTTAGATTGAACTCTTTTACTCTTGCTTCATCTGGAGTGATTGTTGCACATTTAATTCCCACACCATATTTATTGATAGCATTTGCTGAGTCGATGGTTATCTGATCTGAGGTTTTATCCCTACTTTCAACACCTAAGTCATAGTATTTAATATCCACGTCTAAATAGGGAGTAATAAGTTTTTCTTTGATAAATGACCAAATAATTCTAGTCATTTCGTCGCCATCTAACTCAACAATTGAATTTTTTACCTTAATCTTAGACATATAAATATAAATTGATTAGAGTGGGTTTTATACATATTAACCAAATTTATCAAATTTAATATATGCTTAATTCAGTGTTTCCAAAGATACATAAAGAGGGGTACCGCTTTTTAGCCATAGCAGTAATTATAACTTTTGTATGTTTACTTTTTTCTAAAGCGTTAGGCTTGATAACTATATTATTAACTGTATGGGTTTATTATTTTTTTAGAGACCCAAACCGAATTTCTATACAAGATGATAGTTACCTAGTCAGTCCTGCAGATGGGTTGATTTCTAATATAAGTGAAGTGGATGGCCCCGTTGAACTTTCTTTGGAAAGTAAAAAATTTACTAAAGTAAGCATTTTTATGAATGTTTTTAACTGTCATGTTAACCGCACACCGGTTACAGCAAACGTAGAAGAGATTCTTTACAAACCTGGAAAATTTTTAAATGCTTCTCTTGATAAGTCTAGCGAAGAAAATGAAAGAAATTACTATAGACTAAAAACTAAAGAAGGGGACGATATCATTATTGTTCAAATAGCAGGTTTAATCGCACGACGAATAGTCTGTGAAGTACAAAAAAATCAATCATTAACACAAGGCGAGAGAATAGGAATGATTAGATTTGGAAGTAGAGTAGATATTTATTTTAGCAACAGAAAACTATTAGCCAAACTTGGGCAAAACGTAACAGCTGGAGAAAGCTTAATAGCAGTTAAATAGAATGGAAAAAAAAAATCCGTTTGATATTGTTTCATCTAAAAAATCTAGATTTATTCTACCTAACTTATTAACTATAATTGGTGTTTGTTTAGGAATTAGTTCAATAAAATTTGCACTAGATCAAAATTATAGTTTAGCAGTTATATTTATAGTTTTTGCGGCTATTCTAGATGCACTAGATGGAAGAATTGCACGCTTGATTAAAGGCACAACTGAATTTGGGAAAGAACTAGACTCTTTAACTGATTTTGTAAGTTTTGGTATTGCTCCAGCTTTTATACTTTATTTTTGGGAATTAAAGAATTATGGCAAAATTGGATGGGCTATAACTTTAATTTTTTCAGTTTGTTGTGTTTTAAGATTAGCAAGATTTAATCTAACTAAAATATCTGAAAATGCAGAATGGAAAGTAAATTATTTTGAAGGTGTGCCCTCACCTGCAGGAGCTGGCTTAGCATTACTACCATTAGTATATGAACTATCTGAATTAAAATTTAACGTAGATATCAAAAGCACGACTCCAGTTTTTGTTATAATTGTTGCGTTGCTTTTAATAAGTAAGATACCAACTTTTTCTTTAAAAAAAATTAAAGTGTCAAGTCAATTAAGTATTTTTTTATTGTTTGGAATTGTTATCGTTTTTATATCTTTAATATTTTTTACATTTGAGTCATTATTAATTATTGGATGCGTATATTTGTTATCCATTCCGTTAAGTTATTATTTTTATAAAAAAACTACTAAAACAATAAAAAGTCAGCAAGAAGAAGATCATGAAGATATTCTCTAATGAAAAAGACAAAGCGAGCGAAGAAAAGTAGAACTTGGGTAATAAAACAACATAGAGATCAATTTTTTAAAAAAGCAAAAGTTTTAGGCTACAGATCAAGAGCAGCCTTTAAATTATTAGAATTAAATAAAAAATTTAACTTCATTAAAAAAAATTCTAACCTACTAGACATAGGCTCTACACCTGGAGGCTGGTCACAAGTAGCTTCCAAGATCATCACCAGCGGAAAAGTTGTGGCAGTAGATATAACACCAATGAAAACACTTGAAAATGTTATTTTTTTTGAAGAAAACTTCCTAGAACAAAATACTCAAGAGAAAATATTAAATACTTTTGGCACAAAAATTGATGTAATTATTTCTGATATGGCTGAAAATACTATTGGCAACAAAACTGCTGATTCTATAAGAACTAATAACCTTTGTAGTATAGTTATCTATTTTTCGTTAAAAACATTAAACAAAAAAGGAATTTTAATATGTAAATTATTTATGGGTGAAGATTTTCTAGAAGTAAAGAACTTAGCTAAAAAAAATTTCAAAAAAGTTGATTTTTTTAAGCCGGAATCAAGTAGAAGCGAGTCAAAAGAAACTTACATAATTTGTTCATCATTAAAGACTTTATAAATTTCTAAAATTGTATATAAGTGTATATGGAACTAATCAAAGAAGCTTTAACATTTGATGACGTTCTGCTTGTTCCAAGATATTCTTCAGTTCTTCCTTCAGAAACAAATTTAAACATAAATTTAGGAAAAAATTTAAGTTTAAAAATTCCTTTTTTATCCTCTGCCATGGACACAATAACTGAGTCTGATATGGCTATAGCTATCGCTAAAAAAGGTGGTCTAGGTATTATCCATCGTAACTTATCAGTAAGTGAGCAAGTTAAAGAAATTAAAAAAGTTAAAAGTAAAAAACTTATTATTGGTGCTGCCGTAGGCACAAGTACTGGAGACTTAACAAGAGCTAAATCAATTTTAGACGCAGGTACTGATCTTATAGTTATAGACACTGCCCATGGCCACAGCGAAAAAGTTATTAAAATTTTAAGTAAAATAAAAAAAATTTCCTCTAAAGTTCCAATTTGTGTAGGGAATATTGCCTCAGGGGAGGCGGCAATTAAATTATACAATGAAGGTGCTGATATTTTAAAAGTAGGAATTGGCCCTGGTTCTATCTGCACCACTAGAATGATAGCAGGTATAGGAGTTCCACAAATTACTGCTATTATGGAAGTTAAAAAAGTTTTAAAGAATAAAAAAATTAAAATTATTTCTGATGGAGGGATTAAATTTTCAGGAGACATTATCAAAGCCTTGGCTGCAGGAGCAGATGCTATAATGATGGGATCTATTTTTGCAGGCACTGACGAAAGCCCTGGAAAAAAATTTAAATATAAAAAAAAAATTTATAAATCTTATAGAGGAATGGGTTCAATTGGAGCCATGTCAGAGGGCTCTTCAAATAGGTATTTTCAAAAAAACTATAAAAATAAATCAAAGTTTGTACCGGAGGGTGTTGAAGCAAGAGTACTTTATAAAGGTTCTGTAAATGAAATTTTATATCAATTACAAGGAGGTCTTAGGTCTTCAATGGGTTATATAGGAGCGAAAATGATAAAAAAAATTCAAAAGCAGGCAAGGTTTGTAAAAATCACTAAAGCTGGATTTTATGAAAGTATGGTACATAGCGTAGAAATGACCAAAGAAGTAACAAATTATAAATTATGAAAAAAAATTTCTTAATTATTTTTACCTTTATAATTTTATTTTTATCAAATGGCTCACTTGTAAGTGCAAAAAATTTATATTTTGAAGAAGGAAAAAAACTTTTTAACGAAAATAATTTTAAGGATTCAAAATTTTACTTTGAAAAAGATATAGTCTCTAACCCTAAGAGTGAAAATTCCTATCTTTATTTAGCAAAGATTTTTAAAGTAGAGGATAAAAACAGCTTAGAAGAAAATAATTTGAATACTGTATTAATGCTTAATCCAAAAAATGAAGAAGCAATTTATTTATTAACCTTACTCACTATCAAGAATTCAAATTTTTCAAAAGCTAAGGAACTTATAAACACATTAAAGAATGTTTGTAAAAAAATGTGTTCATCAAAACTAGAGTTACAAACAAAACTAGACAGCTCATTAAAAAGTGAATGAACGAAAGTTTAAATAAAGATAAAATTGTTGTAATTGATTTTGGCTCTCAGGTTACAAAATTAATTGCAAGAAGAATAAGGGAACATTATGTATTATCTGAAGTTTTAACTTTAAAAGATTTAAAAAAAAAAAATATATTTTCTAATGTTAAAGGTATTGTTTTCTCAGGTGGACCTTCAACTGTTACAAAAAGTTATGTTCCTCAGATAATTAATGAAATTTTTAATTTAAACATCCCAATACTTGGGATTTGTTATGGCCACCAATTAATTGCAAAATACTTTAAAGGTAAAGTTAAATCACAAATAAAAAAACGAGAATTTGGTAGAGCTATTTTAATTAAAAAAAAAAATTCATTATTAACTAAGAATTTTTTTAACAATAATAAATCAGTTGTATGGATGAGTCATGAAGACTCTGTACATAAATTACCTAAAGGTTTTTTGAAAATTGCCTCAACTTCACAATCAGCAATGACAATAATAGAAAATGAAGAAAAAAAAATATATGGTATACAATTTCACCCTGAAGTTACTCATACAAATAATGGAGATATTATTTTTAAAAATTTTATTTTTGATATTTGTAAAGCAAAAAAACAATGGAAATTAGCATCTGAAAAGAAAAGAATTATAAAAGAAATTAAAAAAGTGGTAAAAAAAAAAAAAGTCATATGCGCTTTATCCGGTGGTGTTGACAGTAGTGTTGTTGCCCTATTAATTCACAAAGCTATTGGTAAAAATTTGAAGTGCATTATGGTTGATACAGGTCTTATGAGAAAAGATGAGTTTAAAACAAGTTATAAAATTTTTAAAAATAAATATAAACTAAATGTTAAAATTATTGATGCTTCAAAAATTTATTTTAAAAAACTTAATAACGTTAGTGACCCTGAGAAAAAAAGAAAAATTATAGGTAATCTATTTATCAAACTTTTTGAGAAGGAAGCTAGATCACTTAAAAATGTTAAATTCTTAGCACAAGGTACTTTGTATCCCGATATTATTGAAAGTAGATCAGCCACAGGAAGCAAAACTTCTAAAATTAAGTCACACCATAATGTAGGTGGCCTTCCAAAAAAAATGAATTTGAAATTGATAGAACCTTTGAAAGAATTTTTTAAAGATGAAGTAAGAGAGTTGGGAAATTCAGTTGGGCTAGTTAAAAATATATCAAGCAAACATCCTTTTCCAGGCCCTGGATTAGCTATAAGAATAGTTGGTAATATTACCCCTGAAAAAGTACAAATCTTACAAGAAGCTGATTATATTTTTATCCAAGAACTTATTAAAAATAAGTTATACGATAAAATTTGGCAAGCTTATGCTGCACTATTACCCGTAAAAACAGTAGGAGTGATGGGTGACTCAAGAACTTATGAATATATTTGTTTAATCAGAGCAGTAACATCAGAAGATGGTATGACAGCTGATTATTTTAATTTCCCAAAGGGTTTTTTAGATGAAATTTCAAATAAAATCATAAACAACGTAAAAGGTATAAATAGAGTTGTTTATGATATAACTTCAAAACCTCCAAGTACTATCGAGCTTGAGTAAGAAATGAAAAAAAATATTTTAAAGATTATAAAAGCAAAGAATATAAGACCACTAGTCTGTCTTACAGCTTATTCCAAACCTATAGCAAAAATTTTAGATAAATATTGTGATATTGTTCTAGTGGGAGACTCCTTGGCTACCGCAATGTACGGAATGAGAAATACTCACCAGATTACTCTTGAAACAATGATACAACATGGAATTAGCGTTAAATCTAATCTATCCAAAGCATTATGCGTCATAGACATGCCAAACAACACATATAGAAGCGTTAAAGAAGCTAAAAAAAATGCGAAATTAATCCTAAAAAGAACAAGGTGTGATGCAGTTAAGATGGAATGCAACGGCAAAAATTTTAAAATTATAGAAAGTGTAGTTAAAATTGGAATTCCTGTAATGGGACATATAGGTTTCACGCCTCAGAACCATAAAAAATTTAAAGCTAAAGGATTTGTAGAAAAGGATCGACTTAAATTAATTAAAGAGGCAAAAGAAAATGAAAAAGCTGGAGTATTTAGCATAGTGTTAGAATGTATCACTTCTCACGCGGCCAAAGAAGTTACTAAGTCTCTAAAAATTCCAACAATAGGTATTGGGGCATCAATTAATTGTGATGGGCAAATTTTAGTTACAGATGATATGCTTGGGTTAAGTGGTTTTTACCCAAGATTTGTTAAAAAATTTGTAAGATTGAATAATATTATTGAAAAAGGGGTGCAAAAATACAATAAGGCTGTGGTAAATAAAAAGTTTCCTAGTAAAAAAAATAATTTCTAGCAATGTCTGATGAAATATTAAATAACTCTATGCAACACAAGATTCAACAATTCATAAAAAAAAATTTAAAAAATTTAATTGTTTTTATAGCTTTATTAATTTTAATATTATTTGGCTTTTTTTTTTATAAAGATTTACAAAAAAAAGAAGAATTAAAAATTTCAGAAAACTATATTCAAGCCTCGATTAAATTTGAAGAAAATAAAAAAGCTCAAGCCAAAGAATTTTTAGAAAATATTATTAACAAAGATCACAAATTTTATTCACCTTTAGCATTATATTTTATTATTGATAAAAAATTAGAAACAGATCCTTTAAAAATAATGAATTATTTTGATAACGTTTTATCAATTAGGTCAATCGAAAAAGAAAATTTGAATTTAATTAAAATTAAAAAAGCTATATTTTTATTCGACTTGGCAGATGAAGAGAAAATAATAGATTTATTAAATCCAGTTATTAACTCTGACTCAGTTTGGAGAAATATGGCAATCAAATTAATGTCAGATTATTTTTTGTCTAAAGATCAAACAACAAAAGCAAATGAATATATTCAATTATTAAATAACAAGATCAAAAAATAATTACAATGAGAAAATTATTAATAGTCTTCATTGCATTATCACTAAATTCTTGTTCACTAGATAATAAAACAGGAATATGGAAAGATGCATCAGAAATTTCTGTAGATAATCGTATTTTAAAATCAATTCCACAAAATTCAACAGCTACAAGATATGAGAATATTTCAACACAAAATAAAATTTTCAATGAAGAGATAGACCCAGTCAAATCCTCTAATTTTAAAATTGACGAAGCGATAAAAATAATAAATTGGCCTGAACAATACGCTTTACCAAATAACAATGTTTCAAATTTTTCTTATAGCGGAAATAGAATATTACTTTCAAAAAGCTCCAGATTAAATAATTTTTCTTCAAGTAAAAATAACTTAAGTAAAAAAATTATCTTTTATAAAAATAATTTAATTTTTCATGATAACAAGGGAACAATCTTTATTTATTCACTGGAACTAAATAAAAAAATATTTAAATATAATTTTTATAAAAAAAATTTTAAAAATATAGATAAAAAAATAGACTTAATAGTTAACGGAGACATTTTATATGCTGCTGATAATCTAGGTTATTTATATGCGTTAAATCTCAAAAACAAATCTATTAAGTGGGCTAAAAATTATGGAATACCTTTTAGATCGAATCTTAAATTAGTAAATAATCAAATTTTTTTAGCCAATCAAGACAATGTTATTTATTCTATTAATTCAGATACAGGAAAAAAAAATTGGCAATTTGCAACAAGTCTAACTTTTTTAAAATCAGACTTTAGAAATAATTTTGCTTTAGACTTGATAAATAATAATTTATTCTTTTTAAACACAAGTGGTGAGCTTTATTCAATAAATTATCAAACACAAAATATTAATTGGGTCCTGAATTTTAAAAATGCTTCGTTAGCTGGAGATACAGAATTATTTTTAAGTCACCCTTTAGCCCTCAAAGGTAATAATTTAATTGTAAGTACAGAAAAATCTTTATTAAGTTACAATATATTAACGGCCGAAAGAAATTGGATTTTACCATCAGAACCAATTTTTAAACCAGTAATTACTTCAAATTATACTTATACAATTTTAAAAAATGGCCTGATAATTAGCGTGGAGAATATTAGCGGCAAAGTTTTTTGGTCAAAAAATATTTTTACCTACATTATTAACAATGATATTAGAAAATTTGGCAATATTATTGATCTTAAAATAGTTAACGGTGAAATCAATATTTATTCTAGCAATGGATACTTGCTAGCTTTAAATCATAAAAGTGGAAAATTTATCTCTATCACCAAGTTTAGCAAAAGCGGCATAGCCTCTGAAGTATTCTATTTAAATAATAATATTGTTCTTATTAATAGTAAGAGCAGATTATTGCGATTTAATTAATTATTTGATTTTCCACTTAATAAAGAAAGCTGAGTAACTTTTTCCTTACCTAACAAATCTGTGGGTTTTACAGGGTACTCCCCCGTAAAGTAATGATCACTTAACTGAGGATATAGTTTGTCTCTCTTCTTAAAACCCATTGCTTTATATAGGCCTTCTAAACTTAAAAACTTTAAAGATTTAGCATTTATATAGTCACACATTTCTTGATTTGTTTTATTACAGGCCAGTAATTCTTTTTTTGTTGGCATATCAACCCCATAGAAATCTGGAAAAAGTATTTCTGGACAGGCTATTCTCACATGTACTTCTTTTGCACCAGCATCGTAAAGCATTTTTACTATTTTATGACAGGTAGTACCTCTAACTAAAGAATCATCAATTAAAATAATTGATTTGTTTCGAACCAGTGTCTGAGTAGCATTTAGTTTCAGTTTTACACCTAAACTTCTAATACTTTGCGTTGGTTCAATAAAAGTTCTTCCTACATAATGGTTTCTTATTAAACCTAATTCAAAACTTTTTTTAGTATATTGACTATAGCCAAGAGCAGCTGGCACACCAGAGTCTGGCACAGGAACTACTAAATCTGCATCAAAATCTGACTCTTTCGCAAGTTCTTCTCCCATTTTTTTTCTATATTCGTAGGCACATTGGCCATTTAATAAGCTGTCTGGTCTAGCAAAATAAATATATTCAAAAACGCAAGGCCTAGCTTTTATTAATGGAAATGGTTTGATGCTACTCAATTTTCCACTTTCAATAACAATGATTTCACCATTTTCAACATCTCTTATAAATTTAGCACCTATAATATCCAAGGCACAGGTTTCAGAGGCAAAAACATAAGAATTATTTAATTTTCCTAAAACAAGAGGCCTGATGCCAAAAGGATCTCTTAGTCCAATAAGTTTTTTATTTGTCATCATAACTAAAGCATACCCACCCTGGATTTGAAAAAGAGTATCAATGATTTTATCTATCATTTTTATTCTTTTTGACTTTGCAATTAATTGAACAATTGTTTCTGTATCACTTGTAGTTCTAAAAATAGCACCATCTTTTACAAGTTTATTTCTTAGCTCCAAAGCATTAGTTAGGTTTCCATTATGTGCTAAACTAATTCCTCCACCATATAAATCAGCAAAGAAAGGTTGTATATTTCTAAGAGAAACCTCTCCTGTAGTTGAGTACCTATTATGACCAATAGCTTGTCTTCCGGGTAATTTTTTTATAGTTGCGGGATCTGTAAAATGATCACCAATTAAGCCCTGTCTCTTCTCTGAATGAAAGTTTTTATCGTCAAAGGAAACAATACCGCAACCTTCTTGACCTCTATGTTGTAAAGCATGCAAACCTAACGCCACTAATGCAGAAGCATCATCATAATCAGAAATACCAAAAACACCACATTCCTCTCTGGGTTTATCTAATTTAAATTTTTTCAATTTCTTCTTTAGTATTTATTATATCTTTGTAATTTGGGAATTCTTCAATCAAGAGATCGCTTCCTTTTTTAACAACCTCAAAAGAAAAAGCATTTATTGTTGATATACCCCATTTTTCATAAGAATAAAACCAATTTAGAAGAGAAAAAAAACAAACTGCAACTACGTACCCCTTAAAAAAACCAAAAAGAATTCCAAAAGATTTATCTACTGATCCAAGGCCAGTCCATTTTACAGTTCTGCCAAGTGATTTACCCAAAACAATACTAAGAAATAGTGTAATAACAAAAACCAGAACACCTATGCCTACGTTGTTTATAAACTCAGACTCGATATAATCGCTCACCCAAGGTTGTAACCTAGGAACTAAAATTATCGTAGCTATTGCAGAAACTATCCACTTAAGCGAAGAAAGAAAACTTAAAGAAAAACCTTGAGACAAACACTTTACTACGTTGTATAAAATTATTATACCAAAAATTATATCAAACAATAAAATATCATTTCTTAAAAAATCTATAAAATTATTCATTACCA
>Ga0115004_10004091_pt1 | contig 11701 bp, 13 predicted proteins | sample ArcticOcean_MG_C_10_FD_88737 | JGI IMG/M metagenome (GOLD analysis project Ga0115004, IMG submission 88737) | Marine microbial communities from western Arctic Ocean - ArcticOcean_MG_CB11_90 | ecosystem: Environmental > Aquatic > Marine > Oceanic | place: Arctic Ocean: Canada Basin | collected...
AAGTTGATTCTATAGCTGACGGCGTTGAGTTAGCATTTACTTTAATGAATAACGGCAAAGCAGCAGATAAATTGGCTGCATATGTGAGGGTATCGAATCTCTAATGACTATTCTTGATGACATTGTAAAAAACACTAAAGAAAAGCTCATTCATAAGAAAGAAGTACTTTCCCTTGAGGATATTAAATCCAAACTCAAAAACCTTAACTTGCCGAAAGGAGCATTTAAGGAAAATCTGATCAATAAAGATCAAGCTATTATTGCAGAGATAAAAAAAGCTTCGCCTAGTGCAGGTATTATTTCTGAAGACTTTAATCCTATTGAAAAAGCTAAAGAATATGAAAATCTAGGAGCTTCAGCATTATCAATTCTTACAGAAGAAGATTTTTTTCAAGGCAGCAACCAATTTCTAATAGATGTTAAAGTCATAACAAAACTTCCAATTATTAGAAAGGACTTCATGGTTGATGAATATCAAATCTACGAAGCAAAACTTATTGGAGCTGACTGTATTTTATTAATTGCCAGTATTCTTTCGGATGAAGAAATAACCCAATTTGCAAATCTTGCAGAAACTTTAGAACTAGATTATATAATCGAAGTTCACGACGAAGAGGAGCTAAGACGAGTAGAGCATTTTGAACAAGCAATGATCGGAGTGAATAACAGAAATCTCAAAACTTTTGAGGTTGATTTAAACAATTCAATAAATCTTAAGAAATTATTTAAGGGCGATAATATTTTTATTGCTGAATCAGGTATTAAAAATCAAAATGATGTTGATAGATTAAAACAGCATGATATCCATACATTTCTTATCGGTGAAAGCTTAATGAAAGGAGATTTTGCTTGAAATTAAGGGAGTGGCAAGAGAAAGCATTCCCGTTATGGTGGGCTAAAAAAAGAGGCATCATTAAAGTTGTCACCGGAGGCGGTAAGACTATTTTTGCTATCCACTGTTTAACCAAATATCTTGAAGAAAACCCATCCAATTCAATATTAATTGTTGTTCCGTCTATAGCTTTATTAGATCAATGGTATGAGGGCATGTCACAAAATTTTAATACTAAAGATATAGCGCTTAATGGGGGCGGCGAACAACTTGAAAAAGTTACCAAAATTTGTATTACCACTATAGATTCAGTTAAAAATATTATTGATAAAATTGATGCAGAAAACACCCTGCTGATAGTAGATGAGTGTCACAAAATAGGAACTGAGAAAAGGGGAGAGATGCTAACTAATAACTGGCATGCCACCTTAGGGTTATCAGCTACTCCAGAAAGAGATTATGACGATAATTTTTATATTATTATCATGAAGATACTCGGAGATATTATTTTTGATTATGACTACATTGATGCTAGAGAAGACGATGTAATAGTTTCCTTCAAACTTTTATATGCTTATGCTGAGATGACCTCAGATGAAGATGATAAGTATGAAAAGTTTACAAAAAATATTCGTAGAAGAGCTGCAACTATTGGCGGCAATGATATGAATGATTATCCGCTGAAGATGCTTATTTTTAATAGAGCAAGATTGGTAAAGAATTCTAAAAACCGTATTCCGGCTGGAGTAGAATTAATACAAAAGTATAAAAGAGAGAGCTGGATTGTTTTTACAGAAAATAAAAAACAAGCTAAAGAATTCAATAAAATTATAAACAAGAAAGGCTTTAAATCGGGTATTTACAATACAGATCTTAATGACGAAGAAAGACTACAAAATTTAACCGCATTTAAAAATAGAGAATTGAATGTTCTAGTTAGTTGCACAGCATTAGATGAAGGTTTTGATATGCCTGAAGCTGATGGAGCTATGATACTGAGCGCCTCCTCATCAAAAAGACAGCGTATTCAAAGAATGGGCCGAGTACTTAGAATAACGGCAAATAAAGAGAATGCTCTTATTGTTACTGTCTATTCTTCACGAACTGAGTATGACAAATTATGGGAAGAGTCAAAGCGTTATAAGATTGAAGGCGTACCTGTCAAATGGCAGCAAATGAAATAATACTGCCCAGTAAGATATATTAAGCTACTTAAAATTTATACCTAAAATTTGTAGAAAAAGACTGATTTGATTTATCAGATATATCTGGCGGGTCGTTATCCATTACATTGGCAAATCTTAGTTCAATTATAAATTTATCAGAGATCGGCATGTTTAATGAGATTAAAAAAGATGCCTTGTAATCTGAACTAAATTTATTCAGAGAGGGTTGGTAAAATAAGGAAGTAGATAAGTAATTAGTATTTTGAAGAAGTACTTCTTTGTAGAGGTACAGATTCAGCCTTTCGGTGCTCTTATTTATGCTTAACAAACTTTCTTCTTTTTCTTGAAGGAGGCTAAGTCCAATTTTGTATTGATTGGGGGCATCAAATCTTAGACCAAAGCCCAAAAGGTCCCTTTTTTTATATGATTGAAAGGGATTTTCACTTGATTGAATATAAGCCTCAAAATTATATTTTTTATCAGATTTTAATAAAAATCTAGCATGAAAGAATAAAGACTCTCCTTCAATTTTATTATCTTTAGCTCTTTCCGATTTATTAAAAGTAAATAATGACTCTAAATTTTCATTATTTTTTGTGTAAGATAAATTGAATTCATATTCATCCCTCTCTTCATTTCCTCTTGATCCATCAAACGATATTCCAGCTGATTTAAAAACACCTATTTCTCCAGAGTGTCTTAGGCTCTCAATACTGACAATTGGCTGGGAAATTACAAGTGGCGATATAACAATTGTTAAAACAACATATAGTATTTTTTTCATTTGATTTATTTTTAAAGTTTAAATATAAGCGCTGGTCGATGTCATAACTTTTGCAGTTAGCGACATAATTTTTTTGGTAGGAGTTTGGAGGCTCTCCCCGCCATTTTCTGAGGCTTGTTGAGCATGAAGATCCTCATCTTCTCTCATAGTTTTTAGAATTTCTATCGTTTCTAAATCATTGCCTGAAATTTTTTCTAAATGCTTATCTATATGGGCTACAACCTGTTTTTCAGTTTCTTCAACAAACCCTAAACTTGTTTTCTCACCAAGGTTTCCAAATATAGCTCCAATAGCGAAAGACCCAGCATACCAAACAGGGTTAAAAATTGACCCTCTGCCATTGAGTTCCTCAAGTCTTTTTTTGCACCAAATAAGGTGATCAGTTTCCTCTTCTCCAGCTTCAATTAGGTGCTTTTTAATTTCTGGATCTTTGCAGACCATTGCCTGTCCTCGATAAAGAGCCTGAGCTGCTACTTCACCAGCCAAATTAATTCGCATAAGTTGAATTGAGATATTCTTTTCTTTTTGGCTAAGTTTTTCTGTATTATTTTCAATTGATGACGCTGGATAAGATCTACCCGTACCTGTTTTTTTATTTGATAGTGTTTTTAATGCAATATCGCACTCGTTAACAATATTATCTAAAAAGCTCATTTAATCCCTTTAAAACCTATGTCTTTTCTATGGAAAGAGCCATCAAATGACACCATGCTAACAAGATCGTAAGCTTTTGATTGAGCTTCTTTTAAATCAACACCCAAGGCTGTTGCGCAAAATACTCTTCCGCCAGAAGTAAGAACTTTTCCATCAACTAACTTTGTTCCAGCGTGAAATAATTTTATCTCATCATTATTCTTATTATTCAAATTAACTTCTTTATCTGATGAATAGTTTTCAGGATAACCTTCCGAGGCAATAACAACTCCACAAGAATGTTTCTCAGTCCAATCTATCTGGTATGAACCTAGATCATCATTAATAGCAGCAAGACATAGTTCAACTAAACTCGACTTCAATCTCAATAAAATAGGTTGAGTTTCTGGATCGCCAAAACGGCAATTAAATTCTAAGACTTTCAGATCTCCATTTTTAATCATCAAGCCGGCATATAAAAAACCAAGATAAGGCGAGCCCTCGGAAATTAGACCAGCCATGGTCGGTTTCATGACCTGATCAATAATTTTTTTATGAATATGCTCATCAATAATTGGGGCAGGGGAGTAAGCGCCCATACCACCAGTATTCAAACCAACATCGCCTTCACCAACGGCTTTGTGATCTTGACTGGTTGCTAGTGGGATAATTTTATCTTTACTTACCACAGCTATAAAACTTGCCTCCTCGCCTTCAAGAAAATCCTCTATAACAACCCTGCTTCCTGCCTCGCCAAATGCCTGATCTTTAAAAATACTATCTAAAGCTGCAAGAGCCTCATCTTTGTTAGCGCAAATGATAACGCCTTTCCCAGCAGCTAATCCATCAGCTTTGACCACTGTTGGATATTCAATTTTATCAAGATAGTTTTTTGACGAATCGTAATTATCAAATGAAGCATATGCCGCAGTTGGTATTCCGTATTTAATGAAGAAGTCCTTTGAAAATGTTTTAGACCCTTCAAGTTGAGCCGCTGCCTGAGAAGGACCAAAGGTATTTATTCCTTTACTTTGTAAATAATCAGTCATTCCATTAACAAGAGGTTGCTCAGGCCCAATAATTACTAAGCCTATATCTTCTTCCTTGCAGAAACCTTCAATTGCATCAAAGTTATTGGCATCAATAAATATATTAGTAATTTTTTGTTCTAGAGCTGTTCCAGCATTACCGGGACAAACAAAAACATTAGTTACAGATTTATCTTGTGCTGATTTCCAAGCCAATGCATGCTCTCTTCCACCCGAGCCAATAATAAGAACTTTCATTAGTGTCTGAAGTGCCTGGTATTAGTAAATACCATTGCAATATCGTTTTCATCAGCAGCAGCTATAATCTCTTCATCTCTTATTGAGCCACCGGGTTGAATGATTGCAGCAATGCCGCTTGATGCAGCTTTATCAATACCATCCCTAAAGGGAAAAAATGCATCAGATGCCATCACCGCACCTTTTACTTCCAAGCCTTCTTGTTTAGCTTTAAGATTTGCAATATCTGCACTTATGACACGACTCATCTGGCCAGCGCCAATAGCAATAGTCTGCTTATTGCAAACGTAAACAATAGCGTTACTTTTAACGAACTTGGCAACTCTCCATGCAAACATAAGGTCATCAAGCTCCTTGGCAGTAGGCTCTCTTTTAGTTACACATTTTAAATCTTCCCTAGGAACAATAAAGGTATCGTCACTTTGTATTAAAATACCACCAGATACTTTCTTAATAACTCCTGGGTATGGGTTGTCTTGGACGAGGTCTGCTTTTAAAACTCTAACATTCTTCTTTTTGGCAAATTCAGCCAAGGCACCTTCTTCATAATCAGTAGCAATAATTACTTCGACAAACTGGCGGCTATTTATTTCTTGAGCTGTCTTGGTATCAAGCGTTCGATTAAGGGCAATAATTCCTCCAAAAGCAGATGTAGGATCAGTTTTAAAGGCTAGGTCATATGCCTCAAAAATAGATTTAGCTTCAGCAACACCGCATGGATTTGCATGTTTTACAATTACACATGCAGGCTCATCAAAAGCTCTGACGCATTCCCAGGCAGCATCAGCATCAACAATATTATTATAAGAAAGTTCTTTTCCTTGAAGGATGTCAGCATTAGCAATATTTTTATGCTTTAGATTAGAAAAAGTAAATAGATTTGCTCTTTGATGAGGGTTTTCTCCGTATCTTAGAGAGACACTCTTTTCAATATCGTAGTCAGGGATGCCATTAACTTGGTGGCCCTTAAGATAGTTTGAAATAGATAAGTTGTAGTCAGCCATAAGTTGAAAAACTTTTTGAGATAACTCTTTCCTAAATTCATATGAAATGCCATTTTCATTTTTCCACTCCTCAATCAGTCTTGAGTAATCATTGGGATTGGATACTACAGCAACATCTTTAAAGTTCTTAGCAGCAGATCTGATCATAGTAGGGCCGCCGATATCTATTTTCTCTATAGCCTCCTCGAACGAACAACCCTGAGCAATTGTTTCTTTAAATGGATAAAGATTAACAATTACTAAATCTATCGTTTCATAGCCTCTTTCTTGGAGAACCTCTAAATCTTTATCTCTGCGAGCAAGTATCCCAGCATGGATTTTTGGATGAAGTGTTTTTACTCTTCCATCCATCATCTCCTCAAAGCCCGTAAAGTCTGAAACTTCAATGACTTCGGACGTTAATTCTTTTATTGCTTTATAAGTTCCGCCTGTAGAAAGTATCTTTACATTCTCAGAAATAAGAAATGATATAAGTTCATATAACCCAGATTTATCTGAAAGGCTGATAAGGGCTGTTTTTGGTTTAATTGAGTGCATTATTTTATGTTATATTTTTTTAATTTAGTTCTTAGTGTAGTTCTGTTCATGCCCAGTATTCTCGAGGCTTTGGACTGATTATTATTTGCAAAACTCATTACCGAATTTAATAACGGCGGCTCAATTTCATTTAAAACCAATTGATAAACATCAATAGGCATATTTTTTTGATCTAGCTGAGCAAAATATCTTTTCATAGCTTTTCTAACCTCATCTTTAAGAGGTTTCTTAGAATAGTTATCAAATGATTTTTTTTTATTTCCCAAGACTAACGATTTATTAAAAAGAAATATAAGTTTACAGTTGTTTAAAAATTGCTCAATAGTTTTCTAAAGATTTATGGTAGTTTTTTTACTGCCCTCAATAGAAAATGATTTAGGAGCTCCATTCTCTAGTCGTATTTTTGTAAGTGATGTGTAATCAGGGTAAAAATGAAGAAGGTTGGGATGTTTTGCTAGCTCTCCAACAAGAGCATTTATAACCATAAAATGAGAAAAGATAATGGTATCTTTATTCATTCCAAAGATTTCTTTTATTATGTTCATCCTCCAGGTTGTAACTTCTTCTGAAAGTTTATTTATTTCTTCCTTCATCGTGCTGGTCAGCCATTGTTTTTTTTCACTGGCCTCTATATTTCCTGAAGGAATCTCTGAAAAGATATTATTGATTAAAAGCTCTTTGTTGAATTTTTTTACTAAAGGTAGCGCTGTAGATTTAGCTCTAGACTTAGGACTGGATATAAAATCATAATTACTTAAATCTTGAAGGTCTTTGTGTTCTTCTAAAAGTTTTGCCTGCTTAAACCCATTATCACTTAAATCAGGATCAGGATGATCGCCCCATGATTGAGAAGCCTCACCGTGTCTAATTAAAATTATATTAATCTCCGACATTTATATTGAACCTGTAGCTATAATGTGAGTGTGAGAATCCATAGAATATATTGTAAATCAGTATCAGAGGCAAATAATGTTTTTGATTTAGATCAATCTCAATCAATACACTTAATCAAGGTTTTAAGATTAAAAATTGATGAGGAGGTTGATGTTTTTGATGGCAAAGGCTCTTCTGCAACATGCAGAATATCTAAAATATCAAGAAGTGCCATAACCTTAGAAAGATTCTCTTCTGTTTCATCATTAGAACAGAAAGAAGAAAAAATTATTTGTATTATTCCTTTTATTAAAAAAGATAACTTTCATTTTATGCTTCAAAAACTAACTGAAATTGGCGTGTCAGATTTTATGTTATACAAACCTGATTTAATTGATCAAAGTATTGCAAGAAAAGATATCTTAAAATTAGCAGAAAAGGCAGAAGAGGTCGTTATAAGCGCCTGCAAACAATGCGGCTCAAATTTTTTGCCAACAATCTCTGTTTTTGAAAATCTTAAAGACACACTAAATATTTTAAGCGAAGGCATTAGCATTTATGCTTTTGATGTTGATGCTCTGGTCGACTTTAATACAGAGGAGTTAATAGATGAACTATCTATATCTGTTATAACAGGTCCAGAATCTGGTTTTTCTGAAGAAGAAAAAACTATTTTAAGTAATAATGGCGTAAAAATAAGACTTATAGGCAGGAATGTCCTTAGGGCTGAGACAGCTCCACTGGTAATTTCCACACTAATTCAAAATCACTTTGGTAGAATTTAATTATGGATAAGAAACTGCTATTTATAACAGATAAATTAAAAGGACTTAAGCCTGAAAAAGATACATCAATTTTTATGATGGAAGAGTCTATTACTCTTGGATACAGGCCTCACCAATGCGAGATGAAAGATCTATATATCAAAGATGGCCATGTTTATGCAGATGCTAGAAGTATTATCTCTGCGGGAACAACACAAGTAGAGGGCATTAAAAAAGAGCCAATTAAAGTCTCAGATTTTTTTTATTCCTTCATGAGAAAAGACCCCCCTGTAGATACAAATTACATTAACGCATTACATTTGTTAGGACTTGCGGAGAAACAGGGCGCTACAGTATTTAACAAACCAAATTCAATTAAAGAATTCAACGAAAAAATATTTGCAATTCATTTTAAAGAGTTCATCCCAACAACATTGGTAACGTCAAACATTACCAAGATAATAGAGTTTCAGGCTAATCATGAAATCATCATAGTTAAACCCCTAGATGGAATGGGAGGCTCTTCTATCTTCAAGATGGAGGATATGGAGGATGATAATTTAGATATTCTTTTAGATATGACGGATGATGAATCTACTCAAATAGTTATTCAAGAGTTTTTACCTCAAATTTATGATGGCGACTTCAGGATTTTAATTATCCACGGGAAACCTTTTCCAAAGACTTTGGCTAGAATTCCTCAAGGAGATAGCTTTAAAGGAAATTTAGCAGCTGGAGGGAAGGGTGTTGTCATGGATATAACTAAGAGGCAGCAAGAGGTTGGTGATATTATTGGGAAGTACTTGGTCGAGAAGGGCATTAATTTTGCTGGGATAGACATGATAGGTGATTATTTAACTGAAATAAATATTACAAGTCCCACATGCGCTAGAGAGATTTACTCTCAATCAGAAATGAACCCTATTGCGGAATATTTAAGCGAGTTATGACTTCGATACTATCAGCGCAAAAGGTTAGCAAGCGCTCTTTAACTCTTAATAAATCATTTTTTTTATCTTTGGTAATTCATCTATTACTTATTTTTGGGATAACCTTCACAACTTTTTATAAGATGCCTCTTTTAGAGCACACATCTGTCATTAATGTTAAATTTGCAAATGCTTCTAAGGATATGATGGGACAAGAAGGCTCTTCAGGCGAAAGTATCTCTCAGAATACTGAGGAATCAGATTTCCTAAGTAAAAAAGATATTAACGAAAATATCTTTCAAGCATATAAAGTAAAAAAACTAGAAGCCAATTCAACGGTTAATAGTGAAGAGGCGGTATATCTAAATCTTTGGCAGCGAAATATAGAATCCACTGGCGACAGAATGATTTCAGCTGCAGATAAGACTCTCGAAAATACCAAAGTTCAGATAATGGCAACTATTGATTCTTTTGGAAATTTAATTAAATCTGAAATACTCATATCATCCGGAGACAAGTCTATAGATGAAATGGCTATAAGCATATTAGAAGAGTCTGCACCCTTTGCCCCTTTTGATCCTAAGATGTTAAATGAATATAGTTTTTTAGAAATAGTAAGAGATTGGAATTTCTCACCTAATTAAATGCAAATAGTATCTTTTGATTTTGGAACAAAAAAAATTGGTATAGCTGTTGGCCAAACTCAAACTATGACATCCTCACCCCTGGATATTGTTTTTAATAAGAACAATAAGATCAATTGGGACGGTATTATGTCAATATTGGATGAATGGAAGCCAGGACTTATTTTGGTTGGCAAGCCATTGAATATGGATGGAACAGACAGTGATATCATGGAGAAAGTAGATATTTTTTATAAAAAACTAGAAAAATTAGCCAAAGTGAGATGTGAATATGTTGATGAAAGACTTACCAGCTTTGAAGCAAGGCAGAATCTCGCTGAATTAAAGACTGATTTAATAGACGCTCATGCAGCAAAAATTTTAATAGATAATTGGTTTAATAAGAGTTAGTAGCTATGTCCATCCCCTCAACTTTTATAGATAGACTCATTACCTCAGTAAGCATTGTTGATATTATTGGTAGAAGGCTTCAGATTGAAAGAAAGGGCGGAGGCTACTGGGCTAAATGTCCATTTCATGGGGGCGGAGATGAGAAATCTGCATCCTTTAAAGTTTATGATGATACAGGTACCTATCACTGTTTTGGATGTAAAGAGTCTGGCAATGCAATCCATTTTTTAAGAAAACACGATGGCCTAGATTTCATGGAAGCTATTGAATTACTGGCCTCATACGTTGGCATGGAAGTCCCAAAACAAGAAAAACCAGTAGATGTATCGGGTGCTATCAATATCAATACTCGAGCAGTTGAGATATTTATAGAGCAATTGAAATCTTCTGCAGGAAAGCCAGTAATAGATTATCTAAAAGCCAGAGGTATAAGCGGAGAAACAGCAAAGTTTTTTGAACTTGGCTACTCAGTAGAGAGAAGTCCATCGCTTCATTCAACCCTATCAACGAAATACGAAAAGCAAGACTTAGAAGATTCTGGTTTATTTGGAGCAAATGATAGCGGAGAAATGTATGACCGTTTTAGGGATAGGCTTATGTTCCCAATAAGAAATATTAAAGGAGAGCATATAGCTTTTGGTGGAAGATTAACTAAAGATAAAAAAGACCAAGCAAAATACTTAAATTCTCCTGAAACAAAGACTTATAAAAAGAAATATGAGCTTTATGGCTTATACGAAGCTCGACTAAACAATAAACGACCAGAGTCTCTATTTCTTGTAGAGGGGTATATGGACGTCATTGGCCTTCATCAGCATGGTGTAAAAAACTCAGTAGCCTCATCCGGTACAGCTTTCACCCAAGAGCAGCTTAGAAAAATATTAAGTTATACAAATAATATTTTTATAGTTTTTGATGGGGATGAAGCGGGACAAAAAGCTTCATGGAGAGCCGTTGAAAATGCCTTGCCACTTTTAAGAGAAGATATAAGAATGAATTTTATTTTTCTAAAAGAAGGCGATGACCCAGATAGCTATATCAAAGAAAAAGGCAAAGAAGCCTTCCTTAAGTTAGCTGACGAGGCAACCTCATTTTCAGATTACTTTCTTCAAACAGTCAAAAAACAAGATGATCTTTCAACCATAGAGGGAAGATCCATGGTTGCTCAATTTGCAATACCCTTAGTGAATAAAATATTAAATCCAACCTTAAAAGAGGCATACATTAGTGAATTAGGCCATATATGCGATCTTGATTTTGAAAAATTACTAACAGGAAATGCTCTTTTATCTAGAAGAGAACCTTCAAGACAAGAAGAGATAAAAAAAGTACCTTCAACAATCATGAGAAAATCAGTTCTAGGTGTTTTTACAGCCCTAATACAGCATCCCGCCCTAGCTTCAGACAAAGTCTTCGAACTTATTAAAAAAGATTCAAGGTTTTTATTTCTAAACGACGTAAGAAATTTTTATAAAGATAACCTAGAAGCTGCTCCTTCAATACTTTTTGAGCAAATAGAAAATGAAAAAATTAAGAACCTATTCGGAGAGGCTCTTGTCTCTGAGATAAAACTTTCAAAAGATGACGCAAGGGCGATGATTCAAGATTGTATTAAATTAATATCTAAATCTGAAAAAGATAGAGATGAAATACTAAAAGAAAAGTATAATATGCAAGAAATATCATCTGCTGAAAAAAGAGAGTTACAACAACTCATCCTAAAGAAAGAAGAACTATCAGAAGAAGATCAGAAGTTATTAAAAAAATTAAGCTCTAAATAGATTGAAATAATCCTTTTAGTCACTACATAGAGTTAATATATTTGGAGTGTAAGGATTCGTGGATAAATTAACTAAAAA
>Ga0115004_10004094_pt1 | contig 11695 bp, 16 predicted proteins | sample ArcticOcean_MG_C_10_FD_88737 | JGI IMG/M metagenome (GOLD analysis project Ga0115004, IMG submission 88737) | Marine microbial communities from western Arctic Ocean - ArcticOcean_MG_CB11_90 | ecosystem: Environmental > Aquatic > Marine > Oceanic | place: Arctic Ocean: Canada Basin | collected...
ATTAGGATAAATCTACGTCACAGACTACGTCATGTCACATTGACCTTTTTTACAAAGCCTTTAAAATGCCTTAGCTATAAGCGTGGAGGGATGGCAGAGCGGTTGAATGCACTGGTCTTGAAATGAAAACGTAACGCTTTATATCCATTTACTCCTTACCTAAATCCTTTTAAATCAACACTTAAGATTTCTTAACGAATCATAATGCCTAGCAAAGTGAGGAACCAAGTGAGGAACGAAGATAATTACCTTGATTGAAAAGGACTGAGTCTACAAAAAGAAAGGGGTGCGAATTACCCTTGGGGCTTGCTGAGGAAGAACCTAGACTAATTTAACTGGTAAAAGGTTTAATAGACTTGCATTTAAAGTTGGTATCAGCAAGCGCACCGTCCTTCTCGTCAATCCATCTTCCATTACCATTAAACTTGTGAAAGATTAATTTTATTCCTAGTTGTAGATTGCTAGCTCCATATACCAAGCCATTGTCGTAAAAATTGTCATCATAAATCACTTGAAAGCCGCCGCCGCTAAGCGGTTCTATTGATTTTTTATTTAAATCAATCTTAAAGTAAGTTTTTTGGCCAGATATATTTTTAGTATTTACACACTCTAAATAATGGATATCTGTCACCTCTTCTGGCTGACATGATGCCAAGATAAAAATTGAGAATAGGGCGATTAGTTTTTTCATTTCTTATTTCTCACAGCTAAGTACATCAATAGGATAAAAACAAGATTTCCAATCACATAGGTAGTCATACTCATATCTTAATAATTCTCCACTTTATCGAATGGTAAGGGCATATCTTCCAGAAGCATAATCGCCATGAGTCTCAAGCCTTTGAAGTGTCCATACTTATTATCCAATTCCCATTCATCAAATTTAACTTTAACTTTAGTTCCATTGGGAATCTCCTCATCCATATAGATTCTTTCTTGATTCTTGTTATAAATATGAGGTTGCCCATACCTTCGCCTTTTAGCAATGCGAACACCCCTAACAGTTTGATCATGATTGATTTTGATATCTTTGACTCTATGACCTAGCTTCTCAAACTTAGCTACAATCTCTGCATCTGGAGCTAACATGAGCTGATAGTTTTCTTCAGCTAACTTAAATGGTTTATGGGTAAACGCCCAGTAAGCTTTTCCTTCAACTACAAATTCCATTTAATCTATCAAGCGATTATTTTTACTGCATTTATGAGCGCCAAACGACTTCCCAAATGCTTTCGTTTCCATAGATGACTCTACCCATCCAGAAATCTTATCAATTTCTACTATTTTTATAACTTCTCCGAGAAGCGATGCATTGTCTTTATGAATAGCACTTATGCTAGTTTCGGTATAATTCCAAAATTCATACCTATCATTATCAAAAATTAAGTATTTATCCTTAGTATTTACTAGTAATGATGTTGGTATCTTCTCTTTTAGGTTTTTCATATCATCACAAACAAAGGTTTCCTCTTCAGCAAAAGCCAAAGGTGATAGCAGGAGTAGGGCAATTAGTTTTTTCATAATTTAACACCAGAATATACGCTCCAGCTACAAATAATAATAAAAGCTAACAGGTAATAGTTAATGCTTTTCTCTGATTCATCGAGTCCAAGAATAAAGTTAAGCCAAATGCCAACTCCAATTAATAAAATTAATAACGATTCAAAGAAATTAGAAAAAATTAAAAGCATTAAGTCTTCTATTCCTTGCAGAAACTCAAACATTATCTCTCCCTTCAAAATAAGTTTAATTAATTAAACCATGATCTAAAAATAAACTGAAATCGCAACCCTCTGTGTGTGGTTGTATGAGTAAGAACCTAATGCACTGGCTTATCAGCTAGGCGTTCGTTGTATTGCAGCAGGATGGGAACTAATCCCTTCAATATAACCTTCAAACGTTTTAGCATCAGGAGCCATTCTTTTCTTCATAAGCTTGTCATCCACGCAATCGAAATCTGTGCACCAATCAATTTTACCTCTGAGCTCTGGAGTAACTACTCCTTTTTTTGACGTCACCTCTAATTCGCATGATGCTTTATTCATCCCATAAAGATTATGATCTTCATCGTCATCACCTATGTAAGAATGATATGCATCAAATCTCCATACATCTTCCTTAAAGATTTCCTCTGAAAGCGAATAGACCTTTATAAAAGGAGTGTCCTCTAATTGCCATACGCGATATCGTTCGTATGTTGGCAATTGATAATATTCATTATTGGGATAGAGCTCATATCGCAATTGCTCTCTTCTATCTCTTTCTTCTTTTGTAGTATTGATAGACATAACACCTCGACATTCTTCTTCTCTCCAACAGCTTACCCAAAATGCTCCATTAACCTCATATGAACTCATATTTTTAAAGCTGCTAGGGGGTTCTAGATCTTTGCATTGACCTGCCAGTTCAACATAAAGAGGAACATTGTCTCTTTCATGAAATGGAATCTTTTCTTCTTCTTGCCCACATGAAACTAAAAGCAAGGAGATTAATATGGGCAATAAAAATTTCATAAAATAAGTTTTATTTAATCTTACTCGATCTAGAAGAAATTTACTCTTGCAACCCTCGACATAGGTTTGACGAAGTTATAACTTATGATTTAATAAATTATGAAGATACGTATCATTAGCTTTCTACTAGTATCTGTTTTTGTTTCTACCTCATTACAAAGTATTCCAGTGGGACCATTAACTAAACCCTTTACTAAGCTATTCTCTAAGCAAGGCAAAGAGATCGCTGAAATTGCTGATGGTTCTGTAGTATCAAAATTAAGCAGAAACCTTTCAGATGATTTGTCTCGTATTAATAAATTAAATGAGAGGTTGTTCACGTATTATCCAAGTGATTCAAGTATTAACTACATATACAGGCTTGATGAAAAATTTTCTTCTCTTGATGCAAAAACCAAAACTCAATTTTTAAATGCATGGAAATCTAAATCTTCTACCAATCTCAATGAAATGAGGGCAGCTTATATGGAGCTCACTTCAATATCTCAGAATGAAACCTTCGATTCGTTTGTCTCTAAACTTGGTAAAATAGAAGCTACATTGATAGCTGGATTATTTGGAGCCACTTTTACCTCAATTGATGCAGAGGCAGCAAAAGGAGGAATGGCTAATAACCATAAATTACGAAGTGACATCAAGCCAGATGATCTCGAGACAGTTCTTAATTCTATTTATAAGGAAGAAGTCAACCGCTTGTCATGTCTTCAAGCATATGAAATTACTAATCTCAGGGATCAAAAAACTTATCTACAATTTCAATCACAAGTTCCCGCATGCCCAAGCGCAAAACCAGATCAGGATTTATTAGAAAACTATTTTGCAGCTAGAATTTCGAAATGAATATTGATAATTTTTCGCCTGGTAGAGTTAAATTTATAAAAATATTACTTCCTATATCCATTTTGATATTTGTCTATCATGCAATCTCCATGAGTTTTAAGCTTAATTGGTACTATGAAGATCCAGCTATGTTGGGATCGGGGTGGGCTGCAATTTTGTTTTGGTTATGCTTAAGAAAATGGAATCTGATAGTTCTAAATTTTCTAGTTTTTTTGCCAATCCTATTTTTCATTCTCTACACTCAATTTACCCGTGAAACTACAACTGATGAGATTGATCAAAAACAAAGCTTTGAGAGTTATGTAGACTCATTACCATCCTCACCCACATTTCTCTTCAAGAAATAAATTGAGGCTACATTTTTGTGACAATCAGGAAAAGAAAGCTAGCTCGTTCTTATAAATAATAAATATCATCTACCTTATATTAAGTTGAAAGCATTCACGTGAACCAAAAAAGGATTTTTTACAAATCCACATCCATCTGCTTGCATTGAAGGGTATCTTGATATGTTTCGCCTGGAGTTTCTTTGATTTTACCTTCAAACTCTACAAACGACGATCTGGTGCCGTCTATCTTTAGGGTTAAGAGATATCTATCTACCTCAGCATCCCACGTTGCTTTATAGGTAATCTCAGCATCCGGGTATATTTTTTGGCGAGCCATAAACTCATAGTTAAATTGAAAAAGATTATCTGTAACAGAGACATTTGAGTAAACAATATCAAATATATCCCACTCTTCCATAAACCTATTACCAAATTGCACCATGACATATTCGTTCATGGTGTCCGTCATGACATAAATTTTGTCATCTTTTTGATATTCTTGGACGCATACTAAATACGAAACAGGATCCAAGGGTTTTGAGCAACCGGTAATTCCAATTGTTAAGAGCAGGGCAATTAGTTTTTTCATATATTAATATTTAAGTCTTCACCCTCATACTTTCGCAAGAAATCTATTGAATCTCCGTTCTCTTGACAGCTAAGGCAATAAAACCGATTGGTTCGCGGTAACACAACCATCGAATGTTCAGGAGGGGTATGAAATGGGCACATGCACCAGAAGTTCTTCCCTATTTTCTGCAAGTGAAGTCTTTGCCAAATAACTTCAACAATGTTTAATTTGTTTGAACACATTATATTTTTACCTGATGGGTTTTGGATTTCTGATAAGGCTTGCAGAAGCTAATCCTAGCCCTTTAAGAAATGATCTTCTTGATGTTTGTCTTTCCCATATTTTCTGAGTCTTTTGATTATTTTTTATTTGAGATTTTAGAAATTTAATAATTTCTTTATTTTTTCTAGCTCCTTTGAATAAATACTCCTTTCCAATTACCAAAGGGATTCCAATAAATGGTGTAGCAGTAGCGCTTATGATTGATGTGTTTAAAAGAAGATTGCTTGCTCGTTTACCAAATTTTTGATGCTTCTTGAATTGACTTAAATCCTTTTCTCTATAGCCACTAAATACTAAATAACCTAATGCAAGAAGAGGGACGGTAGGAAAAAAGAATGTTGACCCATCAGTTGCTTCATTAATTTGAATCATCAAATCTTCATTAGAAATATCCGATGCAGAAACATTTGTGAGACTGCTAACAGAGGAGAGTTGACCTTGCAGATCTGACAAAGTAACAATGTCTATTTCTGGGTACTGAGTAATAGCATCCTTGATGTAACTGGTTGAAGTAGTTGCCTTGAGTTGGAGCAGTTCAGTTATTTCCTGATCAGGGCCTGTTATTTTAATATCCCAGCCTTTCTGAGTTGGATCAAGAGCCATTGCGGCTGAATAACCTGTCTCCAAATTTTCATTTAAATGGTCTACATACATTATCTCGAAAAGCTTTCCCTTAATTGCACTTATAAAGCCAAGTCTAGATTCATAATCCTCAAAGCCTGACCAAGTGTCTAGGAATGACTGTTCAGATGATAAATTTGGGTAAGCTTTTTCAAATGCTTCATGTACTTCACTAGGCACACCTCTTACAAACATCTCACCTGCAGTTAATCCAGACAATACACATGCATCTGCAAATGGATATTCTGACTTAAATTTAAGTTTTTTGAGTCGATGCTGAGAATTTTGTAGATTAAGTTCCTTAATCAGCTTTTGCTTTTTTTTATTTCCAGTAAAAACATAATATGAATCAGAGGATAGATCTTTAGCAAAATGAGCAACTCCAGAAATAACTGGAGGTGCAGCTCTGGCTGTCAAAACCACACCTTTTCCAGCTAATTTTATTAGGCCGCTCGTCGCTTTTTTTAATATCTTTTTCATTCAATTAATTGTAATCAAAAAGACTACTTGGATCTTTCCAGTAATGTTCTTCTGGGTCAAAATCTCCATCAATTGGTTTAGGCGCTTCTTCTAATTCCCGACGAAAAAAATAAGTTTTATAACTTTCATAACTCTTGCCATTCTTGCAGAATATTTTTATTCCTAATTCTCTTTGATTTTCCTCATTTAAATTAGGGTTCTTTAAAAAACGTCTAGCTCTACATTTTAAATTTTCTAAAGTCTGTGCTTGCTCTACTTCCATACAAATAAAATCAACTTCTATCCAATTTGTATTTCTTATGTATGTTGTAAAACCTTCTGGGTTAAAGGCAGTGACGCAAAATACAATTGAAAAATTTTTATAGCAATACTTTTCTTTTATATGATATTTAGGTGCATTCATATCTTCTCCATTCTCACTTCCCTTATTGGGACCGAACTTTGGCATATTTGTTCAGCCTGGTATTGAACCTTCTCTATTCCAGCGATATCAATACTAAAATCTTTTAAAGGCGTTACTGATTTAAAATTAATTTCAATTAGAGATCCTTTTTCCAGGCTAGGAAATTCTTTCATCTTCCACCAAGTAACATACTCACCCTGATCATCAAATCCATACTCCTTAACTAATTTTAAGGGCATAGGTTTATCTCTATCCACTTTGATTTGAGCGTGTATTTTGTCTCCATCTGAATATGCAGTCTTTGTTCTTAGCATTAGCAATGGAGCTTCAGAAATGCAATATGGCCTTTCAAGTTGAAAGGCAAAAATATGATCCGAAGTTTCTCCTTTTGATACCAATAAGCTACCTTCACTTAAATCACCAATATACCAATTGGATAGAGTGGTAATGGATACATCTGCATAAGAGAGGGAGCTCAACAGCATCATAAAAGTAATAGTCTTTCCCTTTTTTGAATTGCTTTGACCCGAAAAAGGCCCCAAGTGCATTACCTGGATTTTCTCAAGTTTGATTTCATCCATACGCTTGGGTTTTTTCTTAAAAAGCCTGCCTATGACATACAGAATCATTAAAGTAAAAGTTATTAAAATACATGCTGTGAGCACCTCAATCATATTATTCCTCCTTGGATTTTTTAGTTGATCAACCTAACTACGAATGACTTAGGCAGTTGTTACAAAAAACAATAAAAAAATTAATTTGTAACAAATCCTGACTTGGATCGTAATTAACCTGTAATACCAATTAAAAGGAACTAATGAAGAAACAGTTATTTATTATTGCCGCAATACTAACAGGCATAAATGTATGCACAGCAGAGAAAGACATAGCTTTAAAATGGTGCGAGGAGCAGGGTGGCCAATCAGAATATAGGACTATTAATGCTACCTATGTAGATTGTCTAATAACTGATTATGTCGTTGAAGTTGAATTTGATAACAAATGGAAAGAATCTATAGGTCAATCTTTGCATTACGCTCAAGCGACAGGGAAAAAACCAGCGATCTTATATGTAAGGCGCCAAAAAAGCAGAGTGGATTATTACACTCAGCTAATTGATGCTATTACACACCATGGACTAGACATAAGAATATATTTTATCAATGAGGAGGAATACAGCTAATGGAAGCAACAATGATAAATTTTCTTAATTGGTTTTGGGGAGTATGCATATATACATTACAAGTTATTGGAGGCTCGCCTGGAGAATTTGGTCTGGGATATATGCTGGCAAATATTTTAATATTCGTAATAGTGCAACCAGCGCTAATATTAATATTTTTTATATTATGGAGACGCTCTCAACGAAGGCTTAAAAAAGCTACAAATTAATATGTAATGCAAATGTATAAGTTTTAATAATAAGGATAAGTATGTCAGAATATTTAATATGTCTCCCATCCAGAAGTTGTCTCCATTTGAGGCCATGCTTTGCTCAGATCAGCTTAAAAATAAGATGATGAAAGTTGCAATGAGTATGACGCAGAAAAATAAAGCAGCTTCATTGGATCTTATGCAAAACACTTATGTAAAAGCTTTGCAAAACCAAGACAAATTTTTAGGTTCTGAGATTGATCCATGGGTTATTACCATCTTAAAAAATTTACAAAAAGATGAGTGGAAAAGAAAAAAAGAAATACATATGGGGGTTAACTCTGATTTGCCTGATATGCCTGGGCAAGATGAGTCCGAAACAGCCCTTCTTGAAAGGGATAAAGACTATTGCATGGATACATTAACCCCGGAAGAGCAGACAATAATCTCTTTGAACCAAGTGAGCACTTATGCCGAAATTAGCAAGGATCTTGAGGTTGAGCAGGGCACATTGAGACAAAGGCTAAGAAGGGCAAGAGAGAAATTTATGGAATGCATGGGGTTTGATAATGAATGATCATGACAAAGATTTAATTAGCGCTTATCTCGATAATGAGACAACTGCTGAAGAAAGTAAATATGTTGAATCATTAATGGAATCCAATGCTGAAGTATTAAATTATGCAAATCAACTTAAGAGTGCCAACGTAGAAATTAATCAATACTTTGAAGGCGATGAATTTAAAGAACTTGAAACTTTAGTTGATAAGTTTTTGCTCACTAAGATTGCCAAAAAACCAAAAAAAAGAGAATCTATTTTTAATTTCAATATTAATAAAATTTTGAATCCATACTCATTTAGTGGCTATGCATTAACAGCATTAATAGTTTTTAGTTTAAATACTGATTTTTATCCTAGCGCTCAATCATTTTATGATGAACCTATAGACTCTCCTGGTTTTTCTAAAACTTTAAATTTTTTTCATGATTTTTCTAGTGACAGAATTTTCCTGAAGAAAGAAAAGCCTAGGGGAAATGAGTCATTTAAAAATATTCTTAAAGAAGTTCTAAATACAATGATCGAAAGCAAATCACTTAATGCCAATCTAAGCTTTGGAAGTCAAACATTCGTAATTCAGCTTATGCAAGAAATCCCTGTAAGCAATCAAATAAAATGTTTAGAAGGAATGATCACCGAAAAAGATAAAAACGATTCTTTTGTCTATTGTGTCTCTGACTCTGAAACATCACTAATATTAAATGAGAACTAATAAAGTATTTACATTGTTAATACTTGGATTATGTACATGTGAAATATTTGCCTCGCCTTGCCCTATCTATGGAGACTGGTATGAAAGGTTTGCAGTTTTGGAAGGAAAAAAAGACTTAGAAAAATTTGGCGTTGCCCAACAAGTCCAAATTTGCCTCAAGAATTTAAATCTTGAGGTAGATCCATCTCAACCAGATTCAAAAGAAAATTTAACTTTAGTCATGGCTTCATTATTGGCAGAGATCCACGATACTGAAAATTTTACGGAGGAGTTCTTTCAAAAATTAAATTTTTTATCAGAGTACTTAAACAATGATAATCCTGATGTTCAAATATTTTTTTATTCTTTGTGGGCTGATGATGTTATTTACGCAGATATGCCGATAGAACTTATAAATTTCGTAGACAGCACATTTGAAAAACTAGTTCCAATCTTAAATGATAATCGGCGAACCAATCTTCTTGATTTATGGATTGATGAAGAAAAAGATTATGAGGAAATAAGAAATATTTATTTAGATATTGATTTCTATTCTTTACCAACAGAGTATGAGAAATTAATATATTTTGAAAATTCATTTGAGCTATACGAGGCAGAAGAGTTAAAGGATTTAACTAAAAAATTTCTACATCACTTTCCTGAAAATAGAACACAACATATTTCTACTCTCGAGGTGCTCACCTATTCAAATTTAATATTCAAGCTTTTAAATTCCGACCATTCAAACCTAATCTCATTAATTGAAAATAAATATCTTGCTAGAACTGGCTCACATTACACTGAAATTCTTGAAACACATTATGGTTATACATATAACTATGATTCGCTCATGGGTTTAATATTAAATTTAAGCTCCTATGATTTTTCTAAATCTCCTTACAAACAAGATGAGCTTTTAAAAAATAGGCTTGAATGGCATAAGGAAATTGAAAAATTTGCTACAGAGGTTGTTAAGCACGGAGTTTATAAAGATATGGATAAGGCTATATTGGCAGCTGGCTATGATAATTGGCTATCTGATACAGCCCTCAAATTGTCCTCTGTCATGTTTTCAGAAGATTCATGCAAATTAGCGATTTCTTTTTTCGATCAAGCATTCGAAATGTATGAATACAAAAGAAAAGAAAATATCTTTCTGTATGAAGATCCCTATTCTGAACCTATCTACGCTGCAAATTGTGCCCTGCAATTAAATGATACTGATCTTGCTAAAAAGTATCTTGATTTTTCTAAGAAATTTGAATTTACCAAGCCGCTAGAAAGTAAGTTTTTAGATCTTGCGCTTAAACTAGTCTTTGCAAAGATGAGATTTCTCGAGGGTGAGTTGGATGAAACAATAAGAATCTTATCCGATTTAAATGATGACTTATTTTCAGATGAATTTTTAAAACAAGGATTTGATGAAAGTGAGCCTTATTTATTTGCAATAAATATCTATTCTGAGCTTTATAAAGAGCTTAAAAATTTAGAAAACTTCAAGTCAAATAAATTGCGCCATCCTATAGAGTGGCTAGATTACAAATATACGTACATAGAAAATTCAGCAATCATCAGCGAGAATCTTACCTCTAATAATGCACAAATTTCTCAATGGCAGTCTGAAATAAAAACTGTCAATTCTCAATTACATCAATTAGAGCTCAAATTTCTAGAAAAAAGAGATGAAGCTACATTTAAGCTAATTAAGAATCTTTTCAAACAAAAAGAAAGCTTGATAGAAAAAATTTATGAGACAAATATAAAATTAAAGAGTTATATAAAACCTAACAATACTGATTTTAAAAAATTTAGAGAAAACTTAAAAGAAAATGAATATATTCTTGCATATCATTTTGGCCCAAATGAAAGCGTTGCATACCTGGTTTCTAATACTGATACTAGAATAGAATTTACAAATGCAAATCAGGCCGAAGCGTCCGTATCTTTTAAAATTTTTAATGAACAAATAAGTAAAAACCTTGTTGAAGATTTGCCATTAGCTGCCACTGTATTATTCAGACGCTTTTTTAAAGATATTCTTTCCGGCATTGATGAGGGATCGTCTATTTTTCTTTATGGATCTGAGTTCAATCACATACCTATGAATGCATTGTCTGAGGGCTATAAATTGAATGCAGATGCTTATCAAAGAATGTTAAATACAGATTGGTTAATCAAAAAATATAACTTTGCTCACATCGAGCCATTCTATACATACACAAGCAAAAGAACATATCAAAAAAAATTTTTAGGTATAGCAAATCCTGTTATAAATTCTAAATATGATCTTCCTAAACTTCCTTCTGCTGAAGGTGAGGTCATAAGACTAGGTATTACATCTGACGCACTTCAAGAAGATTTATTATTAGGAAAAGCGGCAACATTTAAAGCTTTAAAAAATAAACTTAAAGATAATTATGAAAAAATTGTTTTTGCAACTCATGCAATTTCAACAAATGATTTTGATAAAAAACAATCACTACTGATTTCTAAACCAGATTCACAAGATCAACTATTTGTTTCAGATATTATTAAATTAGGAATAAATGCAGATTTAGTAGTTCTATCTTCATGCTTTCCCGGAAAACGAGATGCAGATATTTTTGCTTTTAATCAAAATCCACCATTATCTAGGGCTTTTTTAATTTCTGGTGCTAGTTCAGTCGTTTCAACGACTTGGGAAATTGATACTAATGTTTCCGCAAGAATTACCCAAGCTTTTTTTGAAAATCAGTGGGTGAAAGATGAACCAAAATTCAAGGCATTAAGAAAAGCTAATCTAGAAATGCTTTATGATTATTCATCAGAAGAAAATATTTTTCCCAAGAATTGGGCAAACTTTAAAATTACCTATAAAGATCATTATTCTTTGTAACAAAACCTAAACATAGTCGTTGTTACCCCGAACACAGGAGTAACACTATGACAATATTAAAAAAACACGACGCTTCTAACTGGATGCTTAAATTTGCATGGACGTTAGAGGTTATTTTATGCATTACCGGAGTATTGATAGCATTCACGCTTTCTTA
>Ga0115004_10004096_pt1 | contig 11694 bp, 4 predicted proteins | sample ArcticOcean_MG_C_10_FD_88737 | JGI IMG/M metagenome (GOLD analysis project Ga0115004, IMG submission 88737) | Marine microbial communities from western Arctic Ocean - ArcticOcean_MG_CB11_90 | ecosystem: Environmental > Aquatic > Marine > Oceanic | place: Arctic Ocean: Canada Basin | collected...
TAGCCATATTGGAACCGTCGGGGTCAAAACTAAATCTCCGTTTTCTTCGAGGCGATAAATTTTACCGGCCACTAGACCAAGATGATCACCTTTAAGGCGAACGTACCAATAGCCGCTTATTACATCGAGTCGAATGAGAGTATTCGTATCAACCTCAGAAAATTTCTTATCTTTTTCGAACCAACATAAATCGGGTAAATCGTTCGCGAATCGACCCGGATCTTGCAAGCACAAATTCCAGCTCGCTTGAGACATGAGTTCTAGCGCACTCAGAGCTGGAGAATTTCCAAATTTACTTTGAATATGGATAACGAGTGAAATTATATTCGTTGCCGAGCCACAATCGGCTTTACAGCCGAACCTTCCAAAAGCTGGAAACTCGTACGGCGCCGAGCAAACGCCGTCGCCGCAAGGAGCTTCCGTCCAAATTGGATCTACTACGCTCTCACTGAGCCATTCATAGATATAATTTACATCTTGCGTAGACGTAATTCCAGGCTTCAATAAACCTCTAACCGTAGATGAAACTTCAAAACTCAAAATCGGATCCGTTTGCAAATATAACATGAAGCAATAGAAAAACACGAAAATAGAAAATTTCAATAGCCTCGAAAAGTGGCTAATGTGTCGGATTCGTAATCTCGCGTATGCTTTCAGCTTACGCAAAACATCGACATAGACGTCGGCGTCTTCTTGCATCTTTTTGTTCGCACGAAGTCCATTGGTCGTCGTTGCCGCTGATAACGTGTTTTTTTCGTAATCGCCAAAGAGCAAATCGTTGTTCTTGTTCGTAGAAGACTCGTCGTCGTCGTCGTCGCTATTGGATTCATTGGCAAATATGCTTCTTCTTCTCGCGCCTGCATTTTTTGTTTTCTTCGCAAGTAGTAATAACTTCTCCGCCTCTGTCGCCGCCGCCGCGCTTTCGACATTTATTTTCTTTTTATCGTCTTTCATAACGAACTTCGTTTTTAGAACAACCTCTTTTGTCGCCGTCGTCGATGTTATTATAGGCGGAGATTCATTGCCACCTCCTGATAAAACCGATGACGATTTTGATGACGACGATGTTGTTGTTGTTGTTGTTGATGATGATGATATCTCCTTTTTATTCTTTTGTTGTTGTTGTTGTTGTTGTTGTTCCAAAAAAGCAAGCGTCTCTTTATTCTTCTTCTTCTTCGAAGCTTGCGCGATTTGTTGCCTTCGTCCAACAAATTTCGCGCCGTGCATATTTCCATAGTCATCGTCGTCCTCGTCCTCGAGCAATCCGAAATCATCATCATCCATGAACACGCTCGTATCCATCTCCGCACGAAAAGTCGCTAAAACGTGCCTGTTATCATCCTTTTTCGATCTCAACATCGCAACGGCTCCGATTTTATGATCAAGATCTTGCTTCCGAATCAAGTAAATCGGAGCCGTACAGCCTTCGATGATCTCTTCCTCTTCCTCCTCTTCGCCTTCTTTACCCTGCGAATTATTATCATTCATTCTTCTTCTTCTAAACCATTGAAACTCGAGCGTAAGATCATCGTTCGATTGCGCGCCCGTGACGTTCAATTGCCCGACCAGCACCGCCCTGATCGCTTCGCCAGGTTTAGGTTGCCCGGATAATTTCAATTGCGCTCGTGTTTTACTCGCCGCGCTCATCATCTTTTTTTCCTTTATCTCTCTCCTCTCTCAATTGATCTCTATTGATCTCTCTCTGTCTGTGCTCGATCGATCGTTTGTTGTAATTATTATTATTATTATTATTATTTACTATCGTTCTTCCTCTTCCTCTTCTTATTAAAGTGATTTAAATTGGCACGCGGAGCAGTTTTAAAAGGAACAAAATCCGTCGTCTCCGTGGATTCGCTCGCAAAACAGAGTGAGTGGAGAAAACTACGAGTGATCTCGAATCAATCCAGAGTCGTCTCTGTCTGTCTTCGTGTCTTTGTGTTTTAATTACTTATATAAATAAATATACGCGCGTGTGTGTGTTCTTAAAGTGACGCGTGTGAGTTTTCTTTTTTCTCTCTGCTGGCAGTCGTCATGGCTGCTTGCTTGGTCAAATCTCTTGCTTGCTGGGTCAAAAACAAACGTTCTAATTTCTCTCACGATGAGTGATTATGAACATACTCGTACTCTCTCTCTGTATGTATATATATAGAGAGAGAGAGACAGAGAAAGAAAGAAGAATGAGTAGTACTCGTTATTCGTGATTCGTAACAGTACGTGTGTGTGTCTGTGTGTGTGTGTGTTTATTAGTATATATAAACGTAATTCTTTAGAAAGATATCGTGACCCTACCATATGCCTTCCTGACGCTTCTGCTGCTTGAAGATTCTGCTGTCTAAAAAATCTCTCAAAAAACAACACGCAGCACTGATTGATAATACACGTGCAATATAGAGCACATCAGACAACTTTAAGACAACTTTAAGACAACATATATATATATAGAGAGAGAAAAGTAAAAATAATAATAACAGTGTTGTTGTTGTTGTTGTTGTTGTAGTAGTAGTTGTAGTAGTAGTTGGTTGGTTGGTTGGTTGCAGTTACTATAATCACATAAAATATCGATACGCGATGGGTAAAACATTCAAGCGACAGAGGAAGAGTAGTAATAATACTAATACTAATAACAATAATAACAATAATAACAATAATAGCAACGAGGACGATGTTAATAACGAGTTAAGTGTGAGAGAAAGTAATGGATCAGTACAGAAACGAGAACGTGCTAGTGATAAGAGTAAGAGTACTATTAATCGAGAGCTTCAGGTGGTTCAAATAGCGTGCGACGTGAACAACTTAAAAGCGGCGATGATTTCTTTACTCGCAGTCCTGAAAGAGTACAACAGTAACGATAAACATAGTCATAGCAATGGAACATCATCGACTTCGACGACGACGACGACGATGATACAACAGAGTTGCGAGAAAGTGCTCGCGATGTGCCAAAAACGAAAGCAAAAGAACTTAACGCAGAAAGTTTTGAAAGCCATGAAAAAGGCGAACGTGCAAAGGACGCAAGTCGTCGCAAGAAGCGCCTATTTCACGTTTTGCGTAACGAACGAGTACGATATGGCACGAAAGATTTTAATCGAAAGCTATCGCGAAATCGGGTTCGATAATTGCGTCAGAGGGTGTTCTTTTTCGGATTCAGAGCACGCTCAGTTGGAGATTTTATATTTCGTTCTTAAGATGATGACGATCGTGAACGTGAGCAGAAGTAGTGAGGAGGAGGTTGAGGAGTTAGAGGCTGTAGAAAACAACAATAATAATAATAATAGTATAAGTAAAGTATGCGTCGAGATTAGGAACAAGGTCGTTTTACCTTTGAACGAAGACGACAATGATGATGTTGATTTCTATAATAATAGTAACAACAACAGAAATAATATAACAAAAGATTTGTTCTTAGTATGCTGCGAGGATGATGGAAGACGAAGACCGGCAAATAGAAAACCTCTTAAACTGTTTAGACCAATTTCGGCGAACATATTTAAAACAACGATTCTCGCTCCGGCTTCTGTAAGACAGCCTTATGTGAATTATATCGATTTGAGTAAAGAAATCGGTCCAAACATATTCGCCTTAACGGGAGTTTTATCGAAACAAGAATGCAATTCATTCATTCAAAGCGCTTTAGCGTGCGGTTTAGTGAAAGACGACGAAGATAACGCAGAATCTATGGAATATTGCGAGATCGTGTTCTATAACTCAATCGTGGAAAATATTTGGGAACGAATTCGTGAGCACATGATTAATAATAATAATGATGATAATAATAATAATAAATTTGTCCCGATTGGAATCAATCCAAGATTTCGTATTTTCAAATACGACGATAAGAGCGTTTATCGCAGACATCTCGACGGCGCTTGGCCATGCGGCGCTTTAGATGAAGAAACGAACGAATTCATAGTCGATACGAATTTCATGACTACTACTACTACTACTACTTCTACTACTACTGCTACTACTACGAATGATAATAATACTAAGAAAAAAAAGAACAACAACGCGCAGACTACTACTACTACTACAAGGCTCACGTTTCTTCTTTATTTAAACGATGATTTTGAGGGCGGTGAAACGACATTTTTCAACGCCTCATCATCTGAAGAAGACGACGTCGACGTCAATAATGATAATACTAATAATGAAACAACAGAAAGAAGAACTATCGTCGGTCGATCGGTTTCCCCTAGAACTGGCTCTGTTCTTTGTTTCCCTCACGGCGAAGCCCTGAACTCGCCCGTCCACGAAGGATCAAAAGTGTTCCCGTTATCCTCTCAGTATCACTCGATGCAGATTGCCTCTGCCTGCAGCGATACTTATAATTATAATCTCACGACTGCAAACTGTAAGTTTGTCATTCGCACCGACGTCGTCTTTGAGCAAATTATATCATAAAAGTTTCATCACAGGCGTCAGTATGCGAGAACTATATCTAGCGCGAAGTACTAGTAAATATTATACACATTATGCATACTCTCTCTCGTGTGTGTGTGTGTGTGTGTGTGTGTGTGTGTGTGTGTGTGTGTGTGTGTAAGATTAATTTGTGTTCACACACGCATGGCCGCCATACAGTGCTAACTTGCGTGCAATCAAATAGTAGGAGCAGTCTTAGCAGTCTTAGTAGTCTTAGTAGTAATATCGTTATCTCGCTCGCGCTCGCGTAAGTCCATATGACTCGAGTCATGAAGGCTCCGAAACAACAAATGCGACCAAATTGACCAAATTGCATATGTCATCAAAATCCAATTATTTACAATAATTCTTTACAAAACACGCGCGCAAAAGCGTTTGTTATCTCATAAATCAAAATGTTTCGATCGAAATCAACGACGACGACGACGACGTCCTTCATCTCCTTCTTCTTCTTCTTTTTTGTTTTTGTTATTCTTTCATCGACGCGAATATTATCAGTGAGATCTACTGCTACTGATGAGGATATTAATAACTTAAATGAAAGGAATACTATTAAGAACTTGAATGAAAGGAATACTATTAAGAATAGGATTTCTTTGAAGAAAAAGCGAATGACGACGCGATCGTTCGCCTCGACTTGTGAATTAAGTAATTCATTTCATGATCAAGAAGACGCGATTGATGGTGAGAAAATTAAGATCACTGAAACGATTACGGCGAGAATCTCTGAACGAAGAGCGCTGGTCTTGCGTAAACAATTGGAGATGCAGAAGAAGTACTACGGCTCTGCAATCGATACGAACGATACGAACGAAGGCGTCGATGACTCGTTAAATACTGATACGAATGACGTAAAGATTACGAATTTCATGGACGCGCAATATTATGGACCAATTGAAATCGGGACGCCAGGGCAAGAGTTCGAAGTATGCTTCGATACAGGGAGCTCGAATTTATGGGTCCCGTCGGAGAAGTGCGCGTTCACGCAAATCCCTTGCGACGCGCACGCGAAATATAACAGCGAGAAGAGTTTAACCTTCAAGGAGAACGGAGAAGCGTTTGCTATTCAGTACGGGAGCGGCAGTTTGAGCGGGTTCTTGAGCACTGATACAGTACGTTTAGGGGATGATAAATCGAATAAGTTGGAAATCATAGATCAAACGTTCGCCGAGGCCACTAAAGAACCAGGGTTGACGTTCTTATTCGCAAAGTTCGATGGGATCTTAGGTTTAGGATTCAAAGAAATCGCAGTCGATAAAGTTACGCCAGTGTTCGATAACGCTTATGCTCAAAAGAAAGTTAAAGAAGATATGTTTTCGTTTTGGTTGAACAGAGATGAAGATAACGACGGCGTCGTCGATGGAGGCGAACTTTGTTTTGGAGGATTCGACGAAGACCATTTCTCGGGCGAACACGTTTTCGTGAATTTGACCAAAAAAGGGTATTGGCAATTCGATCTCGACGACGTGAAAGTCGGCGATTTTTCGTTCATTAATAATGATAACAATAACAACGATGATCCAATTTTTAGTGGTTCTTCTTCTACTACTACTACTACGAAAAAGCAACAAGCAATTGCCGATACTGGAACTTCTTTACTCGCCGGTCCTTCGCTTATTATCGAAAAAATTAATAACGCAATTGGAGCTGAAAACTTAATGATTCAAGAGTGCAAGATTGCAATCAAACGCTATGGCGAACAGTTCTTGAGCGATATAGAACAGTACGATTCGAATGAAATCTGTGCGAGTTTAAACGCATGTGATGCACCAGTAGCAAATTCCAAGAATGATGGTGTCGCTCCTTCAACGTTTCGAAAGTTATTGAAAACTTCGAGTAGAGATCATAAAAAAGCAGAACTTTTTCTTACCACTAAAGAAGAAGAAGGAGAAGGAGAAGGCAACAACAACAACAACAACAACAACAACAACAACAAAGGAAGTACTAATAAAAACAAAGTTGCATGTTCGGCTTGCGAAATGGCAGTCGATTATGCGAAAGAATTATTACAAATTAACGTAACTCGCACGGTTGTTTTGAACGAACTCGAAAAGATTTGTGATTTCGTTCCCGCACAACCCGGGGGACAAGCCGCAGTCGATTGCGACAAAATTGATGAGATGCCGAATATTTCATTCACTATCGCCGGGAAAATCTTCGAGTTGACTGCGAAACAGTACGTTTTAGAAATATCAGACGGCGAAGGATCGAACACGTGCATTTCGGGCTTCATGGGCTTGGACGTCCCGGCACCGATGGGTCCTTTATGGATTTTGGGCGACGTATTTCTAGGACCGTATCATACGATATTTGACCATGGAAACGCAAGAGTCGGATTCGCGACTGCGAAATAATAATACAGATTAATAATTTTGTGTACATAATCTTGTAAATCTATTTTTACTAATTTTCTTTTTTAACTACTTTCATCGCGCGCGATAAAGCTTTTTGATAACTATATGGATTATGGTGACGAGAAATAGATCCTCTATCGCCGTACGATCTCGGGTCGGATAGAACCGTCAAAGGATGAGGCGTGTTCAAAATCACTCGCAAAGCCGCGTCACGCGTTTTTTCTCTTAAAATCGTTGCAAGGTCTTCAATGCCTTCGTTTGATTTTGATAAAATTACCTCTCTATCAATCTGCGAAATTATTAAAGATGCGGTCAATGCAGCATCGGCTTGCGATAAGCATGCAATTTTATTAAGATTTTCACTCAACGATTTTTTTTTGATAAAGATTTCCTCGTTTGTCATTACTCCGGCGGCGGTGGCGGTTTCCTGGTCGTCGTCGTCGGCATCAAAATCGAGTTCATTTTTTTTAATCACATCCAACCACCCAGTCTCTTCATCGAAACTATCGAGAACATCATTAGCGCGCGCTTTTGCTAAAAAAATATCGTACATATTATTTTCTCCTTCCAATTTATAAAAACCAGGTCCAACGGGAAGTAATGGATGAGCTGAACCGTGACAAGGCTGGAGTAAGAATAAATCGCCCAGAGGAACGTACATCATTTCATCGCGCATGAGCTTCTTATCGAAATTAATCGGTCCCGGCAAAGAACTCAACATCGTATGCGTCCAAGGAGGGTAGTAACACGAAAACGAACGAGGTACGACATCTTTACCCATGATCACGCCCTTAATGAATTCTCTTTTCAATCCAATCCGAGACATCAAAGATTCGGCACCACGATCGAAAACGTATGGAGATCCAAACGTCCATATATCTTCCAATACGTACCTTGGGCATCCATTTCTTAAGATTAGCATTAAACCGAGGAGATAGGCGAGCGAACCGCCAATAGAATGGCCCGTTATTCTTATTCGACTTTTCGCACCGTACTTCTTCATATGATTCTTGCTCATGATTTCGACTCTATCGTACATTCTCTTTGCGCAAGCGTAAGCGCCCGAATGTACTCTGATTTCTTCATCGGTAAATTTCTCTTCAAACGCGCAAGGCGTCCATGTCAAGTTCGTTTGCCACGATGTGAAATTCGTACTACCTTCGATGACGATCCAAAGCGTAGCGGCTTCTTCGTGTTCGCAAATGGCATAATTCACTGGCATGGCTACGTTTTCTTTTTCGGCGGCTTTCTTCGCTCTTTTCGCTTCTTCAGATGCTAAAAATTCTCTTTGCAACTTGATTATTTTCTCACCCTCGAGTAAAAGTGCTAAACGCTCTTCTCTTAACGTCTTTTGTGCTTCCGAAACTCTTGACAGTTCTACGCTTACGAGATTCGCTAGCTCGGTTGCTTTTCTCGCCGCTTCCGAAGCGTTCGGATCGTTCGGTTTCAACTCGCGCATTTTCTTCACCGATGCTAAGGTTTTGATCGCTTTATCGGCAGCCTCGGAAGCTAAACGAATCGATTGTTTCCTGTTTTGCCTTTCCTTTTTCAAGTTTTCTAAAAGACTCGCGCTATTCAAGACAATAGCAGCTGATGACGATGAATTATTAGACGTTCTCCCATTGATTTCATCTTCCGACAAAGCTTCCTCGTTTTCGTGCGAATTCCATAACATTGTTAATCCGTTTCTTATCAATCCAGCTTTTGTTGTGTTATCTGGGAAGTTATATATCCAAGACGAGAGAGAACAAGCAACTCTTGCGTTGTAAGTATCTTTTTCCGAAGCTCGATATAACGCGGAAGCGACTAAAGTTTGTAAAGCGGGCTGGATTCTATCTAAAGTACGAATACCACCATCCGCGGTAGCGGCGTCGACGATATCGTTATTACTATTAATCACTTGCGAAAACGACGCGACAACTGCGATCGCGTCTTCGGCAATTTTTCTAGCAGAGTTGATTTTCCCATACAATCCTTCATTCGCTTTGTCTCGTTTATCGATCGTCGTAACGACGAGATCGTTGGTGATCATTTTTTCATTATTATTATCTCCTTCTCGCTTTTCAAAAAACAATCTTAATTGAAGCACTTGCTTCGCGGCATCGATTGCCGATTTTCTCGACAATAATGAAGCCTCTTTTAACCTCATTTGAGCCGATTCTAAAGCTTGACGCAAAACTATAACATTTTTATCCGGTTGTTCTTCAGATAACGATTGATTAAAATTGCTTCTATTATTATTACCATTCTCAAACGACGACGACGATGACGACGAGAGAGATACGTTGCTTCTGCGTATTCTTTCGCGCGCGTCTAAGACATCGTTTGCAGCGATTTCAACGTCTTTAAGCTTTGCTTTTGCTTCATCGGCATTTTTTTGCGCCTCCGAAAGAGCCAATTTCAATTCCTCTATCGTTTGTTCTTCTTCTTCTTTTCTCGTCAGTAGAAGTCCTTGTTGCTGTTGTTGTTCTGTGACTGATTTCTGTCCTCCTACAAATGGTGATTGCTCCTCGATTACGGAATCAATTTCTTTAATGGCGAAAGTCAAATTCTGTAACGCGTTGACGACAACAGCAACCGCATTCACGTTCGCATCGCGGAGTTGATTTTCATTTATTATACTACTTTCTTCTTCTTCTTCTTCTTCTTCTTTCGTCGTCGTCGAGGAGGAGAACAAGTTACTTATGGCGAACGGCGGCAATGGAAGTTTCGACAGAAACTGCATTGCATCATCATATGGAATCCAAGAAGATTTCGATGACGAAGTAGTAGTAATAGTACCATCCTCTTCCTTCTTCTTCGTCTTCTTCTCGTCTTCTACTAAACCTAAACGTTTTTGTTGTTGTTTTTGTTGTTCTTCCATGAATTGGAACGGGTTATCAAACTGTCGTTGCCATTCCCATTTTTTCGCGGATGATACAACTACTTCTTCTCCTTTATCTTCTTCTCCTTTATCTTCTTTATCTTTACCCTCATCATCTCCTAATTTCTTCTTCTTCTCGTTTTCGTCCTCCTCGTTTTCGTCAGAAACGCCGGCGATGACTTCCGTGAATAAATCTTCAAATCCTTTCATTGACGCTCTTAATATATCTTCCCAAAACGGTTGTTGTTCTCGTTCTCGTTCTCGTTCTTCCTCGAAATCAATATCATTCACGTTCGCGACTTTCGAAGATTTCGTAGCAGAAGAATCAGAAGAACTTCTATTCAGTAACTGTATCGAATTCGCTCTTTCGCGTAGTTTTAAAATTCTCTCCCTCAACTCTTCTCGTTCATTGCTATCATCGCTATCGTTGCTATCATTATTTGCAGAAGAAGAAGAAGAAGAAGAAGAAGAAGAAGAATTGCTATTATTATTATTATTATTATTATCATTCAAAGCTCTTATTAATAAAAACGCTTTCCTCCTCCCAGTTCGTCCAATTCTATTATTTATATCTGTTTTATTGTTATTATTATTATTATTATGATTATTATTATTATGTTTACGTGATCCCGATGACGACGAACTAGTCTTAAAACATTTATTATTACGATTACTACGATGAGTGAGTCCTTGTTGAGCGCTATTGATCATCGTCTTCTTCTTCTTCTTCTTCTTCTTTCTTCTATTTATTCATTTTTGATGACACGACTTTTTTTTTGTGCTGTGCCGCTGATGTACGTTTTGTATCAGTCAGTCCAACACGTCCAAAGCGGGCCAAATATACCAAAATTGAACATGTCATACTATGATTAAGATTCTCTGACTATATTCAAACGAAAGCTCTTAATCAGACGCTTCCGAAAATATATGTTTCACGGCGGCCTAAATCGAATAGAAAGCGAAGATATGATCAAAAACATGACAAAACCCTAAACTCATTAATCCTTACTTAATAAAAAAGACAGTACTACTACAGTAGGTGAAAAGCGAGCAAGCGCGCTATATATATCGAGCGATAGTATGCATAGGAGAAACAGTCGACGTTGGCAAGAGTCTTGAGAGAGAGAGAATACGAGAGAAGCATCGGCATCAGAACCAAGAAAGTAGTTTGGATCGTGTGTTGTTCTCGTCGTCGTTTGTTGTTGTTGTTGCTACTACCACAGTATGATAGAAAAAAGACATCATCATCGTCTATTTAAAATGAGATATACTCTTCCTATCTTTACATATAATTCCTATTACATACTTTACGATTAAGAAAGAAGAAGAGAGAAGAAGAAGATCTCGATGACGATGTCGATGATGGTGTTCGAGACGAAAATGAAACACATGAAAGACGACGACAATTACTACTATTACTACTACGACTATTACTACTACGACTAGTACTACTAAGAGTATAGAGGGACAAATATCAGAAAGCGCTTCGCTTGAGAGAACTGATCACCGTGAGAACTGCGTAATATTCTTAAACTCTGAACCTCTTTTAAGCGAAGAAAGAGGAGATCGAGAGATCAAACGATCGCGCGAGAGTGGAAAAAGAACAACGATTTTATCCGCTGCTGCTTCTGCTTCTGATGATGATGATGATGATGATGGTTTTAGAAATCAGGAGCAGCGAATATATCGACTCACTCAAAGCAACACATACAAATATTGAAAAGAGAGGAAGAGAGAGAGCGATTTCTTCGGCGCTCGCTCGAGACGTCGAGAGCGTGTTGAGGGTACCAGATGTCATCATCTTAAACTCGATGGTTTTGAATTTTGCGTTCGCGGAATTTCGAATTTCCGCGAAAGAATATCGAAAATGATTAAAGCAAACGTCTGGTTCTTTTTTATCGCGATTCCGTGACGATGCGTTGAGAGAGTAATCTTTATTGTAGCGTGGATGTTTTCAAGGCTTGCTTAAATGCGTGCGGGCTAGTTATTACGCTCACAAAAAATCTCTCCCAAGATTTGCGTTAAAACGAAGAGAAAAAATAAATCTTTCGCGAAAGA
>Ga0115004_10004100_pt1 | contig 11690 bp, 14 predicted proteins | sample ArcticOcean_MG_C_10_FD_88737 | JGI IMG/M metagenome (GOLD analysis project Ga0115004, IMG submission 88737) | Marine microbial communities from western Arctic Ocean - ArcticOcean_MG_CB11_90 | ecosystem: Environmental > Aquatic > Marine > Oceanic | place: Arctic Ocean: Canada Basin | collected...
AGCAGCATGGTATTGGCATTTTGTCGACGTAGTTTGGCTTTTTCTTTTTGCAGCTATTTATATTTGGGGAAGTTAAAATTTAATTGAAAAATCAATTATTATTCAACATTTTTGTACTTTCGGTCATCACTCTATTTTGTGCACTCGGAACTTGGCAGTTAGTAAGATTGCAGTGGAAAAATACTCTGATCGATCAAATCAGCAAAGGTTTAAAATCTTCACCTGTAAATTATTCTGACAAAATTAAAGTAAACTACCAAAGAGTGGCAGTAGAGGGTAAATATAACTTTGGAAAACAAATTTATCTTTATAGTCTTAACAATAAAGGTCAACCAGGTTATGATGTGATTACACCTTTCGAAGGTCTGAACTCAGAAAATATACTAGTTAATAGAGGCTGGATAAAATCGAATTTAAAAAACAACGATATCATCAACAGGAACATAGATAGTAAAATTCAGGGTTTAATTTTAAAAAATATAAAGCCTAATGTTTTTAAACCTGAAAATGATGTGGAAGCAAATATTTGGTTTTCAATAAATCTTGAGCAAGTAAAAGAAGTAACCGGCAAAAATTTTGACAATTACATTCTTTATTTAGAAGATAAAAAAAAAAACATTCCAAAACCTAAAAAAATTACAATAGATTTACCAAATAATCACCTCAAATATGCTTTTACATGGTATTCAATATCAGTATCAATATTTGGTTATTTTTTATATTTTAGAAAAAAAAATGAAATACTGTAGCACAAGAGACAAAAAATTAAATTTTGATTTCAAAGAAATATTTCAGAGAAGTCTAGCTCCAGATGGGGGCTTATTTATACCCAAAAAAATTAAAAAATTTAGCTCAAATGAACTAAAAAAAATGAAAAGATTAAATTATATTGATCTTGCAACAGAAGTAGTCTCAAGTTTTTGTGTACCCACATTTAACAAGCAGCAACTTAAAGTTTTAATAAAAAAATCTTACAAAAAGTTTAAGAAAAAAAATGTTGTTAGTTTGATTGAATTAGACAAAATAAATCTACTGGAACTTTATCATGGTCCAACTTTAGCGTTTAAAGATATTGCCATGCAGTGTATCGGCAACATCTACGAAGAATTTAATGCAAACAACGAGGATATTACCAATATAGTAGTGGCCACATCTGGAGATACGGGTGCAGCAGCTATATCTGCTTTAAGTAAAAGAAAAAAAATTAACTTATTTGTTTTACACCCACATAATAAGATTTCAAAAGTTCAAAAAAAAATTATGACTACAATTGGTGGGAGCAACATCTATAACGTTGCAATTAAAGGTTCGTTTGATGATTGTCAAAAAATAGTAAAACAAATGTTTGCGGATAATATTTTTAGACAAAAGATTAATATGTCAGGCGTAAACTCAATTAACTGGGCGAGAATAATATTTCAAATAGTCTATTATTTTTATTCGTTCCTAAAGCTTAACAAAAAAAAATTAAACTATGCGGTTCCAACGGGAAATTTTGGTGATATCTATGCAGGATATATGGCAAAAAAAATGGGTTTACCGATAGAAAAACTAATTATTGCGACTAATGAAAATGATATCTTGCAAAGAGTGGTTAATAGAGGAATTTACAAACCAACAAAAGTTAAAACCTCAATATCACCAAGCATGGATATACAAATTTCGAGTAATTTCGAAAGGCTCTTGTTCTACGTGTTAAACTCTAAAGATGCAGATGTAAAAAAATTAATGAACAACTTAGAAATAAAAGGTTCTTTTAAATTAACCTCACATCAAAGAAAAATAATTCAAAAAGATTTTTCTGCATTTAAAGTTACCAATGTAGAAACAAAAAAAATTATCAAAAGAATGTATTCAAAGTATAATTTTTTTATAGACCCACATACTGCAACTGGCTTTTATGCTGCTAAAAAAATAAAAAGTGATTATCCTTGTGTTGTTGTAGGAACTGCGCATCCTTATAAATTTATAGAAACAATGAAATCAGTAACAGGAAAGCAAATTAAAAAACCAAGTCAACTAACCGAGTTGATGTCTGGAAAAGAAAAGTATGATATACTTAATAATAATACTAATGTGGTTAAAAAATATATTTTAGAAAAACAATATGAAAATTAAAGAAGGAGAGAGACTGCCAACGTCAGAATTTTTTTATTTAGACAATAATAATATTCTTCAAACAGTTGATACAAACACTCTCTTAAAAGGTCATAAAGCTATCATATTTGGCGTGCCCGGAGCCTTTACTAAAGTTTGTTCAACAAAACATCTACCTGGCTATGTTGAAAACTTTGAAGAGGCTAAGAAGAAGGGTGTTACAAAAATTATTTGTCTTTCAGTAAATGATCCTAATGTAATGCAAGCTTGGGGAGAAGCACACGATGTTAAAGATAAAATTCTTATGTTGGGAGATCCCTTTTGTAAATTTACTAAATCTATAGGAGCAGAAATTGATAGAAATTTAAAAGGTTTAGGAATGAGATCTTCAAGGTATACCATGCTTGTGGAAGAGAGAGTTGTTATTAAAATCAAAGAAGAATCTGATCCTGGTGCATGTGAAATATCTGCTGCAGAAAATTTTTTAAAAGAAATCTAGTTTCTTATTGCTTCAGTAGCAAGACTATCAGCCATTTCATTGTACTTGTTACCTGCATGAGCTTTGACCCATTTCCAATCAATAATTTGCTCTTTAGATAAGTCATTTAATAATAACCATAAATCTTTATTTTTAACTGGTTTTTTGTTTGCACTTTTCCAACCATTTTTCTCCCATTTTTTTATCCAAATTGTAATACCGTTTTTTAGATAGGTTGAATCTGTATAGATAATTACTTCAGAAGTTTTTTTTATTTTTCTAAGGGCCATAATTGGAGCCATTAGTTCCATCCGATTGTTAGTAGTAGCTTTTTCTTTACCAGATATGCTTGTTTTATTTTTTTCTTCATCTAAAATTACAGCACCCCATCCACCAGGACCAGGGTTACCCGAGCATGCTCCATCTGTATAAACTACATATTTCATTAGAAGAAATAATCTTCAAAACTTTTTGAGTTTTTATGAAATTCTAGTCGCACCAAGTATTCCATAGGATCTTTAACTTTTACAATAGCTCCCTCTACAATATTTATTGTATCGAACACCCTAGTCAGTAGAAATCTTAAAGCAGATCCTTGAGATAAAACTTTTATACTTTTTTTTTCATTATCATTTAGCTTTCTTAATTGACTATAGCCGTCCATAAAATTTTTTGCTTTAGTGACATTAAAGCTTAAATTATCTTTAGACCCATCAAAGCATAGAGCATTAAAACAAATTGCTATTTCTAAAGCATAAAAATCATTACAAGAAAAATAAAAATCAATAATTCCGTTAAATTTCTCATCTTTAAAGAAAATATTATCATTAAATAAATCAGCGTGTATTATTCCTTTAGGTAAATTTGTTGGCCAATTTTTTTCCACATCAGCTAAATTAGACTCAATTAACTTAGGCAAATCCTTGTGTATATCGATACATTTTTCTTTTACTTGTTCAAATATTTTTCTCCAAGATTTTATTGATAGATCATTTTGCCTTTGAATTTTAAAATTTTTAGTTATTAAGTGCATGCGTGCAACTTCATTACCTAAAGATCTACAATTATTTGGACTTAAAACTTTTTTAGCCTTTCCTTCAAGAAAACTAACTATCATTAAACTTTTTTTTTTATAGACAGAAATAGTTTTGTTATTTTTATTTTTGATAGGCACGGGACAATTAAAGTTTTCTTTGTCTAGACCGGTCATTAAATCAGAAAAAAAAGGTAAATCTTCTGACTTAACTCTCTTTTCATAAATTGTAAGTATATATTTTTTTCTATCTACTAGTAAAAAATAATTTGTATTCTCTATCCCATCTTCAATACCTTTAAATTCCTTAAGCCGCCCAATAGAATAATTAGAGAGTATCTCTTCAACATTTTCCTTATTAAGTTTTGTGTATACAGCCATCTTAATTTAACTCTTTGGGTAATCTAAAAACTACTGTTTCTTTAGCAACAACAATTTCTTCGATAGTCACTTCACAGTTTTCTTTGATCTCATTAATTAAAGTTTGAACTAATTGTTCAGGGGCAGAAGCTCCTGAAGAGATACCAATTATTTTACTTTTTTTAATTTGTTCTATGGGTAGTGTTTTACCAAAATGTATTAATTCTGAATTTATGCATCCAGCTTTTTTAGCAACTTCAACTAATCTTACTGAGTTTGATGAATTTCTGCTGCCAATAACAAAAAACATGTCACAAGCGGGTGCTATTTTTTTTACTGCACTTTGTCTGTTTGTTGTAGCATAGCATATATCTTCTTTTACTGGACCTTTAATATTTGGAAATTTACTCTTTAAAAGTTTAATTATTTCAAAGGTATCATCAATAGATAAAGTAGTTTGTGTAATGTAAGCCAAAGGCTTTGTAAAATCTTCAGCTTTCAAAGAAGCAACATTATCGCTTGTTTCTATAAGCTTAACACTTCCTTCGGGCAGTTGACCCATCGTACCTATTACTTCTGGGTGATTTTTATGACCAATTAAAATGATATCATAACCATTTTTAAAGAGTTGTTCGGATTCTCTATGGACTTTTGAAACTAAAGGACAAGTAGCATCAATATAAGATAAATTTTTTAATTTTGCTTCTTGGGGAACTTTTTTTGGAACACCATGAGCAGAAAAAATAACAGGCCTAGTTAAATCTTTAATTTCAGATATCTCTTCTACAAATATTGCTCCTCTTGTTTTTAAATCTTCAACAACCTGTTTATTATGTACTATTTCATGTCTTACATAAACAGGCTTTCCATATTTAAGCAAAGTCTTATTTACAATTTCTATAGCTCTTTCAACGCCTGCGCAGAATCCTCTTGGAGACGCCAAAAAAATTTTAATTTTTTTTTTCATTTTTTTCCAATAAGTATTCAAGTAATATATGTGGAAATGTTAGTGAGGCCAAACCAATAAATATAATGTTAATTATTGAGCTATCTATTTCTATTTTTTGAAACCCCGTAAGAACATAAAGACCAATAAAGAAAAAAAATACTGTAATTATAGTTAAAGGCAAGGCCTTTTTGATAAAATCAGTAATACCAATATTTAATTCATAGGTTAAAGAAATTGAGTGTCTAAGAGAATGTAAAAAACAAAAATAAATAGTAAAGGCTATTAGAGGGTTAAAGATACCATATAGCCCTAAAATACAAAATGTTTCCCAAACAAATCCAGTAAGATATTTGATCTTTATATTTATTAATATATTGCTAACAACACTCACAATTACTAAGAATAATAGAATAGAATTATTATTCAACACACTAAGAAAGTTGAAGAAAATCTCATTTTTGACACCTAAAATATTAAAAATAGTAACCGTCTCTGCAAAGCTTAACCAAAGAGGTGCTAAGATAATTAAAGACCCTTTTAAAAAAAATTTTAATAAATTTAAATTAGATTTTTTAACAGGCACGCCCCAGCAATCTTCCTTACCAAAATGATAGGCCGCAACAATCAAAAATAAAAGCAATGCAAAAGTCGGAAAGAAAAACCAAATTAAAATAACTATAAATGCTATAAAAACATAACTAAAATAAAACATATGTTTATTTTTTATTTTGTAAAGTTTAAGAATTTTGTAGCCTTTGATATCATCTAGAGCGCCATGAGAAATTCCCACAGTTAAGATAAGAAATAAGCAAGCACCGGTAGAAAGAAAATTGCTTGACAACACACCGCTAGAATACAAGAGAATTAACAGAAAAGTTAATCCAGTAAACATTAATATTAAATTACTATTAAAATTAAATTTCTTGTTTGTTTTTTTTATCATGATTTTATTTAAATAAAGCTTTTATAAAAATCCATTTAGGCATTTTTAATATTATTAATAAATCTTCATAGGCATTACTTTTGTTAGTTAAAAACTTTATGATAGTACTAGGTTTACTTTTAAACATTTTTAGAAATATATTAGGCATTCTTTCTGGATATTTTTTCAAAACTTTTAAAAAAATATTATCAAGAAGTTCATATTTTTTTCCTATAGTATACTTTTTTGCACATACAATGTTGTCAATATTCTCTCTGATATATTTACTATGTTCTTGAATATTTAAAAAAGTATAACCTGTACTTAGTCTTGTCATGCGTCCAACTGAGCCAATATTTATTTTATTAACTTTTTTACTTGAATTCAGGTAGAAAAGCGGTATCGCCCCTTTTTCTTTAAAATTAATTTTATATTTTTGAATACCCAAAGTTTCCTTTATGTATTTTTCTATTTGAGAGTCGTAGTCTTTCAATGAATCATTATCAAATCTAGATAACCAAGTTGTTTCAATGAGAGCTTTATTTTTGGCAAATGGCAAAGTATAAAAGAAATGAACACTACTTCTTTGATCGCAATTAAAGTCCATTAAGTTGATTATTTCATCGTCAAAAATATCTTTTTCAACTTCAATTTCGACACCTTGAAAGTGCTGCCACAGTTTAGATTTATCTGGTATTGATTCTGGGACACTATTAAAAATAAAAGAATTATTTGTATCTATTTCACTTATGTTTCTAAAAAATTGAATATTTTCATTTTTTGACAATAAAGTGTTAATTTTTTTATAATAATGACCACTATCAATACTTTGATAGGGAAAACTTTTAGTTTTAATTTCGTGTGATCCAGAAGGGGAATTTATGGAGAACGTATTCCAGCTTTTTATAACGCAATCATCGAAATTATGATCAATAACTTTCCAAAAAGACCACGTCTTATCTCTTTTATATTCAGCTCTAGTTTCAATAATAGCTAGAGTTTTAGAATCAAGTTTATTATTAATTTCCAACTCATAGGCCAAAGATAAACCCGCGCATCCTCCTCCAATAATCACATAATCAAATTTTTTCATCTAAATTAATTTCTTCATGCAGCATTATATGTTCATTTTCTCTCTCTTGTTTACTTGAATTTAAAAAAAAAAGGTGAATAAGGTCAAAAAAAGAAAAAAAAGTTTCAATTGCTTTACTTAAAACTGAAACATATATTTTACCTGCATTGTTATAAGTTTCTATATTTTTTTGAGACAAGATTTCATACCCTATCTTTCTATATATTCTTCTTGCTACTAAAATTGCAAATCTTGAAATCATGGGAATGTTTTTTATAGCCAGAAAAGAACTTTGATAAAAAATATCAGCTAAGAAGATTGTTTCACTAATTGAATTAAAATCAGCTTTTATATAGGCTCTATTTCTTTTTTTATCTTCAACCACATCTCTTGCAATATTAGTTAATTGCATGGCAACCCCTAAATCAACTGCACATCTTAAAGATTGTTGATTTTTAACCTTTAGTATTTTTGCCATCATCAATCCTACAGTTCCAGCAACTTGATAAGAATAAATCAATAAATCTTTTTTAGTATTTAAATTTACTTGATTCTTAAGGTCAGACTCAACCCCATCAAATAAATCGTTAACTATTTTGTGGGAAATATCTTCTTTCTCTAAAAGTTTGTGTATATTTTTTATTATATTATTTGAGAAATTTTTATTTTTATATTCTGATTTAAATTCCAAAAACTTTTTTTTCTTAGCATCCAACTGACCTTTTTCATCGGCTATATCATCAACTGTTCTGCAGAAATCATACAAGATAGAACATTTTCTAAAAGTTTCTTTAGATAAAAAAAAACCCGCCCAACTAAATGATTTAGCATGTTTTGAAATTAGACTTTGATTTTTATCCATTACAATAGTTCATCTAATACTTTAGCAGAAGATAATACACCTGGCATTCCAGCACCAGGATGTGTTCCTGCACCAACAAAATAAAGATTATCAAAGATTTCAGATTTATTATGAAATCTAAAGTATGCTGATTGAGTAAATTTTGGCTGAATAGAAAAGCCTGAGCCGTGAAGCGTAGCAAGCTCATTCTCAAAATAATCAGGCGTCAAATAAAAATCGCTAACAACATTTTCTTTTATTCCGGGTAAGACTGTTTGATCCATTTTAGTAAGCACCAATTCTTTGAACTTTTCTCCTTCTTTTGACCAATTAATACCAGATAAGTTATTGGGTACAGGTACTAAGACGTAAAAGGCATCTTGATCTTTAGGTGCCATACTTAGATCAGTAGCAGTCGGTCTGTGTAGGTAATAACTTATATCGTCGGATAATATTTTTTGATTAAAAATTTTATTTAAGTGACTTTCATACGACTTACCAAAATAGATTGTGTGGTGAGCCACTTCTTTGAATTGTTTTTTTGATCCAAAATAATAAACAAAAAGTCCCATAGAATAATTCATTCTTTTAACTTTTTGATTAAATAAAAATCCGTATTTATTTTTAGATTTAATTAAATTTTTATAAACATTAGGAGGATCAGAATTACAAATTATATAATTTCCATATATGTTCTTTTTGTTATTAATTTTTACCCCTTCAACATTATTATCAGAACTTAGCATTTCAGTTACTTCTGCGTTTTTAATAACTTCAATACCTTCCTCTTTCATTAATTTTTCTAAAGCATTGACAACACTGCCCGTACCACCGATGGAGTAATGAATCCCCCATTTTTTTTCCAAGTATAAAATAAGCGTATAGATAGAAGTTGTAGTAAATGGATTACCCCCAACCAAGAGAGGATGCATACTAAAAACTCTTTTTAATTTTTCGCTAGAAATATAGTTTGAGACAAGCTTATATACTGACTGATAGCTTTTAAGTTTTAAAAGCGCAGGAATCTGTTTTAACATAAACTTAATATTGTTAAAAGGTTTTGTAGAAAGTTCAGTGAAACCCTTGTCAAAAATTTTTTGAGTAAAATTAACTAACTTTTTATAACCAGAGACATCATTTTTTGAAAATTTTTGTATTTCTTTTTCCATGTTTTTCTCATTTCCTGAATAGTCAAAAGAGGTCTTGTCATCAAAAACAAATCTATACCAAAGATCTAAAGGAACTATTTTTACATAATCTGATATTTTTTTATTAAATAATAAAAATAATTCTTCAAACAAGTGGGGTGCAGTTATAACTGTTGGCCCTCCATCGTAAGTAAAACCATCTTTTTTAAAAACTCTTGCACGACCACCCAAGTCAGGATGTTTTTCCAGTAGTATTACTTGATAGCCTTTTGCTCGCATTCGTAATGCAGCAGCAATTCCCCCAAACCCAGAACCTATTACAATAATTTTTTTATCTTTATTCATTTTAAACTATGCTAATACATATAAAGTTTGATTACGTATGACAAAAAAACCAAAGCTTATTTATTTTATAAATTTTTTCTCCAAACAGGTATCTTTTGTTTATTTATTTTTAAAATAGTCTGATTCCATTTTTTCTGTTTTTTGTGGTTTTTTTTAATATTTATCCTCAGAAAAGTTAATAAAGCCCAAATATATAGGTTATTTACAGTAGAAAGTGCTTCTAAATTGTCATTTTTTTTAATAGATTCCCTACAAATCATTTAAGAAGTTATCTTAAATGAGTTTAATACTAAACTAAGTAAAAAACTAATAACGAGGGAGTTTTTATGAATAAATTAATTAAAATCGCACTAGCGGCAGTAGCCATTATTGGTATTACTAGCTCAGCTAATGCAGCGACAGCTATTTTAGCTACAAATGATTTCGTAGGTATATCATTTTGGTTAGTTTCAATGGGTTGTTTAGCAGCTACAGCATTCTTCTTTTTAGAAAGAGGGTCTGTTGCACCCCAGTGGAGAGTTTCAATAACAGTTGCAGGATTAGTAACTGGTATCGCATTCATTCACTATATGTACATGAGAGATATTTGGATCGGAACTGGTGAGTCACCAACTGTTTACAGATATATCGATTGGTTAATTACAGTACCTTTACTAATGCTAGAGTTTTATTTCGTATTAGCAGCTGTTAAGAAGGTACCATCTTCAGTATTCTGGAAGCTTTTAATAGGTTCTATAGTAATGCTAGTTGGTGGTTATGCTGGAGAAGCAGGATACGTATCAGCAATGATCGGTTTCATAATTGGAATGGCAGGTTGGATATACATTCTATTTGAAATATTCTCAGGTGAAGCTGGAACAATAGCCGCTAAGAGTGGTAACAAATCATTGATTACTGCTTTCAGTGCAATGAGAATAATTGTTACCGTAGGTTGGGCTGTATACCCACTAGGTTATATCTTTGGATATCTAACTTCTGGTGGAGTAAACGTTGACTCTCTTAACGTTCTTTACAATGCCGCAGACTTCTTAAATAAGATTGCTTTTGGTCTTATCATTTGGGCTTGCGCAATGCAAAATACTAGTTCTAGATCTTCTAGATAGTAAAAAGCGTTTTTGAAATAGGGCGAGTTTAAACACTCGCCCTATTTTTTTTGCGCATTCAAATTATTTTTTTAAGTAGATTTTATTTTAAGAGCTGACTTTGTCTCTTCTATGCTTGAAACGAATATTTTATTTAGTTTATTTTTATCCAAAGAATTTTTTAATAATACTTCTACTGCCTGAATAGATATTTTAACTGAAGCATTTTTTATATCTTCTAAAGCTTGGTTTTTCATCTGTTTAATTCGATCCTCAGTATTCTTTTTTCTATTCTCCATTTGAACATGAAACTCTTCATTAGTCTTTAAAACATTTTTTTCCGTATCATCATTAGCGGCGTCAATCATTTGCTTAATTTCAGCTTTTGCATTGCTGAGTTTTTTTTCATATTCGCTTAAAATATTTTTAGATTCATCTTTAAGTAATTCAGCATCATCAACTTCAGTCTTAATTGTATTAATGTTATCATTTAAAGTAGAGACTATTTTTTGAGGAATTTTGAAATAAATTAGAACTCCTAAGAAAATAAAGAATGAAACAGCAACCCAAAAAGTAGCATCAATTATCATAAATATTTTCCTAAATTATTTTTAGTTGACTCGAGTATAGCTGCCTTAACACTACTTTGATTCATTGGTTCACCTGATATTTGTTTAATTACTTTTGATGCTATTTCTTCAGATATAGATGAAATACTTTTTAGAGAGTCCTTTTTTAAATTTTCTATTTCTTTTTCCGCACTTTCAATTTCTATTTCTATTTCTATTTCAAATTTTTTTTTCTTATTCTGTATTTCTAGATTAAGTTTATTTTTACTTTCAAAAATTATTTTTTGAACCTCTTTTTTTGCATTTTCTATAGACTGATCATATTCTTTAAGCTTTTGTTCAGCTAAATTTTTTAATTTTTGAGCCTCATCTAAATCATCTTTGATTTTATTTTCTCTATTGTCGATGCTACTTTTAATTTTTGGAATAAATAAATTTGCTAATGCTAAATATAATATGGTAAAAATTAGAATTAACCAAAATGCTTGTGAAGCCCAATACGTCGGATCTAGCTGAGGCATTCCAGCCTCAGCTGCTAACAAGCAAATCTCACTTGTTATAAAAATCCCGATAATTAAAAGAAATAATCTCATTAAAATTTAAGACTATTACCTAAAATGCAAATAATATAATTAGTGCTATGACTAATCCAAATAGACCAGTTGCCTCAGCTAACGCAAATCCTAAAAGTAAATTAGGAAATTGTTTTTGAGCTGCCGATGGGTTTCTCATAGCTCCTGATAAATAATTACCAAAAATTATTCCAATACCAACTCCTGCTCCTGCTAGTGCGA
>Ga0115004_10004107_pt1 | contig 11681 bp, 3 predicted proteins | sample ArcticOcean_MG_C_10_FD_88737 | JGI IMG/M metagenome (GOLD analysis project Ga0115004, IMG submission 88737) | Marine microbial communities from western Arctic Ocean - ArcticOcean_MG_CB11_90 | ecosystem: Environmental > Aquatic > Marine > Oceanic | place: Arctic Ocean: Canada Basin | collected...
AACGTTGTCGGGAGACAAACGGCTCACGAGCGCGCCGAAACTGTACAAAGGAAGTTCTTCGAAGCGAGGCAGAAGCCTAATAATGCGTTATGTTTTGGTTTAACAAGGTATGCAAGGAGAGAGGAGAGGAATTGCGTGAATTCCGCTGAAGCTTTTGTGACGAGTACGAATTGGGGGATGTTATGGGATCGATTAGGGGATGAGATCTCTGAATGGATTATGCTACACGCAAGCGCTTTCGCGAGTTTGAATTCGTCTTCGGAAATGATTGTCAATGCTGGTTTAAATGATGCTGATAATACCAACACTAACGCTACTACTAATAAGAATAATTGTTGGAGGAAAGAGGATAGATTAGTGCAGATTTTGGGGAAACCTATTACGTCCGAGCACGCCGTCTTTAAAGCGTCTTTGAATAGGATGAATACTTCGCTAAGCGTCGTTAGAAGAAATAGTCTTAATCAAGCGACGACGAGCGGGCCTCAGCAAGGCGCTCCAGCAGCAGCAACAACTTTTTCTTTGAATAAAAAGGTTTTATCTGCGAGGAGAATTAAAAAGATCAAACGAAGGAAGAAGAGGCGAAAGGAATTAAAGAAAGCGAAAACATTTAATAATAATAATAATAATAGCGATAAAAAAGAAAATGAAGAAGGAGCTCCACCTATTTTTATTGTTTCGCAGTCGCAGAAATCAACGCAAGGGAACGAAGAAAACACTCAAGAAGAAGACGAAGCGACTCCGATAATAAGCACGCAAGAGGAAGATGGCGATGATGATTGGTGCATACCAGAAACGCCGCAATCATCTGATAACGATGACGTTCAAGCAACTCCCATGGACGATGCGAACGACTCTCCTCAGAATAAGAAGCGCGAGCGCGAGGCGAAGAAAAAGATGAGTCGCGCGCCCAGTTGGGTCCGACGCAAGCTCGCTAAAGCTCGCGTGGCAGCAGTAACAGTAGCAAAAAGTGAGGAACAACTACAGCCCACTCAAGAGCTAAGTTTAGGAGAGGAAGAGAAATGGGCCATGCTCGCAAACTATGCCGAGAAAATAAAACTGCGCAAACTCGAACGCCTCGCTTTAGAAAAAGAAAACAACGACAATAAGAATAGAATAGACGCAGAAGCAAAATTAGCAAAAGCAAAAGCACAGACGAAAAGTAACAAAACGAAAGGAAGAAAAAGAAATCCGATAGCAAATCATGCCCGAAATGTTATTCTAGACCGATCCTCAGCGTTGTTTTGCTCGACGTTTTCGAAACGTCCTGGATTTCCAGCGAAGCATATTCTTCGCAACAGCGGCGTTGGTGTAAACGCTTCACGGAAAGTTTATGAAGACATATTTGGAGCAAAACAAAGGAAAACAAAAACACCGCTACAACAGCAGCAGCAACAACAAGATCCGCGTTTGATGACGAGTCAGGCACCGTCGAGCTATATGTCCTCGGAACAAGATATCATTCCCACGCAACTTCTCCACTCGCAGAAAAGTAAGCGAATGACTATACGGATTTCGAAATCGCACAGACAAAATGTTTTACCACTTCTCAGACGTATGTTGAGAAGAGCAAAGAAGTGTAACTTTGCAAAATTATTAGAATTACATTGTCCTCTTAAAATGGCCGATTGGAGAAATAGTGATACCGCTTCGTTAGTGAAGCTGAACTCATCACCGAAGAACGTCTCGAGCTTTGTTTGGGCAATTATGCGCGCAGTTCTTCCTTGGCAGTTTCTTGGTTCAAAAACAACCACAAAGCGACGTTTACGCGAGTTCGTTTCTAGAATAGTATCGTTACGAAGAATTGAAAAGTGTACTTTATATGAAGCCATGATCGGTGTGAAAACTTCCGATTACACGTTCCTGGATAACGTGGATTATCGCCGTCGTTCTAAAAAAAAGGACGGTAGCGGTTCTTCCGCCGTGTTGTTAAAGAAAGGCGGCGTCGTAGTGTTTGAGGCAAGGAAGCGAAAAGTTGAAAAACTAATACTTTGGATAGTTACAAGAATAGTATTTCCAGTCATCCGCTCGCACTTCTTCGTTACTGATACGGACCACGAACGACAAAAAATGTACTATTATCGAAAAGGCGTTTGGTCGCGAATCGTTCGCGCGAAGAATAAAGATTTTGTAACGAGCGGAAGATACGAGAAACTGTCCAAGAATGATTGTGAAAATACGCTTTCACGTCATTCACTTGGATTCTCTCGCGTTCGATGGAAGCCAAAGAAACAGGATGTGCGTCCAATTGCCATGCTCGGACAGCCGGCGTCCATGCGCTTAAAATGTAAAAAACGAGACGCCGGGGGGAACCGAAAGACTATTAAATTTGAGTTCGATCCCGTGAACGATCGTTTATATACGATTTCAGATATACTCGATCATGAAATTCGAGCGGACGAGACTTTAATGGGCAATTTCGTGAGCGATTACGATGAGACTATGAAAATTTACTCCCCCTTTGCCGAGCGATGGAGGAAAAAGCACGGTCTCTTGGATGATATTGACGAAAGTAAGAAGAAGAAGAACAACACAGAAACAAAAGAAGATAAAGAAGAACGGCGCGTTCTCCCAAAGATTTATTTCGTTTGCGCAGATATTAAAGCAGCGTTCGATTCAATTCCAACCGAAAAACTTGAAACAGTCATATCGATGTTGTTTAAGAAACAAGAATACGCGATGCTGAAGTATCGTACGCAAAGCGTCCTTGGAAATCGATACGCTACTAAAAAAATCGCGTTTGCCACGGAAGACGTGAACGACAACGGGATTGATATTATTAACAAAGATTCGTTGACGAATAATAATAGTAGTAATGAAAATAATTCGGAGGGACATGCGTCGGAGAATAAGAAGCTTCCGGGGCCAATCTTTTCTCCAAACGAAAGCGATGTCGGTCGAAGAACGTTAGTTAAGTCGCTTCCGCCTGGTTCTGTTTCAATTGATTTAGGGAAGACGAGAACGGCGTATCGTCAACAGGCATTGAATACACTTCACGAACATCTAGGTAATACACTCGTGAAATCACACGGTTCATTATATCGTCAAAAGATTGGCATCCCGCAAGGTTCAATATTATCGACAAAGCTCTGCGCTTTATTTTACGCGCACATGGAGCAGACGCAGTCCATGGCTGAATTTGAAACGGAAATAAATAAAGGAACGCCACGAAAGAAGAAAGTGATAAACGAGGGATATGGTGACGGTGTGTTCATGCGTTGGACCGATGATTTACTCTTTGTTACCGATAACGAAGCTAGGGCGAAGAAATTTCTGAACACTTTGCTCGACGGCATCGCTGAATATGGCGTCGAGATTAATCCGCTCAAGACGAAGATTAACTTTGACCATCCCGAGCGTGACTTAGAGAAGAACGTAACGAAAATGGACGGTTGCGAGTTCATTCCATGGTGTGGCTTATTGTTCGATTGCAAAACTCTCGAAGTACGCGCAGATTACTCCAAATATCTTAACGTCTGGCTCAGAGAAACTATAAACTTGCCGAGCTCTCACGTGGCTTGGAAATATCTCTCGAACAAGACTCGTTCGTACTTGAATCATAAGCTCTGCGCGTTATTATACGACCCGCGAGTGAACAGTCCAGACACGTGTGCTACAAACATGTACCAAGCGTTATTATTAACAGCCGCAAAGACGACGTGTTACGTTAAAGCGGTCGAGAAAGTCCCCGGTATGACAAAGTGCTCGTTCGCTTTGCTCAAAAACGCAATCGAAAGCGCGATAAGTTACTCCAGAACTGGCATCAAAAAACGCCTCACCGACCGGAACTTACCGACGCAACACATTCCCACACAAACCGACGCGCGCGCGCTCGGCTTACTCGCGTTCAAGAAGTTCCTCGATCAAAGAAAAACGACAACCGTTAAGAAGAAGAAGGAGAAGAAGAAGAAAAACAACAACGACGACGATGACGACGACGACGCGAACTCCTCCTCCTCCGCTTCCGCGACTTTATCGCCTTGGTTATCCTCAGAGCTCTCGCGCACGAAAACACTCGCGATTGCGCATAAGAAACTTCAGTCAATCCTCTGCAACTCCTCCTCCGTTTTTGACTCCTTACGTGTCTGAAACCACACCGCGTTCGTTCGATAGTTCATACGAAAGCGTCGATTTGGTCACCGAAAACGCCATCATGAAAAACGGTTACCAAAAATGTCTCGCACTTTAACGACCGCGCGCGCGGCGACAGGACTCACCACACGATCCATCTGCTTCTGCACGCGAAAACGTCCATCGCAAAACATGCTTCAAAAACGAACGCCTGGTGCCATAGCATTCAAAATAGTACTCATTTTTAATTCGCGCGCGTCCGTTCAAGACCTCGTTTCTGGACATACTTCTTCTTCATCTTTATTCTCCTGCTGTCTAAAAAGTTTTTCTATTACTGTCTAAAAAGTTTTTCTATTACTGTCTAAAAAGTTTTTCTTACTGCTGTCTAAAAAGTTTTTCTATTACTGTCTAAAAAGTTTTTCTTGTAAGCAAAGATTTCCATCAAAATGCACTGACGACGACGACAGACGGACGAACATCACAGAGCTTCACAAAAAGTAAACATGTTCGCGCAGCATAACCAACGGATCGCGCTTAACGCGAACGCTCAAACGAGCAAAACAAACAAGGGAAGAGCACGAAGTGATCGTCGAAAACTTTTAACTCGCGCGGTCGTAAACGACTCACCGCGCATCATCGTCGCTTTGGACGAAGAGAAGAAGAGGTTTCGGTTGAGAGATCATCAGGTTTGGATTTCGATTTGGATTTGAGGGTAAAGGTTTATTAATTTTATTACGTTTAGAGAGAGGTGATTAAGGATATGAGCGCATTCGCGAGTGGAGAGGTATGTTCGTCGGTCGTTGTTGTTGTTGTTGTTGTTGCGCGCGATCTCGAATATGAGTATGATTTTGTTTTTGTTTCGTCTGCGAGCGATTGTGCCCTTGGCTCTGTTTTAGGGCAAAGGGTATGATTACTGATTTTGTATCGCGAGCGCAGAGAAAGAGAGAGAGATAGAGAGATAGATAGAGAGAATGTTTTTCGTGTGCATGAGTGTGTGTGCGTGTTTATTTGCTGACCACGGCGATTTCCGAATCGATTTCGAATTGAATTTAATAGCTCATGGGATTGCTCAAAGATACGAGCAAGAATTGGCAACCGCAAGATTTCTTGCCCGATCCAGAGTCGGAGGAGTTTTTGGATAACATCAAGGAGATTCAAGAACGTGCGAGAGGGGTTTCGGATGATTTGATGGTCGTTTTGGTTGGCGATTTGATCACCGAAGAGGCTTTACCGACGTATATGAATATGTTGAATACGCTCGAGGAGACGAAGGATACGACCGGGGCGGATGCGACGCCTTGGGCGCAATGGACGAGGAAATGGACCGCTGAGGAGAACAGACACGGGGATTTAATGAATAAGTACATGTGGATGACTGGGAAGTGTAGCATGAAACCAATTGAGACGACTATTCAGAATTTGATTGGAAGCGGGATGAATCCAAAGACGGATAACAATCCGTATCTTGGGTTTGTCTATACTTCGTTTCAAGAGCGAGCGACAAAGATTTCGCATGGGAACACCGCGAGAATGGCCTTGGAAGCTGGCGATGATAAGTTGGCGAAGATTTGTGGTATTATCGCCGCCGATGAAGGTCGTCACGAAAGGGCGTATCAAAGAATCATCGACGAAGTGATGAAGCGCGATCCGGATGCAGCAGTCTTGGCGTTTGCGGATATGATGAAGAAACAAATTACGATGCCCGCGCACTTGATGGACGATGGGAAACACAAAGCGAGAACGGGAAGAGATTTGTTTTCTGATTTTGCTGCCGTCGCGGAACGCTCGGGCGTGTACACCGCTGAAGATTACGCAGATATTACGGAGCATTTGATCAAGAGATGGGATATCAACTCCGTCACTGGCTTATCAGTGGAAGCTATGCAAGCGCAAGAGTATTTGATGAAACAACCAGATCGTATCAGAAAATTAGCGGCATTCGGTGCGAGGAAAGCGGCAAATAAAGGGCCGATGAAGGAGTCGTTCTCGTGGATTTTCGATCGCGAAGTTCAAATTAATTAATATAAGGAAGAAAAAAGAAAGACAATAAAGAGGTGTGTACAACGTGAATAAATATAGAAAAACTTACAAACGATGCAAGATGCAAGTATTATTATTAGCTTTTAAATCCTTTTAATTCATACATATAATCTATTCTAATGCAACTTCATTAAAAAGAGCGTTTGAGTAACATTTCACAAAAATTTACCCCGATCGCTCGAGACGGAAGGACAAAAACGATGTATCCACGTGTGTAGCTAACGGAAGTAACTTTAAAAACCCGTCCACTGACTTTTCGTAACCAATTTCGATGCCATCTAAACTTTCCCGCGCGCCTACGACGAAATCTTCGCTCAAATAATTCTCACCGTCTTTGCTTTCGCCAAAATCGACGCCCCACTGTTCGTTCATCTCGCGTTCGATTATACGTCTTTGATCGGATTTCTTCACTTGTGCCGCATCTTCCATTGCATTGTATAGATTCGAAGTATGCGCTTTAAAATTTTGAATGGATTCAAATATTAATTGCAAACTCCTTTGCAAAACTTGCGATTTTGTCCCCAACAAAGCTTTTTCGATGACAGAATTCAGATAGTTTTCGTGTCCAGCAATGATTGAATCTAAATCGCCAGCCTCATCCAATTTGCGTTCAAACTCGTTCCACGATGGCTCTAATACTTCAAACATGACGTAATATTGAACGTCAGTGATCAAAGCATGCATAGAATGTCGTAATTTCTGACACCTAGATTGCTCCAAGTCCAAAGCTTTTCCGATTTCACCGCTTAAACCCTCGCGTTGCAAGCGTGAAGAAATCGTCGGTTTCATAGACTTCCACAGTTCGCAAAGAGTATACTCTGCTCGTTTGAGCTTCCATAGAAAAGTGAACGCCCTGGAATACCTACCCATTTCGCGGTCGCTGAATATTGTCGTCAAAGGTGCAGTTAGTCTATACTCCAATGAAAATACGTCCCAGCCAGTTTCGTCCTCGAGAGGTTTCATCAGACGCACGTTCAACGCATCGATAACGTTCTGTTCTGCAAATGTTGCATTAGAAACACGAATAGCTGTATCGAGATTCCCACGTAAAGAATATTGCGAAATACCTTCTCTACTCATTGGATCAATCTCCTTATCGAGCTCGTCGTGAACGGATTCCATCAAGGCGTGAATGAAATCCCCTTGTCCTAGAAGGAGATACTGTTTCAACGCGACAAAATGCGCTTTCAAGCGGAAACGATCGAAGAGTGACTCTCTGACGGCTCGGTCTGCCATTGCTTTTACGCTCGAGATAATCTCTGGAAGCGTCTTGACCAACATTTCGAAACTATCGTTCGTCTCTTCCGTATTAATGAAAATTGCTTCGTCTAAATGTTTCAAAATATCTCGAGAAACATCACTCCATCGCTCATCTTTGCACGAGTTTCTTAAAAACGAAATCGCCGCTCCGCACTTGAGGGTATCGTCCGCGGTCTCATTTGAAATGAAAAACGGCTTCGCGCTCTCATCGACGACGTATCCACTCTTCCAAAACTTGGTCGAAGAAGAAGAAGAAGGGTGTCCGTCGTCCAAAATCTCATCTTCAGAATCAAAACGGTACCATCTATTTACGGCTTCCTCTTCTTCCATCTTTGCACTCTCAATATTCATACTGTTATTGTTGCTGTTGTTTCTATGTCTGTAATACTTATCGTTTTTTCGAACGAAAAACTCACCGACGTTATTCCTCGAGGACGGGGTTTTGCCGCTTTCTTCCAAACTCGATTCGCCTCTTGCGCACCATTCTTTCAGTGTTTGAAAGTATGGCTTTGCAGCTTTCGATAAAATTTTTCGGGCAATTGCGTCGTGCGCAACGTCGCCGGTATCAGTATGTTTATAAAGTTCTGCGAGCAACGAACCACCTCGTAAATTTTCAACGGCATCGCATAAAATAGCGAGAGAACGCATCGCTCGCTTTGGTTCTTCGAGCCAAACTATGAGTCTTCTTAAGGTGACTACGTCGTCGCCTCTTGGCGCAATGCGGTCAGAAATGTCATTATTTTTATTATGATTCCTACTTATTTGCATGTTTCTGCGACTTCCACCTGGCGCGAAACTATCGAACGATCGATCGAACGATGACATTAACGTGCGACGGTCTTCCTCATCGTCTTCCCCTACTAGTCTTACTACTTCGTCGTCGTCTTCGTTCAAGTCATCATCGTTATTCTGCACTTTTGCTTCTAAAACCGCTAACAACTTGTAGTGATTCGATAACTCGTTTGATAACGCAGAGCGAAACGCGCTCCTCGTCGCGCCTTCAGTGTCTTGTGCGAACTGTGAATTTGGCTTATCCGAACACGCTTTCACTTTTTTATATAACCACCCGAGTTCACAAATTTTTCTACACGCGTGTCTCCTCCCTGGTGCAATTGGAGCATCAACTGGCGAGATTACGTACGCATCATTCACGACATCGAACTTAACGAACGTACCATCTATACCATTACTTGCAAAAATACAATCCCTAACTAACTGTGATTCCGCCACTTCGTTATTTCTTCTGCGTTCTTTCGCTAACTGATTATATGCGTCGTCCCTAGGACCACCTTTTGGCGACGTCTGCATCATCGTCTGTTGCTGCATCAAACTCGCTTTCGGGTTCCTTGGCGTCAACGCCCTCGCCATAGTATTCAAAGTCGCATTTTCATTATTATTCCTCGTTCGTCTTTGTTCTCGTCTCCTCCTCGCGCTCGCGCCGGCGCTCGAACTATTCGTCTCATTCAAAAGCCTCTCTACTCGCTCTCTCGCTCTCGGCGTCCTCATCTCTTCCCTGTTACCATCGTACTCGTTCTTCTCTCTCCTTCGTCTCTCATCGCCATCGGGAGAATCAAACTTTATTCCATCGTCGTCTTCGCCATCTCCATCGCAATCATTAGCGAGTGCAACTAAAAACTCTAAAACCTCTTTTCTCCTCAAAAACCCATTATCGACTCGTTTCAATCGCTCGATCAAACTCAATAAATCGTACGCAGTCGCATTCGCATTCGATCGTTTCTTCATCTTTCGCTGCATTCGATCGATCACGGCTACTTCGTCTTCCTCTTCCATCAAATACGTTTGTTTTCCATAAAATCTCGAGTTTAAGATCCTCGAAGCGAGTCGTTCGAAGTATTCGATGTCGTCAGAATCATCGCAGGATTCGTTAAAACGCGAAAGTGGATCTCGAGCTCGTTCATAGCTTTTGAAGATCGATTTGATTAAGCGCGTGACGTGTTTGTTCATCCGTGTTTTTTGTTGACTTTTTTTTTCGTTTTGATTCGAAGAAGAACTCGAAGCAGACAAGAGGAAGTTTTGTTCGTTTGACTTTTAAGTTTTTGTGATCTCTCCGATCTCTCTCTAGGTTTGCTTCGATGTTTAGAACGTGTTCTACTGGCAAGCGCTCTTCTCTCGCATCGATGGACGAGTTCGGAGAATCGCGCTCAAGTCATCTCTGCCGTTCTAAACGTAACCTCTCGCTTTTGGGAAATTTCGTTGACTTTTTGTTTCTTTCAAGTTGATCTCTCTGGACCCGCGATTCGTTTCGCCGCGGTTGATCTGCGCGAAAAATCGTTCGATGTTTTAAACCGACGAATTGCTCTGCCGGTAAGCTATCTCTCTAGTGAGTCTCTTGTATCGACGGACGACTTCGCGCGCGCTCTCCCGTTCGACTCGCTTCTTGCGGACCGCGTTTGAAACATGTCCTCAAAAATCTGATCAGTGCTGGATGAGAGAAACTTTTTTTCTCCCTCTACTTGTATACTTCTAAGAAAACGCTAAAAACGCTTATTTTTTTGCATAACATTTAAACGAACGCGCGAGAGCTATTGAAATGAATAACAGCGACGAAGCAATCGTCGACATCGAGCAAGGCGTGAGAAGATCTTCGTGTACATCACCGCTAGATAACGGGCGTAATTCACTCGATAGCGCGGTAGCGAGCGAAGAAGAAGAAGAAGAAGAAGAAGAAGAAGAAGAACGAAGTCAACGACAACTAACAACGACGAGTGATTTAAGTACAGTCGTTGATCAGTTTACAGTCTTGAGAGAAGGCGATGATACTAATAGTACTAAAGATGATGCTCTAATAAATAACGAAAGAAACGAAACTAACGAAGAGAGTGATTATGTCACGCACTCGTCATTAATAACGATCGATTCAATCGTTAACGAAGAAGATAAATACGACCAAGGAGAATCACAACAATTATCTTTGGAGGAAGAGTTCACGCGAGCGTCTTGGTGGGATACGACCAAAATGAGAGGCGAAGATGATGTACACGTGAATATCCCAGACGATGAAGAAGAAACCGTGATTTCGAATCCAGATGATATTGAATACGAAGAAGATGAGGACTGGTTTGATCGTAAAGTAAATGAAAACACAATCACCGGTATTCGATTACCGGTGGTTGTTCAGGACGTCTCGTACGAGGTGAAACATAAGACACAAAAGGGCGTCATGATTAAGTTATTGAGTGATGTTGGCGTCGTATTTCAGCCATGTAGAGTTACGGCGTTGATGGGTCCATCCGGTGCCGGAAAAACGACTTTGCTCGATGTCATAGCTGGGAGGAAAACGCAAGGGAAAATGACAGGTCAGATTCTCGTTGGAGAACAAAAATCGAGCTCGAAAGTTTTGAAGAGTTGCGCGGCGTACGTCGAGCAGTTTGATAATCTTCTGCCAACGCTTACAGTGAAAGAAACTCTTTTATATGCCGCAGAGTTGAAACGACCAAATATAGGTAAAATGAAGGATCCAATCGCCTTACGAAAAGCTGCAGAGCAGAGAGTACGCGACGTCAACCAGCTGATCAAAACGCTTCAGCTGCAGTCGTGCGAAAACACCGTCGTCGGAAGTAATCTCGAGCGTGGCATATCTGGCGGTCAAGCAAAACGCGTAAACATTGGTATAGCACTCGTAACGAAACCTCGTATTTTGTTTCTCGACGAACCCACGAGTGGGTTAGATTCCGAAACGTCTTGCGGGATCGTGAAAGCTTGTAGAGATCTCGCGGATGGAGGCGTGAACGTAATCGCAACCATACACTCGCCTTCGGCAGCGGCGTTTCAGTTGTTCGATAACCTAGTGATGATGAAAAAAGGCTCTGTTACATATGCTGGTACTTTATTTGGATCAAACGGTGCAGAGTCGTACTTTTATGATATGGGCTTCTTCTGCGAGCCGACGTTGAACTTTGCGGATTTTCTCGTTTCAACAAACGCGACTGACGAACAAGACTTTGTCGCAAAGTTCAAAAGCTCCTTTCATGCAAAACATAACAGAGATTTAGTCGCCGCATCTATAACGAACGCGCTTTCATTTAAGACAGCATCAGCAGCGGCTCCAGCAAGTTCGACGACGAAGAGAGACTCTACTACCTCGTCATCGTCTTCGGAAGAAGACGGCGGTAAAAAATACGAAGGCGTTCCAGAGCATAAACCAATAGGTCCGATCGCTGCCGCGAAAACTCTTTTACGATACCGAGCGTATTGTAACTTTCGCGATAAGAATTTCATGGGTGCCAGAATAGTCGGTCATCTCATATTTTCCATCGTCATGGCGTCAATGTACTGGAAACAAGGCGATGAAA
>Ga0115004_10004109_pt1 | contig 11678 bp, 7 predicted proteins | sample ArcticOcean_MG_C_10_FD_88737 | JGI IMG/M metagenome (GOLD analysis project Ga0115004, IMG submission 88737) | Marine microbial communities from western Arctic Ocean - ArcticOcean_MG_CB11_90 | ecosystem: Environmental > Aquatic > Marine > Oceanic | place: Arctic Ocean: Canada Basin | collected...
CTTCATGTTGGTAACGAAGTCGGCATCGCAAAAGGTGGTTTAGGCGGTGCGGCAGTTCTTGAAGTTGAGCAAGAATCGAAAAATCTTCGTTGGGTTTCTGCGCAACGAGATAAGACTGGAGGCATTCAAGTCATTGGTAGTTATGAGGATTCTAATATTCCAGAATTGGCGAAGAAGTATTCTTTGTGTGTGACAGGAGAGAGCTTGAATGCGGCTAGCCTTGCGGCCGATGGCGAGCTTTGGGATTACTTAGATTCCGTTTCGATCTTTGCCAGAATGTCTCCGGACGATAAAGAAAGAGTGTTGAAGCGTTTGAAACAACAAGGAAGACATACGTACATGTGCGGTGACGGTGCAAACGATGTTGGTGCGTTGAAGCAAGCGCACGTTGGAGTAGCTCTCTTATCCGGTTTTGGCTCCGCGAATACTAAAAAATTGAAAGATCCAAACGCCAAAGAAGGCGAAGACGACGACGAAGCTAAAGGTCAAAAATTGGCCAAGGCTGAAACGTTCCAAGAAAAGATGGAACGTGTGAAGGAACAGGCGGAAAAAATGAAAAAAGCGAAAATAGAAGAAAAAGCTGCTCAACAAGCTGACATGAAAGAACTTACGGCCATGCAGAAAGTTTGGTTCGAAGAAGAAATGGCTGAAAGATTGGCGCGCGGCGAAAAATGGGCTCAATTTACAGCCATGAAAAATGCAACGCAGAAAATGATTCGCGAATCTAAACGAAGAGCACAGGAAAGATCGAAGAAGAACGCTGGAGCACAAGGCGGCAAGGCACCGAGTATGGGCGACATGATGGCGAACTTGGACGATTTAGACGGAGAACTCCCGCAGGTTAAACTCGGCGATGCTTCCATGGCCGCCCCTTTTACTTCTCGTTTACCTACGATTAGGTCTGCTGTTGATATCATCCGACAAGGTCGATGCACTTTGGTTTCATCTATTCAAATGCAGCAGGTTCTTGTGTTGTCATGTTTAATCTCCGCGTTTTCTTTATCCGTGTTATATACCGATGGTATTCGGTCATCGGATAACCAAATGATGGCTAGCGGATTGTGCTTAACCGCCGCCGGGTTGGCATTTTCATACGCCACTCCAGTGCATACGTTATCGCCAGTTCGACCTTTGCGTTCTATTTTTCATCCAGCTTTGTTTCTTTCAATCATTGGTCAATTAATCATTCACGTTTGGGTTATGAGCTACGCGACAGAGTTAGTCCATTCAGCGACTGGTGAGAAAGCTGCTTTTCCCGAAGCGATTCCGGTTGCTAAAGTCTCTGAAGAACAAAAGAAGAATGCGAGCGAAGCGCAGAGATCGTTTTGGGAGCAAGGACCTCCTTTCGAGCCTTGCCTATTGAACACTGTTATTTTTCTCATTGAGACCGTGCAACGCGTCTGTGTCATGCTCGTGAACTATAAGGGAAGACCGTTCATGATGGGTTCATTGGAGAATAAGACGTTGTTAATATCGTTAGCTGCGCTCTTCGTTGGGGCGTTCATGGCTGCGTTCGAATCAGTTCCTTATTTGAACAATAAGTTACAATTCGTTTCCATGCCGGACGATGCGTTTAGGTATAAAGTGTTAGGTTTATTATTATTCACCGTTGTCGGTACGTACGGATGGGATACTTTATGTCAATTCGTGTTCGCTCGCGATATTCTTCTTCAAGGATATAAAGATTCTTGGAACGTCTTACCGAAAGATCCAAAATATTTAGAGTTCATCGCTCGCCGTTGCATCGTGTTATCGGGAATAGCTTACTTGTACATGATTACGGAAGGCAGTGGTTTTGTGTTAGTCGCTGCATATTACGCTTATAAGAAGGGCGCTTTTTAAGACTACTACTCTTTCCAGTAGGTATGTACATCATCGAACGTAGGGAGGAGCAAACTCGAGTCGTTTTAAAGATGTTCTATATAATAAATAATAATACAATATACCGTAAAAAAAATCTATCAATTAAACTTCTTATTCTTATTCTTACTGTTCTTCTTCGTCCTCGTCTTCTTCTGCTTTTTCACGTGCGTCGATAACTTCCTCTTCACCGCCGTCGACTGCCCCCCTAACAAAGTCTCCAGGCCCAATCTCTCGGTATAAACTAAACCACCTAGAACACAGACCGCGCTGACTAAAAAGATTTGCAACTTGTTCATGTTCACGATAAAACCTCCAATACTCATCTTCTTCCCACCACTACTTTTCATCGATCCTCGTTTCCATGACTCGGGCATAGCTCGAGCTTGGCCAAACGGTCTCTTCTGCATTCGTTCAATCACGTTCGCCGCGATTTCCGGTTTCATCTCATCGACCTCTTCCTTGGCATACTCGAGTTCGTTCTCTAGGATATCGCGCATTCGTGCGGTGATCATGAACTGGACTTTAGCTGCCATGGTCTTTCGCTCACTCGTTTTTGATCCTATCGTCTATCAAAGCACAAGTTGTTTACTTTGTCAATTACGAATTAAATGTAAAGTTCGAAGTACAAAACGAGCAAAAATTTCCAAAAGCTGATGATTGAAAACTGTTTCCATTTTCGTCACCTTCTTCGTCGTTCGTTCGCACGACTATTTTGTTAAAGACGGTGCACTGTTTTGAACAGCAGAGCCTAACCTGTTCGTTTTTAATCATTACATGAATTTTCAGCTCGATTGGTGATCGTTTAGTATTCCTCGCGCTGCGTTAAAGTCGCAAACATTTGGTAACCGTTTTTGAATTTATTTTCATCATCGTTCAATTCAATCCTCAATAAATTTACGCGCGTATTTATTATCACCTTTACGCGCGAGTTCTCTGCGATTCACGCAATAATTCTTCACAAAAAGTACTGCGATTGAGATCGTGTCGTAATCGTCGTTGTTTTTTCGTAGACCTGGACTATAGCGAAGAAAGTTTCTTATTCTCATCGAGGCCGTCCTCTGGCAAGAAGAAAGAAGAAGAGAATACATAGACGCGGGGAAACGAACGAGACTCTCGCTGATCATGGTCAACGAAAGTAGCGTAAATAGAACGAGTGCGAGTTCGCAACATGCGAGACATCATCGACACTATGAAACAGGGAAATGGAGAGAGAACGATACGTACTTGAGCGATGAAGAGTATGCCAGAGCGCTCGATACGATAGTTAAAGGATGTGCGGATGTGTTAATAACTGATTCAACAGGGGAGGGAAAGATATTGATTGGGTATAGGAACGTGGAACCTGCGAAAGATAGCGCGTGGTTCATAGGCGGTAGGATTAGAGTAGGCGATTCGGCAATACGAGCGGCGAGAAGGAACGTGTTGAGAGAATGCAAGATCGATATAGAAGAAGAGAGGTTTAAGTTCGTGTGCACGAGTACGCACGTATGGAGTAGGAGGAAACAACGTCCGGAGGAGAATGGAACCGGCGACGTCATCGTCGTCACGACCGTTGCGATAACCGAAGAAGAAAAGAATAAGATCGTCATGACGAACACTGAATATCACGGATTCGCATGGGTTTCGCCTGAGGAGATATTAACGAACGATGAGTTTCATGAAGCGCTTAAGGACGCCGTTAAAGCGATGTTTTTTAATCAAAAGCAACTGGAATTAATTAAAGCGTGTCAAACTAACGAAGCGTCGGATGAGAAAATAGCGAAATTAGCCCGCGATTTGTTCTCTTCTTCTTTTTCTTCTTCTCATTAAAAATGTCATCGTACTAGAATTCATGTATTACTATTATTATTATTATTATTATTATTATTGTTACTATTATTCACAATCACGTAGAAGAGTGCAAAACCCGTTTTTGACTGATTTTTGACTTCCCGAGAAAAAACGAATAAGCATCAGCAGCAACGTTTTACGGCATAAAATGGCCTCGACTTCGCCCGTGAACATGAACTCTGGAGTTCATCAATCCCCCCCTACTAATCGCACGAAACGACTCATATCAACACCAGTGAGAAGAAGAAGATTTATCTCCCCTGATTTAGAGGACATCGCGTTCAGAGAGAAAAAGTTTGCCAGTCATAACTTCGTACGTAAATTATTATATCCATTTCATCACATTTCATAAAACTCAATCATTTTTACTTTCCGCAGTTGATGTCACAAGAGGTCTCACTCCTGTTCAGGCTGAACGTATGCGTGACTAACTTCGGATACTTCCTGCTCAGTTATAAATTACTTTTTAAACTGATTGATATATCTGCCGGTACGTTATCTATGCCGCGTCGTCTCGAGGAAGAATTTACAAGCCGTTGGGTGCTCAAAATAAATATTCCTTTTTTTCCGCCTGCAAACTTGCAGTAGAGAACGAAAGTTGTCTTTGTCTCTTTAACTCACGATTGATTTCCAACGATATATAGGCGACCGCCTCGCGTTCCCACTCATATTGGAGAGCATAAAATACAACCATGAATTCCACGGTGTATACATATTGATGATTTCTGTATTGAGTACGATATTCCACGCGGCGCAAATGGATTTGTTCAACTCGATTAAAGATTTGAAAAACTCTAAACGGAACAGAACGATTACGTGCGCGTGCCTGGATTGTTTCGCGACACGATCGAAGGAGAGCGATATGTTGAGCGTTATTGAAAAACCAATTAAACCGAGAAGGAGTCGGTCGGAACCAGATTTTCTGAAAGGAGTAGAGAATCTAGTTTCGCATTCATCGCCAATGCCGGGAGGAGGTAAAAAAATTGTGAAGAGCGGTCCGCAGATGTTAGAGCGAATCGGAAAAGCAACGTCGCGCTCGCCTTCTCCCGTTTCAACGTTATGCTTGCAGACGGAAACTTTGAGTCAAGTTCAAGTTCAAGATTTTCGAATGCCGCTTTCTCCAATATCTCCGCCTCCTTTCTATTCTGTAAAACCGGCGTCGGCGTCAGCAGTGAACAGCAAAAGTTTTCGCACAAACGCAGAAGACGACGACGAACGAGAACGGAAACAAAGACTCCTTTTAAAAGATTGCATCAAGAACAACAGTAACAGAAACGAAGAAGAAAATAAAGAGGAAAAGTTTAAAAACGCGATGAAAAACTATCCATGGAAAGCAGTCTCGGCATTGATCTGTTGCGATGTCGTTACCGCAGTTTCATACTGTTTGTTTTTGATTCTCTCTCACGGAGAGAAAACGATGATAACTTACGGTGTATTGCCTTTGTGTGTGTTGTTATACGCAGCCGATGGAAAAGCTAAGAAGGACTATTGGCGATATGCGATTTTTCATTCGCTTTGGCACGTGTTATCTGCTGGTTTGATGGCAAAAATATTAATCGCCGTCCCCGCAAAAGCTTTTATTTAGGTGTGTGTGCGCGATATGTGTAATATGTTTATCTTTTGTATATATTTTGTTTGTAATCTCTAATTAAAATTTCTACGTGTAAACGTTACATTGTAACCTGTTAAAATGATAGTACATGCGCGAATGATTTACTCTGCAGCTCTCGTCTTTCTCTGTACTCGCGGCACTGCCGCAGCTGGCGCTGCTGCTGCTGTTGTTTCTTCTTTCGTCTTCTTCTGTTTCTTGGCCGATGGCAGCCGTGCAGCATTTTTTACCGCGGCCGCCGCAGTAGCAGATTTGTCGGTTGTCGGTTTTTTCGGTTCTTTCGTCGATTCCGCTCGCTTTCGCTTCTCCGCCACCGTGTCTTTCTTCACGGCGGCGGCGGGCGCATCATCTCCGGCAAAAGTAACTTTTGTAGTCTTAGCCGCAGAAGGAGCTTTTTGCGCAGCCGTTGTTGTGGTCGTCTTTGACTTAGAAGCAGCCTTCTTCGCAGGTGCACTACCACCACCAGCCTTATCTTTTTTCTGATCTCCTTCGTTGAACAAATTTTGCAAAGCTTCGTAGTTGAGTTTTGAAGACGGCCCTTTCTTCTTGACCAGCACTTCTTGCACGGCTGTGCTCGCGTTATCTGCTTTGAGATATTTTTCGTCTTTCTTTTTCGTGTTGTATTTCTTCTTTGGAAGTAAATTTGGATCTCGCGCCGCCGCCTTACTCGCGGCCTCCTTCGCAGCTTGAGTTTGCAAATAGTCCTTATTCATTTCAGACCAAATCAATCGTTTCAACTTTACTTGCTCTGGATTATTGATGTAATCGAGAACATCGTCTTCTTCTATATCCGAAAGCGTGTCTCTAATTTCGTCAACTTCATCGGCAGCGGCAGTAGGCACGTCTTCGGCAGATCCTTTTGCTCCTTGTTGTTTTGCGTTGTTATTGTTGTTATTGTTGTTGTTGTTAGCGTTGTTGTTAGCGTCTTCATTCTTTGATTCTTCCGCACTATTTACTAATATTTTCCCTGCTTCTCTTTCCTTTTTTTTCTCGACTTGTTCCTCAGCGAGTGTTAGTTTTTTTGGCTGTTCTGGGGGATCAAAATCGGTATCACCGAGCATGATTAAATCGTGCCCGGGATAAAAAGTATCCAAAAAATCCAACGCCTCCTCGTCGAAGCAACCTAAATTGATCAAGTAATGCATTATTTCAAGCCTAATTTCCTTCACGAAATCGTTATTTTCAACGATATCGATTTTGAAGTGCTCTTTTGAAACGCAACCTTTTGATTTACCGTGAACAAACGGTAAACAAAACATTTCTGACCATTTATTGCCTACGAGTCTCTTAAGAGAACGTTCGGCTTCGATCTGAAACTCCCAATGCGGCTCTTTCAAAATAACGCGCTGCACTTGCACTTGTCGAAGCACTTGAGGAGGCCTTCTTTCGGCTTGTGGCACCACGGGTTCTTCTGCGACTACCGGTGCCGCTGGAGCGTCAATAGCGGCTGCAACAGGTGGTCCTGACACGACGCCAGCTATGAGTGCGAATTCGTTAATACCGCCTTCACCTAAAAGCGCGCCTTCAAATTCGGCTCGAACTGCCGCTACTTCACCGCCAGCTGCAAAGTCTGCAATTCGTAACATTGTTGCGCTCAATTCTTCGGCGCGCTTCTTTTGCGCGGCTATAAAAGCCGGAGGGTCCATACCTCCTATAAAAGTTGTCCCACCAGTTACTTTAACGTAATCAATGTAACAAGCTCTGCACATTCCATGTTGAAAGACTTCTGGGGCGTTATCATCATCTTTGTGCTTACAAATCAACGACGTCGAACAACTTCCAATCAAGTCTTGCTGTTCTTTACTCCCAATGAAGTCGTCGTCTTCGTATTTAGCAGCCTGGGCATCAAATTCTTCGACCGAAAGCAACGCAGCTGGCGTCGAGCTAAACTCGGTAATTCTCTTCTTCAAAGTCTGTTCTCCAATATGCACGATAGAGACGACGTCTTGCTTTGAACGATCAAATCCGTGCACGTGCGAAGCGACCCAAAGTGCGGCGCCGCAAATCCCAGCCGGACGACGTCCAGTTTGCATCCAATCACGTTTCATTGAAGCAACGAGACGTAAAGCCGTGCTCGCAACCGTATGTACTCTCTTCCCTAAATTCATCTTATCAGCAAATCTATGAATGAACAAAGACGGATCGATTGGTCGTTGCATCAAAGGATGTTGCTCCAATCGCATTAAACGACAAAGCTGAAGAAATACGCCTCCCAGGACGTAAACGTTCGTTTGCAAAACGTCCGAAAAATCAATCAACATATACGGTCGATTCTCTTGCCTACACACTACGTACAAACACGCCCCGGCGACTTGCGCCGTCCTCCTCCCTCTCGTAAAGTTCCTCGATACGGCAATTTTATACAATCTATGCGCCGACGTCGTTATATCCTCGCGCGGTTTCATGGCCAGTCTATCCGCGATTTGATTTATTTCCTGTTTCCCTTTATTCACGGTCTTCTCGTGCGAGTCTATTTGTAGCCCAAACACTCTTCCCCCCCTCGTCGGTCTACCGACTGAATGCGCTATCCCGGACTCTGGCACGAAATTCCCATCGACTTGTATAGCGCCCCCGGACGTCTTCGAGAACGTCGGGTCAGTCGAGAACACTGAATCGTCCAAGATCTTCCCGCACACTGTACAGCACGTGAACCCGTTCGCGTCGTTTACTTCCGCTACGACGTCTTGTTTGCACGCCGAGCAATAGTTTGTGAACATTCTTAATGATATTGTCAGTAGTATTACTGTATCTCTCTCTCCCTTCTGAGTTTGGGAAAATGACTCGCGGCTCGATTATATAATTCTTCCCCTTCTTCTTATTGGGGGGGAAACCGTCGTCGATACGTAATTTATAATGTATTTGTGTTCGTCCAACGCACACGGCGCGCTTAAGGATTATATCAATCAGAAGAAAACGGTGAAGACGAGAAGTGCGAGTGCGTGCACAGAACTCTCTTCTCTTCTCTTCTCTCTCTCTCTCTCTGCAACGTCTGTAACGAATAATGGTCTCGAACGATCTCCTTTTAAACTTAAATTTTTATTTAATAACGAAAAAAATAGAATTGAAACCCTAAACTTCATATCTTCATTTGAAACCCCCTTTCCCCTATAATCTTATTATTAGCATAGGCGGCATAAAAAATATCCGCCCTAATAACTGTTTCGCGTCTATCCCAAAAGCGCAAGACGGCTCATAAACGCGCATACAAACAAACCGTGAGAAGATAGAGAGAGAGAGAGAAGATTGACACGTACACAAATCGAGAGCGCGAGACCGTGCGTGTGTGTGTGTGTGTGCGTGTGCGTGTGTGTGTGTGTGTGTGTCTTAATTGCTAGACAGAGTGTGCGCCGTAGTGTAACAGCGAAGAGATAATTTCTTTTTTCGCGCGTTTGTTTCGTTCCGTCGTGGCGAGTTTTCGCGCGATATACGTTTTAAAAAGTAGGAACTCCCTTCTCTTAAAGGGACAGCGAAGAAGAAGAAGACGGCAAAGAAGGAGATAGAAGGAAGACGAAGGAAGATTAAAGTGGAGCGGAAACGAATACGATGATGGTTAATAATAACAATAACAACGAAAATGAAAATGAAAGCTCGTTCGTTACGACTACTACTGCTACTACTACTACTATTAATAATAATAATAACGATACGGCTACCGATATTATTAGTAACACGCAACGAGAACAACAACAACAACAACAGAAAAAAAGATCGTCGGCTCCAGCAGTACGAAAGAAAGATATTGGAGGATTATATTACGAACAGTCAATGTTTAGAGATATCTCGAGAAGGCAGTGGGATCCGCAATATCATAAACGGAGAAATACAACCGCGCAGTGCATGAAACATCCATCGATCGTTAAAGGAATGAGGTTGTTAAGAAATCTCGAGAAACATGGAGGATGCGTGAATGCCGTGAGTTGGAACGAAGACGCTTCGTTATTGATTTCCGGTTCCGATGATATGACAGTTGTCGTTTGGAGTACTGGGACGAATTTTCCAGTAAAAGGATCTGTCTTCACTGGGCATACGCATAACGTATTCGACGCGCAATTTGTTCCGAATTGTAACTCGAGCAAATGCGTAACCACGGCCGCGGACGGGCAAGTGAGATTGATCGATTTAGAACGCGGGTTTTCGGAGAAACCACCCAATCATTACACGAATAGATATATGCGGAACATGAACCATGACTCTGCAGCTACGCAACAGTTATGGTCAGGCGATGGCGCCGGAATGGGAATGAAGATCATTTTTCTTCCAGGATCAAATAATTCTTTCTTATCCACGCATCAAGACGGATGCGTGAGATTGTTTGATATAAGAGAAGGAACTACATCTAGAAGGGAAATTGTGATCGATTTGACATCTGTTGGCGCCGCGTCAGATATCGCGTTTGATCCAACGGCACCGCATACTTTTGCAGTTGGATGCGATGATCCAATCGTTCGCGTTTTTGATATTCGCCATCACGTGGCGAAATTGACGAGGACATCTGAGGATTATTACGCGCACGCGCACGGGCCATCGCCGGGAACGTCCCCTCTGCCATCACCGCCTTTTGGTTTAGGTGGTAGCTTTTTTAATAGACGACCTAGTTTGGGTGGTTCTCCAAATAGCACAACTACTATTGGAAGTCCGGTAACGCCAAACGGCAGCTTTCCTCGCGCCGCTGGATTACCATCTTCACCTCCGTCGCGCTCGTCTGGATTTGTTGAACGATGTTTGCCTACTGTTGCAGAATATTGCCCAGGATTAGCCTTTGGTGCGCTGAAAAAATTTCAAGGCGAAGAAGATAACGTGAGATCATCCTTTCGCTCACGTAGATTTGAAGGCATATCTGGCATAGCTTTTAGCAAAACTGGAGAGTTGGCGTGTACGTATAAGGGCGAAGACGTATACGTTTTAGAAACGCGCAAAGTTTCTTCGTCAGTTAAAATCGATCTTCTCAAGCACGATTGTATGGATGAATTGGAAAGACGATACGAAGGCTGCGCAAAAAAGTATGAAGGGCGCAAGAACACGCGCACGTTTTTGAAAGGAGTCGCGTTTATGTGCGGCGATGAGTACGTCACCACGGGCGGGGACTGCGGTAATATTTTCGTATGGAATAAGAAAACAACCAAGCTCGTATGTAAGCTTCAGGGAGATTCTCAAGTCGTGAATAACGTGATTCCTCATCCACATTTGCCTGTGCTAGCAGCTTCTGGTATTGATTCGGATATTAAGATTTTTGAAGCTTCAAACGATGGAGAGCATATTGCGCAAATTCCAGAAAAAGACGAAAACAACGACTTTGACTCTTCAGATGGTGATGAAGATATTGACGACGATGATGACGATGATGATGATGACGATGATGATGATGATATTGGAGATTACGTGCAAGTTAACACACGTGTTGGAGTTGTAGTAGAGCTACTTAGACGGCGACAAGAAGGACGAGACTTTTCCCATTTTCTTCCAGAAGGAAACGAAGACCAAGATAGCGATGATGAAGAAGATAGCGAAAATTCTTCGTCATCATCGTCATCGTCATCTGACAACGATGACGATTTGATAAGTGATGATCATGATGATGATGAAGAAGATGATGATGATGATGATGATAGCATCAGCAGTGACGATGATCAAGAGGAGGAGATCCACGAAATGAGCGAAGAGGACGAGGACGAGGTGATGCTCGATGCCGAAAATTCGTTCGATGTATAATAAAAATGTTGTGAAACAGACTGTAAAGATTAGCGCACTAGTTTAAGGCTTCGAAAGGGGGCGACAAATATATAATTGTATATAAAAGATGAATGTACTTATACAAAACACACACACAAGGAATTGATTGATTTTACACTGATATTAATTAAACATTTTATTTATTAGTACTACGACGACATATAATCGCCAACGCTCATTAAGAGGAATCTTCTGGCGGCTTGCGCTGGAGAAGGAGGTCCTGGAGCCGCGCTATCTTTTTTCTTATCTGCTCCAGTCGCTTTTACGACAATCACCGCGACGACGCCGATCGATACTAAAAGCATTAAAGTAATCACGCATCTATCGGTAGCTAATCCTTTCGTGATATCTCTAACAATCATTAATGACTTCTTAATCGAAAAGTGAAGTTCGTCCAACTCGTCGGTAATTTCGTCCAGTTGCCTCGTTTGATCTTTCAACCTCCCTGCCGTCGCTGCACCGATTTCGATCGTCTCGTGTACAATTTTTTTCGATCTCGAGACCGACTTATCAGTCTGATTCATCAACCCTCGCCCATGATAAACGAGTTGTTGCGAATCCATCTCTCTCAAATCGTCGCTCTCCTTTATCTCGTGCACTTTCTCAAACGTCGGTAAAACTCCAGCGAGTCTCGAAACCTTTGCCA
>Ga0115004_10004110_pt1 | contig 11677 bp, 6 predicted proteins | sample ArcticOcean_MG_C_10_FD_88737 | JGI IMG/M metagenome (GOLD analysis project Ga0115004, IMG submission 88737) | Marine microbial communities from western Arctic Ocean - ArcticOcean_MG_CB11_90 | ecosystem: Environmental > Aquatic > Marine > Oceanic | place: Arctic Ocean: Canada Basin | collected...
CATACGAGTAATTTGGTTTCGTGTGGTATGGACTTTTTTTACAAATATTCCCGGAACAATCATTACATTGCGAATAAATGATGAATTTCATAGTTTTACACCTTTGCACATTTAAAACGCCGACTTTTACATGTGCTATTTCATTATAAATAAACAGTGAGAGACATATTTATACATTTTAACCCGCTAAAAAATTGAATATACTAATAGATTGGTGATTTTAAATAATAAAATAACCAATGAACCGAGAAGATTTGTCAATTGAGCAAGAATACGCTTTGCAACAATATGAAGAAGGTCATAATATATTAGTCACTGGTCCAGGTGGTACAGGAAAATCATGTTTAGTACGAAAAATGGTGGATTCATCAGAAAAAAGAGGAGATAAAGTTCAAGTATGTGCAATGACTGGTTGTGCTGCTATATTACTTGGGTGTGGTGCAACTACACTACATTCATGGAGTGGAATAAAACTTGCAAAAGGACAATCTTGTGAAATAATAACAAATATACGCAATAATAAAAAGGTCGCTTCCAAATGGAGAGGTGTCAAAACCCTTATATTAGATGAAGTAAGTATGCTGTCAAAACGATTGTTTGATCTATTGGATGCTATTGGAAAAGCTATAAGAGGCAACGAAAAGCCATTTGGCGGAATCCAATTGGTTTTTACAGGAGATTTTTATCAGTTACCACCGATTGGTTCAATAGAAGACGGATCTGGATCATTCTGTTTCGAATCAGACTTATGGTATTTAACATTTCCTCCAGATCAACATATAGAGCTTACGACTCTGTTCAGACAGAAAGACCCTAAATACAAGACGATTTTAAATAACATTCGACAAGGGATCATAGATCCAACTAACATGAAAACATTACAAGAAAGATTAAAGATCAAATACAATAAAGACGAACATAATGGAATTGTTCCCACCAAACTATACGCAACAAAGACAAAAGTCGATAGAATTAACCAAGACGAATTTGAAAAACTAAGTGCACAATGTTATGAATACAATTGCATACAAAAAGAGGATTGTATAGGAAATTTAGATTCTGGAAAACCATACACTGGCGAATTTATTTCGAAACTAAAAAAAGATCTAACTAAAACGAAAAAAGAAATTGAATTTCGTTACATGATGGAAAACTGTCCTATGGAAAAAATGTTATGTTTAAAAGAAGGAGCCAATGTAATGTGTACTGTAAACTTGGATCTAGAATCAGGAATTTGCAATGGTTCTGTAGGCATCATTGTCGGATTTGCTACTGGTGTAGGTATTCCAATGCCTATTGTTCATTTTTCAAACGGAGTAACACGCCAAATTAACATTAAATACTGGCAATCTGAAGATTTTCCAATCCTTGCTTTGGGACAAATCCCATTAAAATTAGCATGGGCAATGACAATACATAAAAGTCAAGGAGCTACACTAAGTATGGGAGAAATCGATATAGGAAATTCTATATTTGAATGCGGTCAGACCTATGTTGCATTAAGTAGAATTCAATCATTAGAAGGATTATATTTATGTGGTCTAAATCCATCCAAAATAAGAACAAATCCAAAAGTTCGAGAGTTTTATAACAAAATACCCAAAATAGAGTACGAAGAAGATGATGATCTTAGCGGTACAACAAAGGAAATTTCACTTGGGTTAGAACAATATAAGTATGTTAATATGTAGACAATAATATCATAGACATACCAAAATAAAATAAAGAATCACGAATATATGTAAATTGTTCCGTAATTGCGTCATTTTCGTGAATGTGATTCACTTGTTTTACAAAGAATGTAAAAAACAAAATTGCCCTCGCAACTGGAACTTCCATTTTTTGTTCTAATAATAACAATGATACGACATATATTATATTTTTATGCCCTACTAACATATCACTATAGACAAACCCATAAGTCCCATACATTACTAATAAACTACTTATTTTTTCAGTAAAATTTGTTGGTTCGATTGTAGTGAGAAACAACTGACGAAATAAGTAATTATAATATCCATTCATGTGTGCAAAAATAGATCCTACTATATACCAATCCTTAGGATACATGCAATAATGTACTTTCATTACAATACGTGGTCTCTTTTCACAATCATACATGCGTATCTCGTTTATATAATGTATTTCACGATTGAAGTCGAATGCTAAAATATTACCTTTATTTAAAAGTTTTTTATATGGAATCATTGGAAATACTGTCTCTATTGTATCGTTCTCATTTATTGCAATTAAACACCTATAAACAGAACAAAATGGAAAAAGACTAAATGGTCCATCGATATGTTTTGTATAAAAAACTTGATCTGAATGCATTTTCTTTTGGTTGTTTCCAGTTAAATATAATTCATCCATTGAAGGAATAGATATTATATCATAATCTCTCTTGTGGAAAATTGTTTGAAGCATGGACATTATACTTTCATTATTTCCGCACTCGAGAAATTTTGTTTTCACATGTTCCGGAAGTTTATTATACCACCAATGCTCACTTAAACCATTATTTGATGTATTATTTAATGCCCATTTTTCTAGATCATCTGCACTTTCGTACAAAATAGAATCTGTTTTAGACTGTAGCACTCTACTGTAAGTTACATTTCCTGGAAAAAAATGATATTTATTTAACGAATCAATACAATACCAACCTAAAAACCCTAATACATACAAATATGTACCTACAGTTTTGATACCATCAAAAATACAATCGATCATATTTATATCTATAAATGTGATTTTATTAATTACTTTTTTGACATTTTCTACACAATGGAACATATAATTCGGATGATCCAATCTGTTTTTGTGATGTACATGTTGTATCTAACCTATGTGAAAATATAGCTTTCGTTCCGTTTTTGCATTTCACACATAAAGAGTGTAATTTATAGACTTTATCACAAATTGGTATTAAATCTAACATTTGACCAAACTTTTCTTGTTTAAAATCTCCATCTAAGCCAGCTACGTATACATGAGCCTTATGTTCGTTCACCATTTGAAAAACAGTTGTGTATAAATCAGGAAAAAACTGACCTTCATTTATAATGACAGCCAATGGCTCATTTCTTGTAAAAATATCGATTTTATCATGTACAATACTCAATAAATTATGGGTTTGAACACAATTTATTTTAATCTGATCATGAGTTACCATATTGGCAGTGTCAGAATAACGAGTATCTTCACAATGATTAATAACGACAACTGGTATATTGCAAAATGTATATTGCTTATATATTTCTACCAATTTAGATGTTTTCCCAGAGAACATTGGACCTAGTATTAATTCCAAATAACCATTAGAATGTTCCATTGTGTACAATTATTATAATGATACTTTTATATTCAATATAATCGACACTATAAAATGAAATATCACATAGATATATAGATGACAGGTTCAAGTGTATTACCAGTAACAATACACAAAGGAAAATTATACTTTTTATTCGGGAAAGAAAATCCAATGGAAGACAGTGCAAAAGGGTATTCTGATTTTGGAGGAGGAGTTGAAAAAGGAGAATCATTATATGATACTGCTATGAGAGAAGGTGGAGAAGAACTGACTGGGTTTTTAGGAGATGGTTCTGTATTGAAAAAACATATTAAGAAACATGGAGGGACCTATAAAATTTGCCATAATGACTACCATGTTCATTTATTTTATCGAGAGTATGATCCAAATTTACCTTTCTATTACAACGAAAACCACCAATTTTTATGGAACCGCATGGATAAACAATTGCTTAATAAAACAAAACTATTTGAAAAAATTAAAATTGAATGGTTTGATGTAAAGTCTATAAAAAAAAGAATTCGAGAGTTCCGCCCTTTTTATCAAGATATAGTCAAATCAATATTGCAACACGACAAAAAGATTAAAAAATTTGTAAAAGAATGCAGAAAAACGCAAAAACGAAAATCAAAAAAAAACTACACACGAAAATTTAGATGAATATAGTATATGTCTCACTATAGTCGTTTTTACGGGCAACGAAAGATTATACAAAACGGTATTACAACTCAAAATGATATGATAGAGAGAGTCGATACTAATGGAACTACACAAATAAAAGGCATTGTTGGCAATACTCCAATAAACATGAAGAGACAAACACCAAAGCGTGTTCGGTTCCCTAGACGTTTTTACAGTAGTCCAGGTGTGACATTTAGAAAAACACCATACATAAATAATAAAAATACAAAAAAAAGAAGAAAGGTTAGAATAAAAAATCAAAAAAATAAGAGATGAATACGTGTATTATTAATAAATAAAATACGTATAGTATATAAATGAGTCACTTTAAAGCATATTCTAATCGAAAGAATACTCTAACTGTGAATTCGATTGCAACTGAAACGTTTACTATGAGTGAAGATTACCAAGGTACATTTACAATAAGTGGTGAATTATTTGTAAAAAACAACAGTTCAATAAGTGCAAATGTCTCAATTGGAAAACATTTGGTTGTTGAAGAAGGTATATTTGTGAAAGACTTTATACAATTAGGTGGAACTTCTAAACGAATGATTAAAAGCACTTCAAATGGTTTTGGTGTAAATGTTGAAGATCCTGATGCAATCCTTGATATTTGTGGAAATAATTCACGTATTATCAACGTAAATTCGACATCAGCTGTTGTTAATAGTACATTATTACGCAATGTGCACGACGACACATTTTCAATAGACATGTCAAATACGCATACTTCTATGGATTTTTTTGTGGGTGGTAATACTTTCTCTATTGCCTACAATACATTGGATGATTTTGTATCCATAAACAAAGATGTCTCGTTATCTGGATTTTTATATGCAAGTGACAATATTACATCGCTTGGAAATTTAGTTATTGAGAAGGACAGTACATTGAATGGAAATACTTTAATTGGAGAGAATTTAAAAGTTGAAGATGGTGTCGATGTTGTAAATGACATAAGTATGGGAGGAGATTTAACCATTGGAGGAACAATATCACTTACTGGTTCATTGCAACTAGAAGGAGATATAAGCACAAATGGTAATGTTATGTTGAGTGGAGAACTCAATACAGGTGAAGGAGCTTCATTTGGAGGAGATGTTCAAATCAACGGAAACATGGTTGTACATGACATTTCGTCTCAATCCTTATATAGTGAAGGCAATGTAAAGATTAACAATGGTGGATTATACATGAACAATCTTTTAACAACTGATGCCATCATTCGTAAATACAATAACAACGATCAAACATCCTCGTCATTTACCATACCAGAAGATGCTATTTATTTGAACCATAATGTTGTCATTCGGGGTAATGTGTATATTGATGGTAGTACCAATTTGGTAGGTAATATTACAGCACAATCGGGAACCAGTGGAGGAAGCAGTGTTATACGTGGTTTTTTGGAAGATTTATCCGGAACTGACCGTACTCAGATGTATGTAAATTTCAATCAAGATATTAGCGATACAGATCTAAAAAATGCCGGATTTTACATTTACAATCGTCATAAAGACGGCAACAGAGATGGATTCATCAAAATCAGTGACGTTAGTCTCAATCGAATGAGTTTTCGTAGTATAGGATCTGAAAGAAATGTTATTGCAATGGATTTTGATTCACTAAAAAATGAAGGTAAAAGTGGTTTAATGGTATTAAAACATGATATTTATGCTCCTAATAACAATAAAGACAACTACAGAATGATTTCAAGTCATGTCAACCCAGGTTCAATCGATGTCAGTAATTCCCTTGACAATATATTTGACCTTAGTGCAATAAATGTAATTTATTGCGAAGGAAATATTATTTCTGATAACACAATACACGCAATTGATATTTCTGCTCAAAATGCTTATTTGGAAAACATTGAATTGTCCAAAGATCTTAGGATTGGAGGAAATATTTACCTTTCCGATGAAACACATACAACTGGAAATATTGTATCGTTAAGTTTATTAGAAGATATTACGATTGGGGGAAATATTAATTTTTCCGATGAAACACACACAACTGGAAATATTGTATCGTTAAGTTTATTAGAAGATATTACGATTGGAGGGAATATTCACCTTTCCGATGAAACACATACAACTGGAAATATATACAATTTATCCATAAACGAGAATCTTGATATTAGTAATTGGCTAAGTGTTTCAAACGAAAGTATGTATTTTCACAGAGGTCAGTTATGGTTACCATTTGGGGATAATAACGGAGATATCCAAAGTGTCACGCAAAAAATTAATGGTATTACTTCAAGTTTTCAAGACTCGAATATTCGTCCAAAACAAAATAACATCTTTGGAAATAATTTAGATCTTACAAGTACATATGTAAATACATTTGAAACTTGGGTTTCTGTGCATCAAGGTCTTCATATAGGAGATACGTCTTTACGTGATACTGGAAAAGATATTTATACTAATATTCCATACAATCTAACTTGCATTGGTGATGTTTCAACAAATGGGAATGTGTTTACTGATTTTTTACATTTGAGAGACTCTCTTTTTGTCACCAATGATATTTCTACAAATGGAGACATTTATGGGTCAAATATGAACATTTTTGAAGATCTTTCCATTAACGGGAATATTTATGTACATAATAATGTTTTTGTTACCAACGATCTCTCTATAAATGCAAATCTATATGTAACTTCATCTACCTTCTTAAACGACTTATCTGTAAATGACGTTTTTATTGGTAATTTATTGACTATAGATGGAAATATATCCTGTAGCGATGATATTAGCACAAAAACACAAACTATATCTGAGATTTTAATAATTGGCGGAGACGATACAATAGACAATGATGTATTATATGTAAATGGAGACATTAGTCACAATGGCAATCTTGTCTCAAATAATATTTTTGTAAAGGAGATTTTGGAAGTTGCAGTAGATACATCCATCAATGATTTGTATATTTACGGGGACATTAAAACAAGCACTCAATTTGACGACATCTTGAACGTAGGAAACGATTCTACTATAGGACAAACAATCATGAATGTAAATGGTAACATTAATCTTGAGGGTACTCTTTTCTCAAATAATGCATTGATTGACGGAACATTGACATGTACTGATAATGCATCTATAGGAAAAAATCTAACTGTAAACGGAGATATTGATTTAAATGATGGAAGCATACAAGTACAGTATGACCAAAGTTCTTGTACAATTAGTCCTTTCATTTTATACAATTTGAGAGATGTTTCTCAAAATATTCAAAAAGTACTAGATGATATTGCAATCGAAGCCGATGTTCGACAAAGTGCAAATAATGTGTTCACTGGGGATAATACCTTTGAGGGTGCTCTAAGTGCCAATACATTCAATATTTTACAAGAAGTAAATGTAATCGGAACAGCTATTGAAGTCGCCGAATATCCTGCGAATAGTGTAGGTTATAAACAGAAACATATACAGGGTATAATTAATGCTACTCATAATTTAATATGCAACGGAGAAAAGGTAATAGAATATAGATTTTCAGAAGAAAATAGTTTTGTGAAACCAGATGGTCCTATATTAGATGGTCCCCAGTTTTTCGAAAAATATTCATTAGAACAGATTAGACAAGAATCTGGTGTCGAAATAATAGAAACAGTCGAAGGAGGTAAAATCGAGTGTCGCGATTTAAGTTTGGGAAATCAATTAAATATGTATGGAGAATCAAAATTAAATATGTATGGAGAAGCAATTATACATGGTACATTGAGCATTCCTACTTTTGGATCTATCAACATAAATGGTACGATTTTTACATCAAGTCATTTAGCGGATGCATTGAGTGCGGCTGCTGGAACAACTATAACGAAGTACGCTGGTGAAACTGCATTTGGAAATGTAGTAAACTTTAATAATGAAGCCATTTTTAAAGAAAATTTGCGTATTTATAAAGATATAGAGCTAAATAACAATCTTATAACAATAACACAATCTACTCTTGAAAATCTTGCTACTATTGACGAAAACGTCCAAAACCGATTAGAGAGTTTAAAGACACAAACAAATTTCATATCTACAACTGCAAACGAGACAAATGTTGCCAATACGTTAAATATCGGAAGAGATCTTAATGTTGACAATACGTTAAATATCGGAGGAGATCTTAATGTAACCAATGAAGTTTCTTTTAATAATGTACTTACCACCCACGATTCGGTTGTAATGAATCAAACCGATGCATCCAGTTATGGATTGACGAATACAATACAATCCAATACGGTTTCAAGCGACATAACGCATTTAGATGATACAATTTATATGGACGTGAGCTATAATGTGTACAAACAATGGACAAAAGAATTGTTAGCTACGTCTACTCTACCTACTAACGATATTAGCATCAATCAAGTAGCACACTTTAATTATAACAATAATAAAGCCACTATTTTTATTGCCACTAATAATAATTATGAAATTTACCATGATTTCAGTGACGTTCCCATTAAAAATATATCTAACAACGATTACAGCTTTAATGACATCCATCTTCTGTCCATTGATTTCTCCAATATAACTACTGTGTTTGTTCACGATGATAAACTGTACACATTATCAATTGATAATCTAGCAAACACGCCAACAAGAAATGTCACTAATCTAGAAATATCATGCAATCACATTACGTCCCATATTGATTCCAATGAATTGGCTTTCTCAACTGGTAGTCAAATATATACGTCTTATCATGATATTATAGAAACTGACTCAACTCCGTTTTCATTTACAAGACACAATAACAATAGCGACCATTTTATAGTAGGCTCAGATACAAATAACAATGCATTCTATTTAACGTATGATAATACAGGTGTTTTTTATAAAGATATGACTCAAATTATTGATGAAGTTGGTATACAATATATAGATGTACCAAAGAACAAAGATTTGTTGTTATTATCGAAAGCCAACGAATTCAAAGTATATAAATTTTTCTATGATGTGAGTTCTATTTCATTATACATTGCAAATACCAACGAATTCGTAAACCCATTACTACCGGTCTTTTTTGAAAATTTTGTAGTAACATTGGCAGATAACCTAAAAACAATTAATTACTATAAACCTCAATATACCCAATACGATGCGACTACTAATTATGACACAACATATGCAATTGGAGAGAACATACATATGACAATTCAAGATGTCAATGGTCCTTTGCCACATAAAGACAATGTGGTGGGTACATTAACATTAAAACACAGTCAAAAAGGAGGAGCATCTTCCATTGTTTTCCCTAATATGTCTCAACCTGGGGATTTTGCAACCCTTGAATACCATGATTCAGATCGTAACATGGATAGTATGCACTTGCAATATGACCATTTGAGTGGAAAACAAAACAGTGTTCTTCATATTGGGACGAAACAAACGAGTACGTACACAAAGGACAATATTGTAATGCGTACTGGCGGATCTCTCATTTTAGATGCTGGAAAGTATGTTACTGAAGATATGTCGGGATTATTTCAATCGTCTGTGTTACCTAGTGCATTCACAAGAGTTGAAAACGGAGAAGTGATTATTCAACCAAATGGTGGAAATGTCGGCATTGGAACCACGAGTCCGATCGCAAAGTTAGATGTGAGTGGACACTTACACGTACAAGGTCAAATTTATCAGAATGGACATGATTTCATTATGGCAAAAAAGAACGTGGATCCTACCTCGCTCACTGCTAATAATTGGGGCAGAGCTTTGGTTTCAACAGCTAATAGTGACGGCACTGGCGACCGTATACTAAGTATAAATCATGGTACTGATTGGCAAGAAGGTGTAAAAAGTTTTGGTAATTTTGAGGTGAGTGGCAATCTTACTGTTACGGGAACCATTAGTGGTACTAGTAATAGTAATGCAGCGACTGCCACAAAATTACAAACCGTTCGTAATATAGGTGGGGTAAATTTTGATGGAACCTCAGATATTAATTTAAACGGTGTTAATCAAGCAGGTAATCAAAATACATCTGGTAATGCTGGTAGTGCCACAAAATTACAAACCGTTCGTACTATAGGTGGGGTAAATTTTGATGGAACCTCAAATATTAATTTAAACGGTGTTAATCAAGCAGGTAATCAAAATACATCTGGTAATGCTGGTAGTGTAACAAATGGTGTATATACAACTGAGAATCAATCTATAGCTGGAACGAAAACGTTTACAGCAGGTGTCATTGCACCATCCTTCAACGCAACATCAGATTATCGTGTAAAAGAAAATGTACAAACTATAAGTGGTGAAAATTATACGGTTGACAATCTTCGTCCTGTATCATATGAATTAAAAGACACAAAGAAACCTCATATTGGTTTTATTGCCCATGAATTACAAGAACATTTCCCTACAGCAGTGAACGGCGAAAAAGATGGAGAAAACATGCAAACCGTCAATTACTTGGAACTAATTCCTGTATTGGTAAAAGAAATCCAAGATCTCAAAAAAGAAGTCAAATCTCTCAAATCCGAAATTTCTATACTCAAATCATAAAGTCACAAATGATCATTATTATAAAATATAATAATGATGTTTCAATAAAATTATGCGTTTCCAATATCTTCAATCGTGATGAATGAAGGTGGGGCTGTTACTGTGCTATCGTATGTTCCTGTATTACCACTAATGGCGAAACTTGCTGTACTACTTGAACCATACAAGTTATATGTCTTACTGCTATCTGTGTTGATAGAGCTATAGTGATAGAAATTAATGCTATTTGCATAGCTTCCGTTTCTGTATGTTTTACGGAATCTATTCACCAAAGTGGATCCATCGTATAGCGACAAGTACAAACTATTGGCTGTGGATTGACTACTATCCTCTACATTGAGAGTAATATGCGTTTTAATTCTACGAGGTCCAGTAGGTCCTATAGGTGTAAACGACACACTTCCAATCAAATTACCCACAACATTGGTTGGGAAAGTTGTACCACTCGCGACTGTATAGTTTGTTCCAGTAGGTCCCATTTGAGTTTGAGACAACATACCCATTGGCAGTCGGTTATAATCGGTAGTCTGTACTGTCAGTTTGGACAATGTGGTTGTACCGCTTGTATAACTAATATTATTACCACTTTGAGAGAACAAGTTCGGTCCTGTGCAACCTGTCACGCCTGATGCACCTGTAAATCCGCGTGGACCTAGCAATATCACATTTGTCAATGATCCCCATGCAGCTGTATGTTCAGACATATTTTTGATCACCATGGTGTTGTTGTAATGATCAATACTTTGGACTTGGAAGTAGGCAGTGTTGTCAAAAGCATCTACAATAGATACATAAACATTTGCACTGATATAAGCGTTGTTATCATGTGGTACAAGACTTACTTGTCCAGTTGCTCCTGAATCAATTGACCCATTTTGAGTAATCTTTGTGATTGCTAGTTGTCCAGGTACACCTTGAGGTCCGGTTGAACCTGTTGGTCCCGTAGGACCTGTGCAACCTGTGGTACCCGTTGGACCGGTATGTCCTGTTGCTCCAGTTGGTCCTGTACAACCTGTTGTGCCTGTAGGTCCTGTGTGTCCTGTGGCTCCAGTTGGTCCTGTTGCACCTGTGCAACCAGTTGTACCTGTTGGTCCAGTGTGTCCTGTTGCTCCTGTTGGTCCTGTTTGACCTGTACAACCAGTTGTACCGGTTGGTCCAGTGGCTC
>Ga0115004_10004113_pt1 | contig 11672 bp, 9 predicted proteins | sample ArcticOcean_MG_C_10_FD_88737 | JGI IMG/M metagenome (GOLD analysis project Ga0115004, IMG submission 88737) | Marine microbial communities from western Arctic Ocean - ArcticOcean_MG_CB11_90 | ecosystem: Environmental > Aquatic > Marine > Oceanic | place: Arctic Ocean: Canada Basin | collected...
ATCAACAATATGAACAGGAATACCACGCAATAAAATGTGAGTAGAAATTGAGTCTCTTGTTGTACCTGCAATTTCAGTGACAATTGCACGCTCCTCACCTAATAATTGGTTAAGTAAGCTTGATTTACCTACATTAGGCTGACCCACCAAGACAATATTAATGCCTTCTCGTAAAAGCTTACCCTGTTGAGAAGATTTAATAATATCCTGAATAGTAATGTGAAGTTTATTTATTTTATCGCTCACATTACCTTGAGTAATAAAATCAATCTCTTCTTCTGGAAAATCTAAGCATGCTTCAACATACATTCTAAGCTCAATCAAATTTTTAAGTAAATCATTGATTATAAACGAGAACTTTCCTGATAAAGAATTAATAGCGCTCTTTGCCGCAGTTTCAGTAGAAGCATTTATTAAATCAATAACAGCCTCTGCCTGCATTAGATCAATTTTATTATTAAGGTACGCACGCTTGGTAAATTCTCCTGGCTCAGCAACAATTGCTCCTTTTTCTACACAAGCGTTAACTATTTTCTGTAAAACAATAGGGCTACCATGGGCCTGAAATTCAATTATATCTTCGCCTGTAAAAGAATTTGGGGTTGGGAAATAAAGAACAATACCTTGATCAATCGTCGTAGTATCTGGGTGAATAAAGCTATGAAAACCTGCGTATCTAGGGGTAATTTTTCTACTACATAAGCCTTGAGCAATCTCTAATGCTTTGGGTCCTGAAAGACGAACTACACCAATACCCCCTACACCTGACGCAGTTGATACCGCAACAATTGTTGAAGATACGTTAAGCATTGCCTTTCTTTTTTAGAGTCTCAGCATGTATCTTCTTGTTTACATATGCTTGTTGAGCAATCGATAGAATATTATTTACCAGCCAATATAAAACAAGGCCTGCCGGAAAAAAGAAAAAGAATATACTAAAGACAATAGGCATCCACATCATCAATTTAGCTTGCATGGGGTCTGTTGGCTTCGGGTTGAGCTTAGTTTGTAAGAACATAGAAGCGGCCATTAAGATCGGCAAAATATAATATGGGTCCTTAACAGATAGATCGCTGATCCAAGCAAAGAATGGTGCATGCCTTAATTCAACAGAGCCTAATAACACCCAATAAAGTGCAATAAAAACAGGAATCTGTATCAAAATAGGCAGGCATCCACCTAAAGGATTGATTTTTTCAGTTTTATAAAGCTCCATCATCCCTTGTTGCATTTTCTGTTTGTCATCTCCAAAACGTTCCTTCATGCTTGCTAGTCTCGGTGCCAGCTCTCTCATTTGAGCCATCGAACGATAGCTTGCTGCTGACAAAGGATAGAATAAAAGTTTAATTAAAACAGTCAATAGAATAATAGAAATGCCCCAGTTACCAACCATTTTATGAATACCCGACAACACTGAAAATAATGGAGATGCAATAACAGTTAACCATCCATAGTCAACACTATATTTCATACCTTTTGCAGCTAATACAAGGTCGTCCTTACTTTGAGGTCCTGCATACAATTTAACCTCGAAAGATATATTTTCATTTGGTTCAATACTAGGTAGCTTAGTAACCATGCCGGCTGCATAGATATTATCTGCAACTTTTTTAGAATAAAGCTCACGGCTAATAGGTTCAGATAAAATCCAAGCACTAGCAAAATAACGCTGAATAATTCCCATCCAACCATCATTACTGACTAAAGAAAAAGCATTTTTATCCGCCTTAGAGAATGCGAATTTGTTGAAATTTTCTTGATCGGAATAATATGCAGGACCAGTAAACGAAGGGGTTAGTTGTGTACCCTGATTAGAGTCCCCATCATGAATTAATTGGAAATAAGCACTTGGCACTATCGTAGATTGAGTTTTATTTTGAATATCATATCGAATATTAATTAAATAAGAATCTTTTGAAAACTGATAAGTTTTTTTAACATTAACTTCAGGAGAGTCAAAAGTCATTGGGACACTTAAGCTCTCTCCATTCAATGTATAAGAATTTTGTTCAAATATAAACGTAGATTTATGTGAAGGTAAATTTTTACCCAGCAAACCAGATTGAGCTACATATAATAGGGGATCAGATGAATCTGAGAACAACACATAATTATCCAAATAATTATCTGCCAAATGCTCAGACAAAGTTAACCGACGGATATCTCCTCCTATTTCACTAATATTAAGATTATATTTATCAGTTTTTACCTCAATAGTGTTGCCCTTAAGTAATTGATAACCTTGAGAAATATTTGGTAAATCAGACTGTCCAATTAGCTCAGTTGATGGATTAGGAATCCCATCTTGTGAAATATCTAATATATCTGTAGTGGGACTTATATTTTGTCTTTGCCAAGAATCCCATAGCAATAAAAGTGAAAAAGAAAACACTACGAAAAGAATAAGTCGTTTAGTATCCATACAGTCCTTTAGTTTATTTAGGGATGGGGTCAAATCCAGGTTTAGAACCCGGCCGACACCTTATTAACCTTTTTATTGAAAGCCACAGGCCTTTGGAAAAGCCATGTTTTTTTAATGCCTCAATTGTATACACGGAACAGGTTGGAGTAAACCTACATCTATTACCAAAAAATGGACTCAAAGCATATTGATATATCCTCACCATTAAAATAATAAAATGTGTCATTTAATTAATCTTATGATTAATTGTTCAAGCTCTGATCTCATTTGATTGAAATCATTTCGATAAAAGGTCTTATGAACTCGGATAACGATATCAAATGAAAAACTAGGGGGTAGTATGATTTTTAAAACTTCTCGCATTGAGCGTCGCATGTAATTTCTCCGAACAGCTCTTTTTTCAGTTTTTTTGCCAATCACAAAACCCACACGGTGATGATTCAAAAGGTTTGGAGCATAATGGATAAACAAATGAGGAGAATTTAAACGTTTTCTGAAATTAAAAACAGACGAGAAATCATCCGTATTGAGTAACTTGTAGTCTTTTGGATTGTGCAATAGAGAAATTTATATTCCTAAACGCGCTCTTCCTTTTGCTCGTCGTGATGCAATAACCGCACGGCCACCTCGAGTTTTCATTCTCACTAAAAACCCATGCGTTCTAGCACGTTTTACTTTTGAGGGTTGGTAAGTCCGTTTCATTATATTACTCCTAAAAACTTTAATCTATTGACCGCGAACAATACTCTAGTAAGCCTTTTCTGTCAACGATATAAAAGAAATATTATATAAAATGCCTGTGGATAACTTGTAAATTTTAAGCTAATATTGTGGTCCCAAAGGAAATAAAATAAAAGATAAAATTTAAATGGAAATAGATAAATTCTGGCTGTTATGTTTAGAAGATTGTAAAAAAGAGCTATCAACTCAACAATATAACACCTGGTTAAAGCCTCTTGTGCCAGAGTACGACATAGAAAATAATGTCTTTTATATTGTTGCGCCCAATCTATTTGTCCTACAGTGGGTAAAAGAGCGTTTTAATGAAAACCTAGTCGCCCTTACAAAGGCCCATATAAAATCCGCACAATTAGATTATAGGGTGAATAAGCAAAAACCTAGAAAAAACACTAACTCTTTAGAAAAAATGGTTCTCCCAAAAGTAGAAAAAACAAAATCAACCAAAAGTAACGGGCTAAATAAAGCCTTCACTTTTAATAACTTTGTAACAGGAAAAGCAAATCAACTTGCTACTGCAGCAGCAGTTCAAATCGCCGAAAACCCAGGATTAGCTTATAATCCCTTATTCATATATGGAGGGGTTGGATTAGGTAAAACTCATTTAATACATGCAATTGGGAATCACTTAAAAGAGCTACAACCTGACGCAAAAATTAAATATTTACATGCGGAACGTTACGTACATGATGTAGTAAAAGCATATGAAAACAGAGCCTTTGATAGCTTTAAAAAAACATACCACTCATTAGATTTATTGTTAATTGATGACATTCAATTTATAGCTAAAAAAAATCGAACACAAGAAGAATTTTTTTATGCGTTTAACAGCCTTATAGAAAATAAAAAACAAATTATTATTACTTGTGACAGTTACCCCAAGGAAATAGCAGGAGTTGATGAACGTTTAAGAACAAGATTTAGTTGGGGTTTAACAGTAGCAATTGAGCCCCCTGAATTAGAAATGCGCGTGGCAATTTTACTTAAAAAAGCAGAAGAAAACAAAATGTCCCTGCCCGAGGATGTAGCCTTTTTCATTGCAAAACAAATACGATCAAATGTAAGAGAATTAGAAGGAGCGCTGAACAGGATACTAGCAATGTCTAATTTCACTGGGCGCGAAATTGATATTAGTCTAGCAAAAGAATCTCTTAAAGACCTAATAGCTGTTCGTGGTCGACAAGTAACCGTTGAAAATATACAAAAAACCGTAGCAGAATATTATAAAATAAAAATTTCTGAAATTCATAGCAAAAAGAGATCAAGAAACTTCTCTCGACCAAGACAAGTTGCAATGAGCTTAACAAGAGAACTTACGAATCTTAGCTTCCCAGAAATTGGAGAAGCATTTGGCGGTCGCCATCATACAACGATTATGCATGCATGCGACGAGATAGAGCAACTTAGACTAAAAGACCCTAATGTTGGACAAGACCTCGGTTTTTTAACTCAAGTATTAAGAGGATAGCTAAGATAAGTTGTGAATTACCTGTGGACCATAAGTTAGTTTAAAAGGGATAATATATAATAAAAAAATTAATGCACAATTCATCCACAGTTAAATGACACTAAATTCATAACAAAAAAAATGCACTAAATAACTGTTTTAAATGATATTAAGGACGTAAACTGTTAAATAACCCGCTATTATTATTATTATTATTTATATAAAGAAAAAACTATGAATATAAAGATCAACAGAGAAGTACTATTGAAACCACTTTCGAATGTATCAGGTATAGTGGAAAAAAGACACGCATTACCTATTCTATCTAACTTACTATTAGAGGGGGAGAATGGAGTACTTAAGTTCACAGCAACAGACTTAGAGGTTCAAATTTCATTATCTATAAAAACAGATATAAAAGAATCATTTAAAACAACCATTGCTGCACGTAAATTATTTGATATTACTAGAGCGCTTCCAGAGGAGAGTATTTTAGATATTCAAATCGACGACTCAAAGGTAATGGTTAAAGCGAAAAAAAGTAGATTTAATCTACAGACATTACCGACAAAAGATTATCCTATTATGGTTAAAAATGAAGGTGAAGCTATAACCTTTTCATTACTACAAAATCAACTTAAAAGCCTTTTAAAGCAAGTGGATTTTTCAATGGCGCAACAAGATATTAGATATTATTTAAATGGTTTATTGTTTGAGGTAGATGGCAAGAAGTTAAATATTGTGGCAACAGATGGACATAGACTAAGCTTTACTTCAACAAACCTTAATGATTCACAAGAAAAAACACAGATAATTATCCCAAGAAAAACAATTATTGAATTAACAAAATTAATGGGCGATGAAGAGCAACCTGTAATAATCAACGTTACTAAAAACCAAGTAGCATTTAAGTTTAATGATATTGTTTTGATTACAAAAGTAATTGACGGAAAGTTTCCCGATTATAACCGAGTCATTCCTGTAGGACATGAGAATGCTTTTGAAGTTGATCGGTTGAGCCTTCTTGCCTCTATGCAAAGAGCCTCTATTTTATCTAATGAGAAATATCGGGGTATTCGTATGGTGATTGAGGAAAATAATCTTAAATTAATTAGTTCAAATAGTGAGCAAGAGCAAGCACAAGAAGAGTTAGAAATAAAATATCAAGGAACCACCATTGATATTGGATTTAATGTGACATACTTAATTGATGTTCTGGTAAATATACAGTTTGATAAACTAACCTTTGCTTTTAACGATTCATCTAGCAGTTGTTTAATCACAATACCAAATAATGACAATTATAAGTATGTTGTTATGCCCATGAGAATTTAAAAAGAAAAGAGAAACCAATGACAGAAACAAAAGAAGAAAGTAATAACAAAGAATACAACTCAGAGAGTATTAAGGTTTTAAAGGGCCTTGATGCTGTAAGAAAAAGACCAGGAATGTATATCGGTGATACTTCAGATGGGAGTGGATTGCATCATATGGTGTTCGAAGTTTTAGATAATGCGATAGATGAGTCATTAGCAGGTCACTGTAATGAAATAAAAGTAATTATTCACCCCGATAATTCTATAACCGTTACAGACAATGGCCGAGGTATCCCGACAGATATTAAAGATGATGATGAGTTTAAAAGGTCAGCAGCAGAAATTGTGATGACAGAATTACATGCTGGGGGGAAGTTTGATCAAAACTCTTATAAGGTGTCAGGTGGTCTTCATGGTGTAGGCGTTTCTGTGGTAAATGCCTTGTCTGATTGGTTAAAGTTGAAGGTTTATAGGAATAGAAAAATACATGAGGTTGAGTTCAAGAGAGGAAACATTGTTGCCCCTCTAAAAGTTCTGGGAGACACTCAAAAAACAGGCACCGAAGTAACCTTCATGGCCTCAGAAGAAACTTTTGTTAATATTGATTTTCATTTTGATTTGTTGGCAAAAAGAATACGAGAGCTGTCCTTTCTAAATAATGGAGTCAATATAGAGTTGGTTGACCATAGGTCTGGAAAAACTGAAAATTTCTCTTCTTCGGGAGGTATAAAGGGTTTTGTAGAGTATATGAATCGATCTAAATCCACTTTGCATGAAAATATTTTTTATGCGGAAAGCAGCGAAAAAGATGGCGTTACTATGGAAGTTAGTATGCAATGGAATGACAGTTATGGGGAAAACGTACAATGCTTTACAAATAATATTCCGCAGCGAGATGGCGGGACCCATTTAACTGGATTAAGAGCAGCGCTTACTAGAACAATTAATACTTATATAGAGTCAAATGAGCTTGCAAAAAAAGCAAAAGTTGAAACAGGTGGTGACGATATGAGAGAGGGCCTTGTATGTGTTTTGTCTGTTAAAGTCCCTGACCCAAAGTTTTCTTCTCAAACAAAAGACAAATTAGTTTCAAGTGAGGTTCAGCCAATCGTTTCAGATGTGGTTGGAAAAAAACTAACAGAATTTTTATTAGAACACCCAAAAGATGCAAAAATTATTTGTAATAAAATAGTAGATGCTGCTCGTGCAAGAGAGGCAGCAAGAAAAGCACGTGATATGACGCGACGAAAAGGTGTAATGGACTCTATGGGGTTGCCAGGAAAGCTAGCTGATTGCCAAGAAAAAGATCCAGCACAATGTGAAATATATCTTGTCGAAGGTGACTCAGCGGGAGGATCAGCTAAACAAGGGAGAGACCGAAAAAATCAAGCAATTCTTCCATTAAAAGGAAAAATACTTAATGTTGAAAAAGCACGCTTAGATAAGATATTATCTTCACAAGAAATTACCACACTTATTACTGCATTAGGCGCAGGCATCGGACAAGAATTCAATGCCGAAAAACTACGTTATCACCGTATCATTATCATGACCGACGCAGACGTTGATGGAGCCCATATTAGGACCTTACTCCTAACTTTCTTTTTCAGACAAATGACATCATTAGTAGAGAAAGGGCATATTTATATTGCACAACCGCCTCTTTATAAGGTGAAACAAGGTAAAGATGAACGATATTTAAAAGATGAACAAGAGCTCGATCAGTATTTAGTTGATTCGGCTTTAAACGGGGCTTCTTTAGTTACCAGAGAAGGCGGTGAAACTTTGACAGGAGATGCTCTCGGTAAAATTGCTAGAGAAATGGTTTTAACAGAAGCCGTAATTCGTCGACTATCTCAACGTTACGATGAGTCATTAGTGCGTGCTATTCATGTTTTGGGGGAGATGGACTTGTCTAATGAGGCAGCGACAAAAAAATATTCAGATAGCTTAAAAGATATGATGCTAAAAGATAATATTAATTTTGAAGTAAAACAAAATCTCGATAGCAACCAATTTTTAATTGAAATTAAACAGTATGTTCATGGTAACTTACAGACTAGCAAATTAGACGAAGAGTTTTTAATGAGTGGAGAGTATCGCCAAATTATTAAATCTTCAAATTTAACGAGAAGTTTAATTGGAAGTGGTGCAATAATTTCAAGAGGTGAAAAGTTTATGTCAGTTAGCAATTTTCACGATGTTTTAGATTGGTTAATGGCTGAAGCTAAAAACACTTTGAATATTCAGCGATATAAAGGATTGGGTGAAATGAACCCAGGACAACTTTGGGAAACTACAATGGATCCATCAATGAGACGTTTATTGAAGGTTACTATTGAAGATACTATTGCCCTTGAAGAAACATTCACGGATTTGATGGGTGATAATGTTGAACCTAGAAGAAATTTTATTGAAAAAAATGCTTTAGGCGCAAGTAATTTGGATATTTAACATTGACGCTTAGCGAACTCAGATTCGTTGTAGCACTTGCTCGCGAAAAAAATTTTCGGAGAGCAGCAGAAAAATGTTTTGTAAGTCAACCAGCTTTAAGTTTGGCAATTAAAAAACTGGAAGAAGAATTAGGACTCTTATTGTTTGAAAGAAGTCGCTCTAAGGTTTCTGTTACAACCATAGGCCAAGTTATTATCAATCAAGCTAACGTGGTTCTTGATGAAACTGAAAAAATTAAAGAATTGTCTCGACAAGGTGATCGACAATTAACGAATCCTTTCAGTTTGGGCCTAATATATTCTATTGCCCCCTACCTGCTTCCATTAATTATTCCAATACTACGAAAAGACTTGCCGAGTATGCCATTAGAGGTTGAGGAAAATATTACTAAAAATCTTGAGGAGCATTTAAAAAAAGGCGGTCTTGACGCAGCAATTATTGCTTTACCATTTGAAAAACCAGGAATTGAATGTATTCACCTTTATGACGAGCCCTTCGAGGTAATTGTTCCAATAAATCATCAGTTAGCAAAAAATCTATCATTAAGCGCAAAAGAAATAGGAAGGGAAAAGGTAATGTTGTTAGATAATGACCATTGTTACAGCAACCAAATACTAGAAGCTTGCCCAGGGCTAGTAGAAAATTGTGATGTTCAGCTAGGGAACTCCTTAGAAACAATAAGAAACATGGTTGCATCTAACCTAGGAATATCTGTTCTTCCAAAATCAGCTACAATTTCGGGGTATGAAAATCCATTAGTAAAAACTATCCCTTTTAGTGATCCAAAGCCTTATCGTCGAGTTGCATTAGCTTATCGGAAAAGTACTGTCAAAAAAGATGCCATTAATTATATTATCAAATCAATTCACAAAATAAATTTACATTCGATTTTAAATTAATTTTCTAGCTTTGAAAGAATTGTCTGGGACTGACTTAGGATAAAATCTTTTAATAATTCAACAGAACGATTAAGGGACATTGGGTTAAGTGTTACTACATGCCATTTACGAATAATAGGGGTATTTTTAACATTTAGAATCTTTAGGCAACCCTCTTTTACTTCACTAGCAATAGTGTGTTGAGACATAAATGAAATTCCAAGGTCTGCGATAACTGCTTGCTTGATACTCTCATTACTAGACATTTCCATAATAATATTTGGTTGAATATCATGGCCCTGAAAAAAAGCTTCCATATGTGCTCGAGTACCCGAACCAAATTCACGAGTTATTAAATCAAAATCATTAAGTGACTGGGGGTCAATTTTCTTAAGCTTTGAAAGGGAATGATTTGCGCTAGCAACAAACACATGTGGGTGATTAGCAATAACAAAAATTTTTGTATCTATTTCTTTTGGAACTAATCCCATAACAGCAATATCAATTTTTCCATCTCTAAGAAGGTTAATTAATTGTTCCTTATTTCTTACCTCCAAAATAATTTTAAACTCCCCATACTCCTCACGGAACATTTTTAGTATTTGGGGTAAAAAATATTGAGCAGTACTTATAATTCCAACTTTAATTATTTCAATTTGATCAACATTAAGTTGACCTATGACTTTTTCAGCTTCATTTAAAGTTTGAAGAATATGCCTCGCATGATTTAAAAAGTATTCTCCAGCGGGAGACAAATACATATTCTTTTTCTCTCTGTTAAATAATGGAGTTCCTAAATGAGATTCAATTTCTTTAATTTGCATAGAAATTGCAGGCGGAGAAATATGGACTTCTTCAGCAGCACGCGTAAAATTTAAATGTTTTGCTGCAGCAACAAAAATTCGCAGTTGTCTTGATGATATATTTAACATTAAGGAAGTCTTAATAACAAAGTAATTAATTATTAGTTTACCTTAATATAAAAAATCTCTAAAGTAAATTTAAGTTAAATTAGTTGTTTTACGTGGAGTAATTCGTGATGCATTATGAATTTGGTGAAAGTAGACAATTGGAAATGCAGGAACATATTACTTTAAGAAAAGAACAGCCTAATTTTTCTAATGGTGGATCTATGCGTAATGCTTTAGATATAATTCGACTCACACAGGCTAACCGATTATGCAAAGAATCCTTAGCGAGTAAATCGATTAATAAAAAAGAACTTATATTGATTAAAGATGTAGATATAAGGACACCAAGAATTTTTTCTACAAGCAAATCAAGTTAAACATGAATCTAAAAATATTTCTTGCAAAAATGAATATTTCTCTTGCATTAGAAGAAACAATATTGGCCTTGGTAGATGCAGTTGTTGAGACAGGTAATTTAATAAAAAAAGCTCCAATAACTAAGCAATTAGGAAAACTAAACCAAGAAAATATTCAAGGTGAGACTCAAAGTAAGCTAGATGTATTAAGTAATGATATTTTTATCCGACATTTACAACCAACGCAGTCGGTTATTGGTGCGGTATCTGAAGAAGTGGAAGATGAGATAATTTTTGAAAAACAGAGAATTGAAAATCAACAACTAGTTTTTTTTGATCCGTTAGACGGATCTTCTAATGTAGACCCAAATGTTTCTGTTGGATCCATTTTTTCTGTGTATAAGGTAAGGCATGAGAAAGCTATTAGTAAAGAAGATTTTCTAGAAACTGGCAGTAACCAGTTAGCGGCAGGCTTTAGTGTCTATGGCCCGTCAATGTTACTTATATTAACTGTAGGCGATGGCACCTATAAATTTTGTTATGATGAAAGTAAAAAGGTATTTGTATGTACAGAAGAAAAGATTTTAATTGACGATGAAACTAATGAATTTTCGATCAATATGAGTAATCAAAGATTTTGGACCAAACCCGTTCAGGAGTATATAGCTGATTGTCAGCTAGGTACGACAGGTGCGAGAAGAAAAGATTTTAATATGCGATACATTGCATCAATGGTAGCTGATTTGAACAGAATCCTTACAAGAGGAGGGATATATTTGTATCCAAAAGATAATAAGGTGCCAGAGCTCGCTGGGCGTCTCCGATTGATGTATGAAATTAATCCTATGGCATTCATTGTTGAACAATGTAAGGGAGCATGTACCGATGGAATAAATCGTATACTTGATCTAAAACCAGAAAATATTCACCAACGAGTGCCAGTTGTGATTGGGTCTAAAGATGAGGTGGAATTAGTTAGACGTTACTATCATAAGCATTCATGAAAACTGTTTGTTCGGTAAACAATTACCAAGGAGAAAATTAATTATGTCACAGAAATATCCAGTAGTTGCTATTACGGGCTCATCTGGTTCAGGTACTTCTACTGTCAGAGACAGTTTTCAGCATATCTTTACGCGTGACAGTATTA
>Ga0115004_10004117_pt1 | contig 11670 bp, 13 predicted proteins | sample ArcticOcean_MG_C_10_FD_88737 | JGI IMG/M metagenome (GOLD analysis project Ga0115004, IMG submission 88737) | Marine microbial communities from western Arctic Ocean - ArcticOcean_MG_CB11_90 | ecosystem: Environmental > Aquatic > Marine > Oceanic | place: Arctic Ocean: Canada Basin | collected...
TAATGCATTGAAAGTTTTTCTCAGTCATTTTTCTGACAAGATATCTTCCTATAAATCCACCACCACCAAGGATTGTTGCTATTGGGTAATTATTCATGGTATTCAAAGATAGTTATATGAAAATACATAAGATTCAAGGCGACATAAGCTCAGAGGTAGCAAAGTCATTCAAAGACAGTGTTGCGATCGATACTGAGGCAACTGGTTTGTTAATTCCAGAACGAGATAAGTTAAGTTTGGTTCAAATTTGTAGTGAAGGTGGCGATGTCTATATCATTCAACCAGACCGCACCAATTATAAAATGCCCAATTTAGCTTCTGTTCTAGAAGATGAAAAAATTCAAAAAATTGGACATTTTTTAAGATTTGATAAAAGTGCACTAGAATATTTTTTAAAATGTAAAATGAAGAATGTTTTTTGTACCAAAATAGCCTCTAAAATTTGTAGAACCTACACCGATGCTCATGGTCTTAAAAGTTTAGTACAAGAGTTTTGCAATAAAAAATTAGATAAAAATCAAGGATCAAGTGATTGGAATAAAAATATTAACGATCTAAATGACAAGCAACTAGAGTACGCTGCGAACGATGTGATTTATCTCCATAAAATAAAACATGCACTAGAAATAATGTTAATTCGAGAAGACCGTCTAACGATATACAAAAAGTGTATAGAATTCTTAGATACAAGAATAGAGCTCGACCAAAAAGGATTTAAATTTTCCATATTTGAACATTAATGACTAAAGTTAATTACATCTCTGTTGCTAAAAAATCCGCTGCTATTCAGATTTCTGAACTTAAAAAAATCAATAAAATTTTTGATAAATCGTTTGTACGTGCAGTTGAGCTAATGGCTAATTGTAAAGGCAAAGTCATTACTGCTGGAATTGGAAAAAGTGGTTTAATTGCTAGAAAAGTTGCAGCAACATTATCATCAGTTGGTATTTCTTCCTTTTTTTTAAATCCAAGTGAAGCAAATCACGGTGATCTTGGACAAATTCAAAAAAAAGATTTACTTTTAGTGTTTTCGTACTCAGGAAATACTTCAGAGATTACAAATATGCTTCAATATGCAAATAGGTTTAATATTAATATTATTGGTGTGGCTTCAAGAAAAGATAGCTTGCTTTTGAAAGCAAGTGACGTGAAAATACTTTTACCTCAAGTTAAAGAATCTGATCCAACAGGAATGGTACCAACTACAAGCACAAGTATTACTTTATTATTAGGAGATTGTTTAGCAATAGCACTCATGAAAAAAATGAGCTTCTCCAAAGAAAGATTTAAAGTTTTTCATCCTGGAGGAAATATTGGACAAGCTTTGTTATTGGTTAAAGATATTATGATAACTGGCAGTAAGGTGCCTAAAGTAAATTTAAACAAAAATATCTATGATGCCGCCAAAGTAATTGATCAAAGAAAGCTTGGTCTTGTTGTGGTGATGGAAAAAAATCAAGTTAAAGGAATTTTAACTGATGGAGATGCAAGAAGAGGGATTAGGTATTACTCTAAAAATGATCACCTAAAAAAATTTATGACTTCTAATCCTTTGTTTATCTCCGAGTCAGCACCTGCTTCTAGAGCTTTATCACTCATGAATGAAAAAAAGATCACAAGTTTATTAGTGTCATCAGAACACGATTATAACAAAGCTAAATTAACTAAAAAATTAAAGGGAATAGTGCATATTCATTCTCTTTTGCAGTACGGAATAAAGTGACAAGTCGAAAAAAAAATCTTTTACTCATACAGATCACTATTTTTTTTATAGCTTCAGCTCTACTTTATAACACTTACCGTGATAAAAACGAAGAGACAGAAGTATTCGTTAAAATAGAAGCTGAAACTAAACCTGATACTAATTCTTTTAATAATATTGAATATTCAGGTTTTGATCTGACTGGAAATAGATATGTATTAAAAGCAGAAAAAGCTGATTTTAAAACTAAAAAACCTGAACTTATTAATATGGAAAAAGTTCTTGCAAGATTTTATTTAAAAGATGGCACAATTTTAGTTGTTGAGAGTGATGCAGGGCTCTATAACAACTTAACGCTTGATATGATATTTAATCAAAATGTTAAAGTTGATTATTTAACCCATATTTTACATTCAGATTCTCTATCTTATTCAAATTCAAATGCTAAATTAATTGCTACTGGTAATGTACAGGGAGAAAGTATAGAAAAAGGAAAATTCAGTGCTGACAATGTTGAGTATGATCTGACAGACAAGGTTTTAAATTTTTCAATGTTTGGCAATAAGCAGGTAAAAGTTAAATATAAAAATTAATGAAAAAAGGTTTTAGGATAATTAAATTTAAAAAAGACAAACCGGTCTTTCAAATTAAAGATGTTAGTAAATCTTTTGATGGCAGGCCAATTTTAAAAAAAATTAGTATGGAACTTTACCCTGGAGAATGTGTTGGTCTATTAGGCCCTAATGGTTCAGGAAAATCTACTTTGTATAGCACTATCATTGGTGAAATATATGCAGATGCAGGAAAAATATTTTTAAATGCAAAAGAAATACAAGATTTACCCATACATCTAAGAGCAAAAGCTGGCATTGGATATTTAAGTCAACAACGAAGTGTATTTGACATGAGTGTTTATGATAATATTTTAGGGATATGTCAAATAGTGATTAAGAGTCAGGAAAATCAAATTAAATTAACTGAAAGATTGCTAGATGAATTCAACCTTCAGCATTTAAGAAATATTCAAGCTGCAAATTTATCTGGTGGAGAAGTAAGAAGATTAATGCTTGCACGTTTATTGATCAACAAACCAAGTGTAGTTTTATTGGATGAGCCTATGGCAGCATTAGATCCTATTATAGTACAGGATATCCAGAAATACATTTTAAAATTACAAAATTTTGGTTGTGCAATCTTAGTAACAGATCACCAGGTTAATAACCTTTTTGACATTGTAGACCGTGCTTATGTGCTTGGAGAACAGTCTATAATTGCTCAAGGTACTCCATCTGAAATTTTAAAATCTTCAAAAGCAATTGAACTCTATTTTGGATCATCGTTTAGGGGATAATTCTAATGTTAAATAAAAGTTTTTCGCTTCATGTCTCTCAGCCGATCAAGCCTTATCAAAAAACGATTAAAGTAGATTCTGATAAATCTATTTCCATTCGTTCTTTTTTAATCGGAGCCGTCAGTCACAATATTTCAGAAATAAGAAATGTTTTGGAGTCTGATGATGTTCTTTCGTGTATTAATTGTTTAAAAAAATTAGGCGTTAAAATCAATAAAGTAAGAGCTAAACATTATCTTGTCTATGGTAAAGGATTGGGATCCCTTTATGCCAAAAAAAACACGACTTTGGATTGTGGAAACTCTGGAACTACAGCAAGACTGCTTATTGGTTTGCTTTCTACCAATCCTGACATTCAAGTAAAAATCAAAGGTGATCATTCTTTAAATAAAAGAAATATGAGTAAACTCATTAATCTTTTAAGTGAATTTGGTGCAACTTTTTTACCTCAAAATAAAAACAGTTTTCCATTAACACTTATTTCTTCAGAAATTCCCCTTGGTATAGAATATAAAGCTGGGGTATCAGCACAACTTAAAAGTGCAGCTATACTTGCAGGGCTTAATGCCAATGGCGTGACAAATATTATCGAAGAGAAGCAAAGTAGAAATCATACTGAAAATATGTTGCTACAAAGTCCTAGTATTTTAAAAATTAAAAAAAATGAAAAAAAACAAAACCATATTAAAATTTTTGGTAAAAATTATCTAGGTCCTTTAAAAATTAACGTAGGAGGAGATCCAAGCTCAGCTGCATTTTTCACAGCACTAACTTTGATTACCCACAATGCTAAGTTAAAAATTAAACATATTGGTTTGAATTCACGAAGAATTGGGTTTTATAATCTTTTAAAAGAACATGGAGCTAAAATAAAATTTAAAAATATTAAAAAAATCAATCATGAAACAGTAGGAGACATAGAAGTGCAAAGTAGTAAACTAAAAGCGATTAATGCAAATTCAGATTATTATGTTTCAGCAACAGATGAATATCCTATTCTTTTTGTTATTGCCGCTCTTACCAAAGGTGTTTCGGTCTTTAGAGGTATTGAAGATTTGGCTAATAAAGAAAGCAATCGAATAGAAGAAATGAAAAAAATATTGAATCAAGTTGGGGTTAAGTGCAAATCAACAAAAAAAGAAATGAAAGTATTTGGGCATACAAAAATTAAGAAAATAGATACTATAATAAAGGTGCCTAATCTTGGTGATCATCGCATCTGTATGGCTTCAGTTATCTTATCTTTAGCAACAGGTATTAAAACTGAAATCAAAAACTTTGAAACTGTTGGAACTTCATCGCCATCTTTCTTACAAATTATTAAATCTCTAGGAGGAAATTTTGAAATTAAAAAAACATCATAGTCTAGTTATTGCTGCAGACGGTTCAGCTGCAAGTGGTAAAACCACGGGTGCCAAACTTATTTCAAAAAAATACGGTTTACAATTTTTATCTTCAGGTTTGCTTTATCGATATGCTAGCTACCAATTGTTAAAATATAAACCCAGAAATACTATTACTTTTTTAAAAAAAAGTTTTAATCACCTAAGTTTAAATAAGTTAAACAATAAACTTTTGCACTCTCCTGAAATTTCAGCTCATACTTCGTTGATAGCTAAAGATCAAAAAATAAGAAATATTTTAAAGGTATTTCAGAAAAAATTTGCTAAGAAATTTAACAAAGTTTGTATTGAAGGAAGAGATATAGGTACTGTTATTCTACCAAAAGCAGATATAAAATTTTTCTTTAAATGTAATTTAAATGTTGCTGCTGTAAGAAGATTTAAAGAACTTAGAAAAGCAAATAAACATATAACTTTTACAGAAGTTAAGAAAGCTATGCGTATTCGTAACAATTTAGATAGAAAACGTAAAAATTCTCCTTTGATTCAAGCAGAAAATGGGGTAATTGTGCAAACTGATAAATTAAAAAATATCAATAGTATGGTTAATAAAATGTCCGATGTAATCGAACAAAGAATTAAAGAAAAATATGGCAGTTGAAACTATTCATCAGGAACTATCTAGCTCTCAAAAGGAGTTTGAAAGCTTACTGAATGATGACTTTAAAGATAGAAAACTTAAAGAAGGTGAAATTATCAAAGCAACTGTAACGGAAATCACTAAAAATTTTATCGTCGTTGATTGTAAAGCCAAAATGGAGGGTATGATTCCCATCGAAGAATTTAAAAACGATGATGAATTAGCAAAACTAGAAGTTGGGTCAAAAATAGAAGTTTTTTTAGATAGAATTGAAAGTTTTAAGGGTGAGATCATAGTCTCCCGAGAAAAAGCGAGACGAATGAAAGCTTGGAATCGAATGGAAAAATTCTTCGAAACTGGTGAAGAAATTACAGCCTATATTACGGGTAGAGTTAAGGGTGGTTTTATTGCAACTTGCGATGGCCTTCCAACTTTTATGCCTGCTTCACAAATTGATGTTAAGCCTCTTAAAAAATTTGATCACTTAATGAACGTGCCGTTAAAAGTGATCGCTACACGTATAGATAAAGTTAGAGGCAATGTTTGCACTAGCAGACGAGCGGTTTTGGAAAAAAGTAAAGATATTGACGCCAAAGAAGCTTTAAAAAATCTAAAGGAAGGCGACATCATTGAAGATGCAAAAGTAAAAGCAACTACGGATTGGGGCATATTTTTAGATATTAAAGGTATAGATGCCTTGTTACACGTTTCTGATTTATCACATGGTAGGGTTAAAAAACCTTCAGATCTTGTAACCATTGGTCAAACTATGAAAGTCAAAATTACAAAAATTGACAAAGAAACAAATCGTGTTTCTGCATCAGTTAAAGCTTTAACAGACGATCCATATGATAGTTTGGAGAAAAAATATAAAATTGGCTCTATCTATACTGGTACAGTTACTAAATTGATGGATTATGGTGCGTTTGTGAGATTAGAAGATGGTATAGAAGGATTAATACATAGCTCAGAATTGTCTTGGACTAATAAAAATATTCAACCAGCTAAAATTCTGGCCGCTTCTCAAGATGTTAAAATAAAAATAGTGTCTATCGATAGTGCTGCTAAAAGAATATCTTTATCTTTCAAAGATGCTAATTCAGAAAACCCATGGAAACAAATAAAAGATAAAGTAGGCTCAGCTGTTGAGGTGACTGTTAACAATATCACAGATAAAGCTATCTTTGCTGATCTAGACAATGGTTTAACCGGCATGTTACATTATCGAGAACTTTCTTATCAAGAAGAAAATCAAGACTTAAAAAAATTTACAAAAGGACAGAAGATAAAAGTTAAAATCTTAGAATTAAAAGACGAAAAACTTAGATTTTCAATACGAGCATTAGAAAAAGATCCTTTCGATTGGTTCAAGGAAAACAAGAAAAAAGAAGGGTCAATAATAACAACAAGAGTTCATGAAGTTTTAAAAACAGGTGTAAAGGTATCAGTAGATGTTAATAAGCATATTATAGTTATGATTAAAAAAAATCAGTTAGCAAAAGAAGCAGCTGATGCTAGGCCAGAAATTTTTGTACCAGGCAATGCTTTGGATGCCATGATTACAGATTTAGATTTAGAAAAACGAGATGTTGCTTTAAGTGTTAAGGCAGCACAAGTTTATGAGGAAAAAGGTTTAGTAGCTAAATTTGGTGTAAATGCCGCTAAATCAGGCGCGACACTTGCAGGAATATTCCAAAAAGCTTTGGGCAAAACACCTCGGAAGAAAAAAAAAGAAGATTAATTCTTGGTTAAGTCAGAGATCATCAAACAACTCCATAAAAAACACCCGACTTTGAATCGTTCTCAGATAGAGGCCGTCGTTAATATCATGTTTGATACCCTTGTCGATAGTCTAGCTAAACATAAATCAGTTGAGCTTAGAGATTTTGGAAGATTTTCAGTAAAAACTATTAAAGCTAAATATAATGCAAGGAATCCAAAAACAAGTGAGATTATTTATGTGCCTGAGAAGAAAAAGGTTTCCTTTAAAATGTCAAAACATTTAAAACAAGAAATAAATAAAAAAGAAAAAAAATGAAAAAAAATATATTCTTAGCTTTAGATTTTAATTCACTTAATAAAGCTTTAGATGTAACTAATCAGACAAAAGAACATTTGGCTGGTATCAAAATAGGTTTGGAACTCTATAGCACTATAGGGTTAGAAGGAGTTAAAGAATTTGAAAAATTTAAACTCCCTATTTTCTTAGATACAAAAATTTTTGACATTCCTAATCAAGTGGCCAAAACAATTAAAGTGATTTCAAATTTTAAAGCTATTAAATATTTTACTATACATGCTTTAGGTTCTTTGGAAATGCTAAAAGCAGCCAAAAAGGCAGCAGATGGTACTGATTTAGAATTTTTAGCAGTAAGCATTTTAACTTCGTGGGACAAAAAAGATCTAGAGCAGGTCGGAATAACAAGTGGTGTTGAAGATCAAGTAAAATTATTAGTCAATCTTGCCTGCAAAGCTAAAATCTCTGGAGTGATTGCCTCTGCACAAGATATTACACTTGTACGTCAAATATCAAAAGAGATTAAAATATTCTGTCCTGGAATTAGAGGTGATCAAAATACTCAAGATCAAAAAAGAACTTTAAGCTACAAAGAATTTAATACTATTGCAGATGATAAATGTTATGCAGTTATTGGTCGACCTATTTACGAAGGCAACGCTTTAGAAAATATAAAAACTATTATTAACTCAGCAAACTAATGCAGGCAAAAATATGTGGTCTTACAACAGCTGAACAAGTTGAGGCTTGTGTTGAACATGGTGCTAATTTTTGTGGTTTTATTCTAAACTATAAAAAAAGTCATCGTTTTATTGATTTCCAAATAGCTCAGCAATTAACCAAAATTAATAAAAAAGGTTCTGCCTATGTGGGTGTGCTTGTTGATCCAACTATTGAAGAACTAAGAACTTTTTCTAATCTCAACTTAGACTACTTTCAAATTTATGGAGATTTTAGAGTAGAACAAATTGTTGAGATCAAATCTAAATATAATAAAAAAATTATTATGGCACTTAAGATAAAAGAAGAAAAAGATATTTTTAAATATAAAACTTATGAAAAAGTAGCTGATATTATTCTGTTTGATAGCTCTGGCTTACATCAATCTTTAAGCTGGAATTATAATTGGATTAAAACTGTGCCCTCTTCTGTTACAAAAATGCTTGCAGGTAATATTAGTATCGACATACTTGAAAATTTAAAAGAAATAACAGATATTGTTGATGCCTCTGGAGCTTTAGAGACGGATCAAGTAAAAGACATTGTTAAAATTAAAAAATATTTAGATAAAATAAAACAAATTAATGATAAAAATTAAAAAAGGCATTCCTTTAATCGATCAACATGACCAAAATTACATGTATGGTAATAAATTTGGAGGTAATTTTGTCCCTGAAACTCTTAAAAAGCCTATTGAAGACCTCGCTCAACTTTTCCAAAAATTAAGATACGACAAACAATTTTTAGAACAAAGAGATTATTATTTTGATAATTATATTGGTGCCCCTACCCCTTTTATTAAATTACAGAACTTAACCAGACATTTAAATGGAGCAGAGATTTGGGCAAAAGTTGTATCAGAAGCAAATGGTGGAGCTCATAAAATTTACAATGCCACAGTACATTGCTTAATTGCTAAAAAAGCTGGTAAAAAATATATCGTAGGTGATACAGGAGCTGGTTATGCAGGAAAAATGCTTTCTATGGCAGCTAAAAAATTTGGCCTCAAATGTAAAATTTTTATGGGAGCAAAGGACATAAAAAGACAGAAACCAAACGTTGACGCTATGAAGAAAAATGGTGCTGAAATAGTTCCTGTTTATTCGGGTAGTCAAACTTTAGTTGAGGCTGTTAGTGAATGTATGCGTTACTGGGTGTCAAACTGCGACACTACTCACATGTGTGTGGGTTCAACGGTTGGGCCTAACATCTTTGTTAAAATTTGTGCGTGGAGTACAGCTCAAATCTCAAGAGAATTAAAAATTCAAATGAAGAATGTATTTAAAAAAATTCCAAAAAAAGTAAAACTCATTAATTGTGTGGGTGGTGGTAGTTCTGCTATGGGTTTTTGGAATGAATTTATGGATTATAGTCCAAAGCAAATAGAGTTTATCGGTGTTGAAGCAGGTGGACCTAAAAATAGCAAGCTACATGCCGCGCCTCTTACTAATAATGCCAAGATTGGGGTTTTGCATGGTGCTAAACAATATGTCGTACAGAGTAAAGATGGACAAATTAGTAGCACTGAATCTATTTCTGCAGGTTTAGATTATCCAGGTATTTCTCCTCTTCACTGTTTTTTAAAAGATATTAAAAGAGCAAGATATACTTCTGCCACTGATGAAAAAGCATTGGAGGCCTATCAACTAGTTACAAAATTAGAAGATATCTCTCCATCTTTAGAACCCTCTCATGCATTTGCAGAGGCTATTAAACTTGCTCCTAAATTAAATCCTTCAACTATCATTGTGGTAAATAGTTGTGGTGACTCTTTGAAAGATAAATTTATTATTAAAAAAAGATTAGGAAGTTACATTCGATGAGTTCAAAAATTATAGAAGCTTTTTTCAAATGTCAAAGAGAACAAAGACCAGCTCTACTCACTTATACTGTAGCTGGAGATAGTACTAAGAACCAATCTTTAGAAATAATTAAATCTATAGCTAAACATGCTGATATTATTGAATTGGGTTTTCCACACAATACTCCCATTGCAGACGGTGGACAAATTCAAGAGAGCTCTCATCGTGCTTTAAAAAATGGAATTAAACTACCCGATGTTTTTCAGATTGTTAAGGAATTTAAAAAAAGTAAAGACGCTAAACCTTTAATTCTAATGGGCTATTTTAATTTAGTCTTACAATACGGACCTTCAGCTTTCTTAAAGCAATGTAAAAAAGTTGGTGTTGATGGCTTAATTATTGTTGATTTGCCTTATCCAGAAAATAAATCTTTTGCTACTCAATGTAAGCATAAAGGAATAACTTTTGTTCAATTGCTGTCTCCAACAACTTCTAAGGTAAGGATGAAAAAAATTATCAAAGATTCTCAAGATATGATTTATTACATTAGTATGTTGTCAACAACTGGAGGCAAACTTAAAGTATCACCAAAAAAAATATTAGCTAAATATAGTCAAATTAAAAAAATTAATCCTAAAAAAAACCTAGTAATAGGTTTTGGCATAACAACTAAAACTATTTCAACTTTAAAAAAAGCAGATGGACTGGTAGTCGGTAGCCAATTATGTAAAGAAATTACTAGATCCTTGCAAATTCGACAAAATCCTGTCACAAATTTAAATAGAATGGTATTAAATTTAAAGAGGAAAATCATTTGAACTGGATTACAAAATTTTTAAAACCTAAAATTGCATCTTTATTTAAGAAGAAATCTGCAGAATCTGACCAAATTTTATGGACGACCTGTGAATGTAAAAATCTTATATATAAAGAAGATTTACAAAAAAATTTTAATTGCTGCCCTAAGTGTGGGGCTCATCACAAATTAAGTTGCGTTGAACGATTTAAAATTTTCTTTGACAATAAAGAATATGAACTAATCAACACACCGCAACCTAAAGATGATCCTATTAACTTTGTAGATACTAAAAAATATACTGATCGACTTAAATCAGCCAGAAAAACTACCAAACAAGACGATGCTGTGGCAATAGCAACTGGGAAAGTAGAAAATATTCAACTAACAGTAGGAGCACAAGATTTTAGATTTATTGGTGGTTCCTTTGGAGCTGCAAGTGGTGAAGCTTTTATTCACGGTGCACAACATGCCATAGATAATAAAAATCCTTTTATATTTTTTTCTTGTTCAGGTGGACAGCGGATGATGGAATCTAGTATTGCTTTAATGCAAATGAGCCGAACAGTTCTTGCAGTTAATGAATTAAAAAAAAAAAAAATTCCTTTCATTGTTGTGTTAACTAATCCAACAACAGGTGGCGTTACTGCATCTTGGGCCATGCTAGGTGATATTTTAATTGCTGAGCCCAAAGCAACTATTGGTTTTGCAGGAAGAAGAGTTATTCAAGATACTGTTAGAGAAACATTGCCTGAAGAATTTCAAACAGCAGAATATGTAAAAGATCACGGAGGACTAGATCTTGTAGTTGAAAGAAAATATTTAAGATCTACAATTGGTACATTATTAAAAGTCTTGTTGAAAAAAGGAGAAACACAAGTTAATACTGACGCATCAAATGTTGTCACACTCGATACTCTACAAACATCTTCAAAAGCGTTATAGCAGAAAAATTAATCTTGATCTAAAACGTATCCAAAAAGTTTTAAAGGTTCTTGCCTTTCCTCATTTAGAATTAGAACAACCTATTAATATTTTAGGCAGCGATGGAAAAATGAGCACATTAACCTCGCTTAAGTATTTTCTTGAGGCACATAAAAAAAATATCACAACATTCACCAGCCCTCATCTCTATGATATCAGACACAGGTTTTGGTTAAAAAATAGATACATCACACTTAAAGAGATAAGGAAATATACTAAGATAATTGAGTCCACGGGCTTACAATTAACTTTGTTTGAATTATTAACTTGTATCTATATTTTAGCTGCTAAAGCACAAAAAAATATTCATTATCA
>Ga0115004_10004121_pt1 | contig 11666 bp, 6 predicted proteins | sample ArcticOcean_MG_C_10_FD_88737 | JGI IMG/M metagenome (GOLD analysis project Ga0115004, IMG submission 88737) | Marine microbial communities from western Arctic Ocean - ArcticOcean_MG_CB11_90 | ecosystem: Environmental > Aquatic > Marine > Oceanic | place: Arctic Ocean: Canada Basin | collected...
TACGGTTTATTATTTGATGCCCAAGTCGTGCATAATCCATCAATTGGTGCTTCTTGCAAGCAATCAGCGATAAAAGTCTTGAAACTCGCAGCGGGAATGCATTTAATGCACGCACATGTGCTCACAGGGCCATTATTTGAGTCAGCACATGAATATTTGATTTTAAACGCAGTCGCATCGTAAAACATACTGCTTTGCGATGAAGTAGCCGCCTTTCCAGACCATTTAGAGATGTCTTGATTAAACACTCGATTTTGACCAAACATGTATCCCATATTCGTCACAGACGATACATCCCAGATTCCAATTGGTTGGTTAAACGCCCGCGTATTATGAAACATCCATTGCATATTCTTCACAGACGAAACAACCCAGTTAGAAATCGGTTGATTAAAAGCAAGAGCTCCATTAAACATATATCGCATATTCGTCACCGACGATACATCCCACTTCGAAATATCGCCGTCAAACCTCGATCTCCCATTAAAGCCCTTAGTTGTGGTGTCCATACCGGCCATATCAGTCACATACCTTGTATTCCAGTTTGGCATCGTCCCGAAATCGTTCTTCGAAGCCCACTTCGTGCATTCACCGTCTACTGGCGCTTCGGCTAAACATTCGTCGATGAATGAGTAAAAGAGAGCATCGGTAATCGGTTCATAAATAACAATAACTCCATTCTCCGAAGAGGGAGAAGAAGGAGGATGATCTAATTGAAATTGCGCGATTAACGGTAATACGAGATCTTCTAAGCGTTTCAATTCAGCCGCGACATCGATCTTATTCCCATGCTCGTCTTTACCGAGAAATAATTTTTCCCGAACGTGGACGTATTCGCTCCAAAATTCAGCCGAGCCTCTGTTCGCAAACTTAATCCAACGCGCATCGATGACGACGCCAGTTCCTTGGTTTTTAAAAGGCACGACGCCGTACGTCTCGTCGTTGTAATAAATACCGCGTCCGCGCTTCACGCCGTCTGCTGCGTTTACAGCGAAATCGTTGTAAATTCCAAAACGTAGATGGAAGAATATCAAACAAACTAAGAATATTACCGTTCTTTGATTATTAAAGAAGCCCATCGCACGCGCCCCTTATCGCGCTTATTATACTCGTAATATATATATATATATATCTTAATAATCACACACACTCACACACACACTCACACACGCGTGCGAGATACTGTTCAATCAACCTTTAAAATAGGGCTCAACGCAAGAAATCCCTATTCCTTCAATGTATATTTACGCGAAAGATTGTTCACCACCTCGATCTATCCAAATCCCACGAACAAGAAGAGATTTAAATATTCTTCTTAAAAAGGATATCTTAAAATCAAGAATCTCTCTCCACCGATGGTACGAAAATATAAACAGATATCGAGAGATGTAGATCGTCCGCGCGCGTCGTTCGATCAATTTTTTTAGTTCAGTAAGATTAGTATTACGTTATTATTATGACGTAATAAGAGCTTGTTTTATTAGGATTTTCTCATCTCTAAAATGCGGCGCCTCATAATGAAACCCTAAACAAACGTCTAAAAACTTTTCTGTGCTTGGGGCTTCGAAGGAAGACACGCCCTGCTTTACTTTAAAATCAACTCTCTTCTCTCTCTTCTCTCTTCTCTCTTCTTCCTACGCCGCGCCGAAAACAGGTAAACACGGGAATTCTATTCTACGAACGTTCACTCATCGCGCACCGCGCATCGATTTATCCGTAATTCCATCGCGCGATTTCGAGAAACAGAGACGCGCGTCGTTTAAAACGCAGAAACCACGCACAAAGAGACATCGAGATCTCTCGTTATCGTTGACTTTAATTTCGTTTCCTGTTTTGTATCGCTCGATTCGAGAAGCGAGAGTGAGAGAGGGAGCAAGAGATAAAGCGACCGTCGTTAAGTGCATAGACACGAGAAGGAATAAAACGAATCCGTGCGTGATCGTCGTTGCGATTTACATATTTTACATATTTATGAATTTATCACATGTGCCCTACTTCAAGCACGAATGAGAATAAAACAAACGCGCTACATTGATCACATAAAAACGGAAATATAATAATAATAGTATAATAGTATAATAGTAATAAGAATAACAAGAACAACAATACGACTAAAATGAAACGCGTGTTAAGCAGAGCGACGAGACGCGCGTACGCCGCAGAGGCAACGAAAGCAGAACAACAAAAACAAATCGCGTTCAAGGTAACTTTGGATGGCATCAGATTCGAAGTACGCGCGAGAACAAACACGAAAATGTCCGAAGCGTTCGCGAAACATCCAGATTTAATTAACTGCGCGCCGATCATATCGCCAGTGCTTGGACACGATGCGCACGTGATTACGCCATCGCGCGATAAAGATGTCGTGTTGAAGGAACTGAGTGATCAAGATTGGGACAAGGTCGAGGAGTTATGCTTAGATCCAACGAAAGGGGTGAGCATGTTAGCCAGTCAAATCGTGATAGATGAGTCGTTCGAAGGGAAGTGTTTCGCTATTGGCGGAATGAATCGAATAATGAGAACTTAAGATAGAGTATGTACATATAGTACATATATATTGAAATTAACATATACTCTTTACTGTGCTGTATTATTATTATTTATTTATTTATTTATTTATAATAGCGAACACTATTTAAATACTATCGACTATCGACTATCGTTTCTTTGAATATTCTGCGGGTTGTTTGGCGATTTCATCACAAATCGAATTTGCGCGCGCGGAGGAGATCCCGGGGGAGGAGAGGGAACAGCTGCTTGAGGAAAAGGAGCTCGAGGAAGCGGAGGAGGAATCGTTGTATGTACTAGTCGTTGTTGTTGTTGTTGTGGAGCGGGAGCGCCGCCCGGCATAAAACGAACGCCTAGCGCTCGCCCATTATTATTATTGTTACTATGATAAACGTTCGGAGAGTGGTGGTAATACTGTGGTTGCAACGCATGCGGAGCGGCTTGCGCGGCTTGCATTACGCTGCGCTCGTATTCATTTCTCCCGTTGTGCATAGCCGTTATTCTTTGCTGCTCGGCTAAGTGCAGTTGAAATGGGTCTGATCTTTGTTGTTGTTGTTGATGATGATGATGATGTTGTTGTAGCTGTTCTAGTCGTTGTTGTTCTTGTTGTACTGCTTCCTCCAATTCGCGCCGACCGTTGTCGATTACGTGCCCTAGAGAATGAGCTCGTCTTAGCTGCGCCGCTAATCTAGCTCGATTTTCAGCTTCCTGCATTTTGCGCTGTGATTCTTCTTGATCTCGTTGCTGCCTCGCTTCGTTCGCCGCTCTTTCAGCTCTTGCTCTGTTTTCAAGTATTTGTCGATTTTGAATCTCTCGTTGCCATAGAGGCATATCGTTGCGGTCTATTTGTTGACCGCTGCGTTGTACTGTTTGTTGATGTAAAAAATGAGTTAAATCTTGTTGTTGTTGTTGTTGTCGTTGTTGGAAACTCGATGATAATGATTGTTGCTGATTTTGAACGGGAGCTGGATTCGCTCCTACGATTTGAACGTCGTCGTCTGAATCAGAATCATGAATCACGATGATATCTGGAACTTTTTCATTCACGCCGCCGTTGCCGCGAGCTTCCGCGGCTTCTTTCGCTGCCTGTCTCATTTCTTCTTCCGAGTCGTAACCATCGTCGTCATCGTCATCATCAAGGTTAAGTTTTAATCTCTTTTCCTCACCCTCTTTGATCCCTTTGAGATCATCTCGTTCGATTTTGAGAAACTCTCTTTTTTTACCACCAACATCAACGCCTTCTTCCTTGCTTATTTTCTTATCATCTCCCTCATCATCAATCGCTCGTCCACTAATGCTAATTTCTACTGCTCGAGTTTCTTCTACGTTTACCCACTCACCGTGCTCTTCTTTATCGCCTACTGATTCGCGATAGCGCCATCTACATTCTTTATCGAGTTCAATTCTCGCAACCGCCGCAGAGGCTGGATTTATTCTCTTATTCTTTAAATCATTCTTCAACTTTGCCATCACGCGTACTAGAAACCCATCGATGCGTATATCTTTAGGCCCACCCGGTTGTCCACAACAAGGGCAAGTCCATTTACGAGTTTCTTTGTGCATTTCTAAATACGAATCTACGTCAAATAAGCACGCTTGATTACAGCTTTCCAACCTCGCCGGCGACTCTAACATACACATTCGAATAGGGCATCGAACGGAAATGATCGCTGTATCTGGACCTATGATATCATCGTCCGCATCATCTTCAAGGCCGAGCGACTTTTTGATATTGCCTACGTAGAAATCAAATTTTTTAGGCGGCGGAATCAAAAATCGAACTTCTTTATCTGGTCTCTCTCGAACTAATAAGACGCAAATGGCGAAATGCCTAGCGTCGGATGCTACGACGCGCAATTTATTTTGACCAACGCGACATAAGGGATAAGAGATTATACCAGGACGCTCGCGCGTCGATTTTGTCACCTTTGCATGCGCAGATCTTCGCGCGAGTTCAATAGTGTTTGCGTTGACATGGATGACGCACTCGCTTGGCCATAAAATTCTATTCTTCGCCTGCTCGTCAGAGATCAAAACAGAATACGCTCGAAGTTCCGCTTGCTTGTTGTTTCTTAAATATTGCTCTTGGCTAAACGTGAGTTCGAAATCTAAATCCCAGCGAGTTTTTGCTCGCGAAAAATTCATTTTGCTCGGTTTCATGATGACGCCGTAAGGTCGCTCGGGAAAAAAATCCGAACGCTCGACGAGCGCGTAATACGGATCCGAATTCAACGCTCGAAGCATCGTCTGTTCAATTTTTGATTCCGCCCTATTAGTAGTAGTAACATTATTGTTATTATTCGCTACTGTTGCTCCTACTATCGGCGTCGTAGCAAATTGAGTCACTGCATTATTATTATTATTATTATTATTATTATTATTATTATTAGGCGCCGGAACCGGAACGCGAACATACCCGGCGACTTTCTTCCCATGAATCGTCCCAGATTCAACAGATCCAAAACTACTCACGGCAAAACGAGTAACCCACTCTCTCACTCGCTCTGGCCTAAACCATAACTTTCTGTGTTCGTTCTCCTCTCTCCCCATAAAAGTCACACTGCGCAAAATCTCTTCGCCGCAGCGCTCGCCGAGCGGCCCGGGCGCAATCGCGCACAAATAAACAATCTTCCTCAACTCATCCACTTTCAACGAACTTTGGTTCAAACATCGCACATCGCACTCTCGCATGCACTGTTTCGTATCTCTCGCGATCATCTTCACAACCGCTCTGGCATATAACCCGTGCGCCGAACATTCCATTCCGCGCTCTCGCTGTCGCCGCTCGACTCGCTCGAACGATTCCTCCATCAAAGTGAAGCAGTGCTTTATCACCATTTTTGTGCGTACTTTCGCGAACTGTTCTATCGTCTGTCTGTACAGTTCTTCCGATTCTACAAATTGATAGAACCATGCTCCTCGTGCTTCTTCTGCTTCTCGATTCATCTTTTGCTCTCTGCTGAATATATGCAGAGGCGTATTGCTTATGGACTAATCGATTAAACTAATTTGTACTGTACCAAGAAACCACCATTCCGGCGCTTAAAAACTTACTAAGTACTACTAATATATATGTATGTATATTAGTAGTACGAAGAAACGATATTAACCACGCGCTTATACTTTATACTGCTCTTCTTCTTCTTCTTCTTCGCTTCGTTCTTTCTTTCCCTACGGTTCTTCCTTTAATTAATTAATTACTATATTAATTACCCTTCGCGGTCTCTTTTTTTTACGAGTCCTACTGTTTTCGGAAAATGGAAAAAACGAACGTTTTTCGTTAAAAATAAAAAATTACTACCCTAAATCACAACACCCTAAATCACAACACCCTAAATAAATCAGAGCAGTGCAGCAGTCTCTTCTTTTTGAAGAAAGTTGTACGTCACATAACTCTCGCCTCTCTCTCTCTCTCGAACGCCCTCTGATTCTCGATTTAAAAACGAAACCGAGATCGTCAGAACGTAGTCGAGGCCAAAGAGACTCACGCTCTTTTTGAACTTTATTTCGATTCTCTCTCGTAAACGAGCTATACTATCAGGTCCTCGTTTCGATTGATTTTGGAATAATAATTACTTAGTGGAGAAATACTAATTCGAGAGTTTCTGTTTTGCGATGACGACTAGCTTTTGGCAGGTCTGGCCAGCGCAGAAGATCGCTCAGGCAATCAAAGGCCACGAGAGGAATAAAACGAACATTGGTTACGCTCGTGTCGGTGGGCCAGGGGCGCAGAAGATTGAACAGGGCAAGGTCGGAAAAAGAGCGCATTCGTACTCGAAATCTTCGGCCTCTTTTGAGCGGACGAGCGGGATCGGAAAGAATGCGACGAGGAACGGGATCGATTTGATCAGGTTTGATCAGAGAGCGACTGAGATGAAAACGAAAGCGCAAAGAAGTGAAGATGAAGTGAACGATAATAGCAGGAGCAAGAACGATATCGGTAGTGGTAAGGCGGATGATCAATCGGACGCGTTTTTGGATATGCCGCCGCCCGCTTTTTTCTCTTCGCCGGCGGAGAAGAAGGCTGTTTTACCGAACATGGAGGAAGAGAAGAAGAAGATAATAGAGAGTTCACCGAGGTATTTAATTGCACAACAAACTTCGCAGTCGTTTACGAAGAGAGTTTTCGCGTTCGCGAGTTCGAATAAAGAAAGAATGAAGAGATATTTTGGGATTTTTTTGTTAGTCGCCGTTGGAGGATTGGCGTTGCCGATACCGCAATATAGGCAGTTTGTTAGTACATCGACGACTATGGTCTCGAAACGGGTATCAATTGCTACAGATTTCGTACAGAATATTGTGCCAGAATCTGAAAAGGAAATCGCGAGACACGCGGCGCACGAAGCCGAGGAAACCGGCATGCAAGACGCTTTGTTCTTGATGATTACGGCAATCTTTTGCGTTTTTGCCGTTTCTAAAGTCCCAGGTGGGTCTCCCGTCGTCGGATTTTTACTTGGAGGTGCATTGATTGGACCATACGCGACTGGTATCATCACGCACGTTTCTCAAGTCAAAGTCCTCGCCGAATTTGGGGTTATTTTCTTACTCTTCAACATCGGCTTGGAATTATCGTACGAACGTTTAGTGTCCATGGCAAAATATATTTTTGGGATGGGTGCTATGCAAGTCATCGTATCAACATTAGCTATTGCTGCAGTTGGTGTGAGCATTGGTGGTTTGGCTTTACCGGCTGCGCTTTGCGTCGGTATAGCGTTGGCATTTTCCTCAACCGCCGTTGCTTTGCAGGTCTTGCAAGACTCGGGTGAATCGCAAACTCGACATGGACGAGCAACTTTTTCAGTTTTACTTTTTCAAGATTTATCCGTCGTTTTGGTTTTCATGCTTGTGCCATTACTCGCTGGCCCTGATGCATCGAACGTTGGCGCCATTGCCTTGGCGTTATGTAAAGCCGTTTTGAAAACCGTGATTGCCGTTATCGGTATCATCTTTGCCGGTCGCGCGGTTTTAAGACCGATATATAATAGAATAGCATCAATTTCAGCGGAAATTATGTTAGCTTTGACGTTAACTTGTGCTTTAGGTACGGCTTTGTTAACGCAATCGCTCGGTTTGAGCATGGCTTTGGGAGCATTTCTCGCCGGCTTACTTCTCGCAGAAACTGAGTTTCATTTGCAAGTAGAAGCAGATATTGCACCGTTTCGCGGTTTGCTTCTTGGTTTGTTTTTCATGACTGTAGGTATGACTATCGATCCGCGTTTGTTGCTCTCTTCGCCATTGGAGATTCTCGCAATCGTTGCGTTTCTAATTATAGGTAAACTTGGAGTCATCTTTGCGATCGGGCCGCTATTTGGCGTTTCGCGATTGAACTGTTTAAGATCTGGATTATATATCGCCCCAGGTGGTGAGTTTGCTTTCGTGACGTTTGCTGAGGCTATGCGCGTGGGTTTGCTGAGCACGACTTTGATTGCGAAAGTATCCCTCGCGGTTTCAATCTCAATGGCGATTACTCCATATCTCGCCATTCTCGGTCAACGAATTGCAGAAATGAAACACGTTGGCACGCCGCAATCGACGACAATTGCTGCGCAAGTTGAAGGACAAGTTGAAGAGCTTAGTGGACATGTCATCATTGGCGGTTACGCAAGAATGGGACAAATCATTGGCGAGGTTTTAACCGAAGCCGGTGTTCCTTTCGTCGCTTTGGATACGAACGCCGAAAACGTTCGCCTTGGAAGAAAAGAAGGCGCAAAAGTTTATTTTGGTGACGTTGCGTCTGAAACTGTCTTGCACGCAGTTCGCGCTGATCTAGCTTCGTCGGTCGTTCTGACGACTGCGAATGAATTTGCAGTGGCAACTTTGCGTAGACAATATCCAGAAACTGACGTGTACATTCGTGCGAAAGATGTTAACTCTGGACTAAAATTGGAGAAAGCGGGCGTGAAAGTAGTGCTGGATGAAACTTTCGGACCGGCGCTCATGCTTGCGGAAAGAATTTTATATAAAAAGGCTAATATGACGAGAGGAGAGGTTAAGGCCCGAATTGCTCGATATCGTAGGAAGAATGGTTGGCAAACGATGTCTTTCGATGAATTCGAACTCGCAGAATTCGAAGCCGAAAAAACGAATAAATAATTGAAAAATTCAAACAGAGATACTAATTGCACCTAATACTATAACGTTTAAATATGTTTACGCCCTATGCTACTAGAAAACAATGGGATTCCTTTACTCTTTTTCTTCTTACTCCCGCTCTCGAGATTGTTTTTGAGTGCCGCTTCGACATCAATGTGAGTATTAGTTAACGGTTGCGCCCATCCAGTTGTTCTTGTTGTTGTCGGTGAAGATGATGAAAAATTACGAGCTGCTCCGAGAGATGGCAAAGCAGAAGATGGTGATAAATCTGCTGAATTTAGATCAGGCAAATCATGGAAGCGAGCGCCAAAACCAAATCTCGCTACGTTTGCAAAGTTATTTTGCGAAGGCTGCGTTGACGACTCGACATAATTTGCACCACCTGAATCACCACCGTCGTCGATCCCGAGCCTTGGCATGTTGTGTAAAATTTCTTGCGCAAAATTAATCTCTTTTGCTAATATTTCTTTCTCTCTTTTGCGCTCCTTCGCTTCCGTTTTTTTCTCTTCTAGCTTTTTCTTGGATTGATCGATTTTTCTTTGTTCCGCTCGCTTATTAATTTGTTCACTCTTCTTTAATATTTCTGCGTCGACGATTTCGTTCAACAAGCCTTCACAAATAAAAATCTCCGTCGTTTTTGAAAAATGTCTGAGATGAGGGTTTCGATCGCGTAACTCATCGTCGACGATCATTTTTTCTATTTCTAATAAACTCACGTTGATCTTCTTCGGTATTTTTGTGTAATCATTTTCGTGCTGCTGTAATATCGCTTTGAAGCAAATCCAATGCAATATCGCTTTCTCGTTCGAAACAGATTGATAAAAATAATACTTTTTATTGTTGTCGTTGCTTCTTGTTATATTTTCTGTTTTTCCTCTTTCGATGTATTCATCATCATCATCACTACTATCGCAATTCGTTTCTTCTACTACTACTAAATTGTTCCTCACTTCTTGTTCTTCTGCTCTTATTACCATCGGCGGAATATTCTTCTCGCTAAAACTACTACTGTTACTCGCCCAAGTCGATTTGCTTATTATTAGCGGTTTAATTGTTTGTCGCTGCTGCTGCGACATTTGTGGCCAGGATTGGTCTATTTTTCTACTCCGCTCTGCGTTTTCCATTGCAACTCTCGTCTTCTCTATCGCACTATTCATTTGAAGGAAATCACCATTATTACTATTCTCTCGAAATCTGTTATATCGTTTCTTTATGCTTTCAATTGCTAGGAAACAATTCAAAGTCTGGTCGCGATCGAGTTCAATCGCTGCTTTCAAAGCTTCGCTTTCTAAATTTCTAATCTCTTCCTCGCACATAGTTTTCATATCATCGATTGATATCGTCGTATATTTTGCGTATCGATCGCACATGAACGCGTTTGATTTTTTCGCTTTCGGCCAACAATCAACACCGATGTCGTCATTATTTTCGCTCGTGCTTCGATGGCGACGGTCCAAACACCTTCTCGTCACTAACGTATCCCTATTCCTCTCGATTAACTCAAATTTAACTTTATTATCATTGCGATCTCCGACTACTTTCAACTCATCTTTTATTACCGCTACGGTATTATTTCTACTAAAACTACTACTACTCGTCAAAACGCAACTTCTTAAATCGGCTTCGATCAACGGAGCGACTAAACACACTGGACACTTACACGCCTTTTCCATCTCACGATACTTACTAATCATCTCCATCGAGCACGCTATACACAACACGTGCCCGCACGAATTAACAACCGGCTGTACGATCGGATCCGACAAACAAATCGGACATCGAATCCTCCTCCCGTCGCCGACCGAACCGCCATCGTTCTGTATTTCTATTCTCACCACGTCCTCGACTGAAACGATCGCGTCCGCGTCTATCGCGCACTTTCTTACCTCTTCGCTTCTATCGATCACTAAGAACTTGCAATTAGCGCTTAAGTATAATTTCTGACAAAATTTTTCCCTTTTCCCTCCTCCGTTCTTCTTCTTCTGCTGCTGCCTCTTCTGCTTCTCTGTCGTCGTCGTCGTCGTTGGAGCATAGCGATTCTCCTTCATAAATGCTGGACTTGCAGCAGTTGCAGTAGTTTTAATGTGCCCAGCAGTATCGTTCTTCTCAGTATTCTTCTTAGTATTCTTCTTAGCAGGAGCAATAGCAGGAGCAGTAGTCATAGAATCAGATGAAACAGTTGTCAACGTTGACGACGATTTCGTGCTCGAAGATGGGCAAAACTCTCTCGCTTTGATGTCTAGAACGGCAGCACTACGACTACGACTACTACTATTACCACCGCTATTAAGCAAAACCTGGTCATCGTTCATGGTCGCGAAAGAAACCTTTACGCGGATTACGAAACTTTGCGATTTGACGCACGCGAAGGAAGAAAAAAACGTTGCGGAAGAACAAACCGAAACGTTTAGGGTTTCAAATTTTCGGGTATCAAAAAAATGGATTTATATTCTTCTTCCTTTTTTCACTTGACCTTAAATTTGTTGCCATTGCCGCGCTTTCAGTCCTTTGATCTGATAAGGAAATCGAAAGAGCTCGGTTTTCGAGAAAATTGGGAGCACTAATCCACCGCGCTCGTTCGTTCTCTCCCGTTTTTGAATATCTCTTTGAACATATATAATTATATATATATATCTTTCAAGTTGTCTTTTTGTTGTCTTTAACTTGTCTGTGCCGGAATATATTTTGACCTTCCAAACGGGGGAGTACTGCCTTCGTACTGCCTTAGTACGAAGGGGGTACTCTCATACCTTAAACCATCTGAGAACCCTAAACATTTTCATGAAACATTTTTCTCGCCAGATGTTTTTGGTTTGCCCTCCTCCTTCTTTTTGTCGTGTGTCTTTTGGATAAGAATCTTTTCCAGAATAAATAACCCCACTATTCAAACGCGTACGACATCACTTTAAACAAGTTCTCGTACCCAAACGCGGTAAAAAGAAGTATCAACACTTGCTCTACCCCGTTAATCATCTTAATCAACGAAAGTCGCCTTCGGCTCCACTCGTAAGTAAAGAAATAGAAACCGATTTTTTTCGTCGTCGTTTTTCCAAAAGTCGCGAAAA
>Ga0115004_10004128_pt1 | contig 11654 bp, 12 predicted proteins | sample ArcticOcean_MG_C_10_FD_88737 | JGI IMG/M metagenome (GOLD analysis project Ga0115004, IMG submission 88737) | Marine microbial communities from western Arctic Ocean - ArcticOcean_MG_CB11_90 | ecosystem: Environmental > Aquatic > Marine > Oceanic | place: Arctic Ocean: Canada Basin | collected...
AATTTAATACATTTTTTTTTTCTTGCGTAAAAAGTTTTAGAGTATTTACAGGTATAAACTTCTTATTTAATTTTGATTTTATTTTCATTTACGGGGTTAAATCTTTTTTTATCAATTTTGTGATTAAAAGGACCTTGTTTAACTTCAATTAATAAACTATTTTTTAATATCTTAAACCCATGTGAACCTTCGTTTAAAACTACGATAGAATCTTTATTAACAATTTTACTAAATAAATATCTATTTTTTGAGTAATAAAAATCAACTCGAATTTTACCTTTTTTTACAAACAGAACCTCTGACGTTTTATATATTTTACGTAAAAATTTTGTATGTGTATGTGGCTTTATGTATGTATTTTTTTTATGTTCAATAAAACCAACTTGTTCTGTAAAAGAATTTGGTGTGTAAAAATTTATCTTATTTTTATTTTTTTTATGAGTAATAATTAAAGCTAATATTTTTTTCTTATATTTTATTAGTTCATTCATTTAATTTTTTGTAATCAGTGTTTTAATAATTCTTATTATATATTTAATTCCATGATGTATAAAAGTAATCGTATTTGGAGCTGTTTTACTATTTGACGCTCCAAGATCTTCTTCTTGAATATATGGAACCTCACTAACTTTAAAACCTTTTTTTTCAATATTGTACAAAAACTCTATAAAAAAGTCGCCGTGACCGTACCCCGCAACCGAAACATCATTTAACAAAGATCTTTTCATTAAAAAAATCCCAGTGGTAAAATCAGTAATTCTCGATCTAAATATGAATTTGCAAAATATGTTAAGATATTTACTGCTTAAAGATCTAAGAAATGTTCTTTTGTCCTGACCATCACTTATATACCTAGATAGTATTACAATATCACTTCCGTCATTAAGCATTTTTTCCATTTCAGTAAACTTGAGTGTCAAGTAAGTCATGTTTATATCTATCCATCCAATATATTCACCGCGCGTTTCAATAAGACCTCTGGTAAAAGCTGAAGCCAGTCCTTTAATTCTTTTTCTTGTAATTATTTTTAGATCATCTGAAGGATTAATTTCACTTAATTTGTTTGCGGTACCATCATTTGAATTATCATCAACCAATATAATTTCTGCATTCAAAATATTTTTTCTAATGTCCTCTATAGCAATATTGATATGTTCAACTTCATTATAGGAACAAAGTATTATTGATTTATTGATCATTAATGGTGTTATTTTCAATTTTTAAGTCATTATCCATCATTATCTTTATAAGTTTATTAATATCAGTTTTTACATTGAACTTTAGTATTTTTTTTGCTTTTTTATTATTAGCTTTTAAAGTGACTGTGCTACTCGGTCTGATTAATTTTTTATTGAGAATTACAAATTTTTTATAATCCAAGTCCACATACTCAAAACATTTTTTAACAAAATATCTAATAGAGTAGGTTTTACCAGTTCCAATTACAAAGTAATCAGGCTTTTTGCTTTGAACTATTTTATAAGCTATTTCTATATATTCTTTGGCATAACCCCAGTCAATTTTAGAGTCTAAACTTCCTAGGCTTAGTTTTTTTTGTTTTCCAAAATAAATTTTTGCTACTGCTTTTGTTATTTTTCTCGTCACATATTCATCGGGTCGAATTTCTGACTCATGGTTATAATAAATTGCACTATAGATTTTTAAATTAAAAACTTTTTTATAAAGTTCACAAGCATAAAAAGCAGCGACTTTTCCTAGCGCGTATACACTTTGTGGTGTAAATTCCTCTTGTTCATTTTGTGATTTTTTTTTACTGCCCCCATACATATTTGATGATAGCGGTTGAAAAAATTTTGATTTTGGAGATTTATTTTTAATTATTTCTAAAAGGTTTAGAACAGCTGCACCTGTTACAGAGAATGAATAGGAGGGAATTTGAAAACTCCACCTTACATGGTCTTGATCCGCAAAATTGTAAATCTCATCAAATTTATTATTTTCTAAAATATTACTTAAAGAGATCAAATCTAATAGGTCACCATGTTGAATATGAAAATTTTTATGATTTATAACATTTTCGATATTTGCTAAATTATTCGTTGCTGATTTTCTAATTAAGCCGTGAACTATATAATTTTTTTGTAATAAGTATTTGACCATAAATGAACCACCCTGACCGGTAGCTCCCAAAACTAATATTTTTTTAATTTTACTCATATTTATTTAATTAACTTAAATTTAGGGAAAGGTAATATAAAAGTTCCTTTATTTTTAAGCCATTTTTTTTCCCTTTTTATAAACTCTTTTATAAAACCCCATGGTGTTACAAAAAAATAATCTGGGTTTAGTTTTCGTGCTTTTTTTTCAGAAATTATTTCTATTCCTGATCCTATTGTGTATTTTCCCCATTTTTCCTTACTTCTTTCAGCGGCGTACGGAATTTGCTTATTATTTATTCCATAATATTGAAGTACTGTATTTCCTTTGGTTGAAGCGCCATACAAAAAAATAGTCTTTTTCTTTCTCAGGGCATCATTGATAAATCTAACTGTTTTTTTCTTATTTTCTTTAATTCTTTTTACAAATCTTTTAATTGAATTTAAAACATTTGGCTCTGTTAAACGAATACTACCTTTGTTGAGTTTTCGACAAAATAATCTAAAGCTTCCACCATTAATCTCATTTTCTTCAATTTTAAAAATTTCGAGACCATTGTTTTCAAATAAATATTTTAATGATTTTAAAGAATAAAATTCTAAATGTTCATGACAAATATTGCCAAGGTCATTTTGTTTTATCATAGATTTTAGGCACATCAATTGTGCAATAAATACACCATCATCATGTAATATTTTTGCTGCATCACTTATAAATTTATTAGGTTCTTCAAGATCATAAAACATTCCTATAGCAGTTATAATTTTGGGTTTTATTAATCTTTTTTTTAAAAGTATTTTCTGGATTGGTTTTAGTGACCAAAAATCATTAATTACATAATCACAGGATTTTTTTAAATTTTTTATTAAATTGTTAGCAGGCTCGCAGCCTATCGTAATACATTTTTTTTTAAAGTATTTTAGTAAAGTTCCATCATTTGCCCCAATATCCAAAACAACATCATTTTTTTTTAATTTTACATTTTTTACAGCAGCATTATAAATATCTTTTAGACCATCTTTCATAGTCTTGGTCACTCCCGATCTATACCAATAAAATCTTTTATACATAAGCTCTTGAGGTGCGATATGTGAAAGTTGAAGTAAGTGACAGTTGTTGCAAAACATTAATGTTAGCGGACATTTTAATGATTTTTTAATTAATTTTTTTTCAACAAAATTACTAATAAAAAAATTTCCAAGATTATAAATTTTTTTTAGTTTTTTGTTTTTACACAAAAGACATTTACTAATTTTTTTATTTTTAAGTTTCATTAATATTTTAAAATTTTTTTAGAGATAAATTTTATGGTGCCCAAAATTATGCCAAAATTAATAACTTGTATAGCCAATAGTGAATAAAAAAACATTTTTAAACCATATATTTTAAAAGCATATTTTAAAAAACTAAATTCTGATAAAAATTGAATTAAAAAAAAAGGTAGCAACAAAGTATTAATTTTTACAGTAAGCAAAAATGATGCAGTTATAATCAAAGCATAAAATCCAGTTATTAAAGCAGAAAAGGCCTGTCCGCTTGTTGCGAAAGAACCTTTTGTATCAAATTTTTTCCTTTTTAGAGCTAAAGCAACATATTTTTCCGTGCGTCCGATAACTTCAAAAAACCTAGAGAGTAAACTTGGGTAGTATGTAATATAATTTGCATCTTTGATGAGAATTATTTTTTTTTCTGACGCAAGAATTCTATGGCCAAGTTCAAATTCTTCGCCACCAGCACCTGCGAAATATTTCCAGCCTCCTATTGAATTTAAATATTTACGTGAAATTAAACAAAATTCTGAATGAATAACACTGAATTCAACATCTTTTTTGACATCATCAAAACCATAACATGATTTTAAACACACAAAATTAGATGACCAATTTTCTTTATTTAAATTAACGGTTTTTTGTATTGCGCCCGTAGAACCAATTGATTTATTAGATTTTAATTTTTTAACTAATTTTTTTATAGAGTCTTTAGAAACAAAAACATCAGAGTCTAAGTAACAAAGTGTGTCAAATTTTGCAACTTTAGTCCCATACTGTCTTGCATACCCAACACCTTTATTTTTTTTTAGTGAAATAACTTTAATGTTATTAATTTTATCTAAGATATTTATAGTGTTGTCTGTGCTACCATCATTTATTATAATTATTTCAAGTTTTTGATTTTTATTTTTTTTTTTTAAATTTTCAATACATTCAGATATTGTTTTAGAACCGTTATAAACTGGGATTATTACTGATACAGGAGTAGGCATTTTTTGAAAATTATATTAACGATATCCAATGTTTTGGATCATATACTGTATTTATTGCACTTGCACACTCAAATGTACATGTGCATTTCTTTGCAAATTTTGAAAATTCTTTTGCTTTTTTTGTTTTTAGAATTTTTACTATATCATCATTTTCTTCATTTAAATTTCCAATGTTGGAAATATTCCATAATTTTTCAACTTCACAACCTCTAACTACACCATCTGGAAACACCTCAACTAATCGATCTCCTGCTAAGCAAGGAGAGTGAATTTTTTTACTGTCTATTCTTTTTAAAGTTTCTTTATAAATTTTTTCATAAAGTTTACCCGTAAAACTCTTTTTCCATACTGCTGTACTGTTCATATGTTGTTTTTGATTTAATTTTTGAAAATTTTCCTTTACCAAAAGCTGTTCTTCAACTGGAACATCCCTTACCAAGATTATTTCGTGAAAATCAATATTCCATTTTGATGTTTTGTTTAAGAAATCTTCCATGAAATGATTATTATCTTTGGTGAGAACAGAGGCTAATTTTAGATAAAAATTTTCATTTTTTCTGACGAAATTGATTGCGTCAATTGTTTCTAGAGCTCTTTTGTAGGCACCTTTAAACACCCTAACTTTGTCATGTATTTCTTCAGGACCATCTAATGAAATGGATAGTGTAAACTCAGTGTTTGTATATTTTTCTACTAGTCGTGGAATAAAGTCTTTTATTCTGTCTATATAAAATCCGTTTGTATTTATGCTAACTTGTGGAATATTATTTTTTTGTAAAATTTTATCTATTATATCAAAAAAATCTTTTCTTAGGAATGGTTCGCCTCCTGTGATTGTTAAATGCATCAGAGATTTAGCATTTCTGAAATAACTTGCCCATTTTTCTGAACTCAATATTGGAGTTTTACGAGCATCTACTGCTGCGTGTATACAAAAACCACAATGCATATTGCATTTACCGTCAATATAAATAATAGCGTAATTAGGTTTTTGATTTAATAAAACAGATTTTGCTATTCGATTTATTACATTTATTTTATAAAGTGCGTTCATTAATTCTTAATATTTTTAATGTCACTTGCCATCATTATTTCAACAAGTTTTTTAAACTTAGTTTTAGGTTTCCATTTGAGAACCCTTTTTGCTTTTGAATAGTCTCCCCTTAGTTCTTTTATATCCGTAGGTCTGAAGTAGCCTGGGTCGATTCTTACATGAACTTGACCATTTTTTTTATTGTATCCAATTTCTCGTAGCCCTTTACCTTTCCACCTAATTTCTATTCCGATATATTTAAATGATTCTTCTACAAATTCCTTAACTGTGTGACTTTCTCCAGTTGATATAACAAAATCATTAGGTTTTTTCTGCTGCATCATTTTCCACATACTCTCAACGTAGTCGATCGCGTAACCCCAATCTCTTTTTGCATGAATATTTCCCAAATATATAATTCCTTTTTTATCATTATTAATTTTAGCAACAGCTCTTGTAATTTTTCTCGATACAAAGGTTTCCCCTCTTCTTGGACCCTCATGATTAAATAGAATTCCATTAACCGCAAACATTCCATAAGACTCTCTGTAATTTATAGTTGTCCAATATGCGTATAATTTTGAGATAGCATAAGGACTTGTTGGTCTAAAAGGAGTCGACTCATTTTGTGGAATTTTTGTGTTTCCAAAAATTTCTGAAGTTGATGCTTGATAATATTTGCATTTTTTAATTTTAAAATTTTTATTGCTTCTAAAACTCTTAGAGCCCCAACAGCGTCGGTGTTTGCAGTATATTCAGGTGTTTCAAAACTTGTGTGAACATGTGACTGTGCAGATAAATTATAAATTTCATCTGGCTTTGTTGCTTGTATAATTTTTAATAAACTGCTTGAGTCCGTCAAATCTGCATAGAAAGGAAAAAAATTTTTATTAAAATTTTTACTATTATAGATGTGTTCTATTCTCTGTGTGTTAAATGAAGAAGATCTTCTTTTTACTCCGTAAACTATATAGTTTTTTTTAAGCAACAAGTCACTTAAATGAGACCCATCTTGTCCAGTCACCCCAAGTATCATTGCTTTTTTTTTCATATTACTATTTAATTAAATTTTTATACAAAAAAATTCTTAAAATATACTTATTTTGCATAGATATTATAACTTTGAATTCCAATAAGTGGAGTGTTATATTGAATTTGGAAGAATTAATACTCACAAATTCTTCCTTGATAGCAAGAGGAACGGAAGAGTGGGTGAGTTGGTTTAAACCACCAGGTTGCTAACTTGGCGTAGGAAGCAATTTCTACCATGGGTTCGAATCCCATCTCTTCCGCCACTTATTGTCTAAAAAACCCATCTATTTTTATTGAGTTATTGTTTAAAATATATTTATAGACGTTTATATTTTCAATCACTCTCTGTACATAATTTCTTGTTTCTTTAAATCTAATTAATTCTACCCAATCTATAAAATTTATCTCACCTCTATTCGGATCACCATATCTTCTAACCCAAGATTTAATTCTATTGGGCCCAGCATTATAACCGCCTATAGCGAAAGGAAATACACCATCATAATCTTCTAATAAGGAATTAAAATAATAGGTACCTAACTTAATATTGTATGTAGGATCACTTTTTAACAAATTTTTGCTGTAAGTGGTCTTGAGGTTTTTTGCCACCAGTCTTGCTGTGCTAGGCATAATCTGCATTAATCCTTGAGCCCCTACATAACTATTTGCACGAGCATCAAACTCACTCTCTTGTCTTATTATTGCAAGAATTAATTCTTGAGAAGGCATTTGTTTTTTATTAATTTCTTTGGGTATTTCAATAACTGGATAATTATAAGTATTTATGAATCTTTTCTCATAGGATGCTTGCTTAGATATTTGTATTGCATAATCAAACCTACCAACTGCTGTAGATAATTTGGCAGCTAATATTTCACTTCCTTTTTCAGTATCTAATGTCGCTAAATGTTTAAGTATATCTTTACTAAATTTGGTTCTGTCCATCTCCTTTAAAAGTTTAACATGTTGAATTAACTTGTTCTTATTAAACTCCTTGTCGTAGCCATCAGCTACTTTAAACTCGGTAGATAGTTTAAAATCTTGACCAGTGTAAATTTTGTTAAAAGATAGTTGTCCATAATAAGTGTTTGTAAATTTGGCACTTTCCTTATAAAATTTCTTCGCTTTATCAAGGTTGTTAGTTTTTTCATACGAAAGACCCAACCAAAATGCTCCTCTAGCTAAACTGATTGGATAACCAACATTTTTATAAAAATTCTCAAAGTGATTTATTGCAAGTTCACTTTTACCTAAAAAACTTAAGGCCAACCAACCAGAAATCCATTCCGCATCAGCAAATTCAGGTCCTTCTTTTAAATGATGATTACTTGAAACTTCATATGCCAATTTATATTTTTTTGCATAAATTAAATCTCTAGTAATATTCTCTCTTAATTTCCACCAAAGTTCAGGATATATTAAAGTTTCCTCACCATGAAAATTGCGCAAAATTTCTAAAGATCCCTCAAGTCGATTTCGTCTTGCTCTCCATTTAAGCCTATTATACTGAAGTCCTAAATCATTAACTAATTCTTGAGGAACGTCAGAAATTGCTTTGTCAACACCATATGAATTCGTCATCAATATAAATCTTGCATTATACAAAAGCCTTTTTTTTTTTGGGAGGTAACGTAACATTCTTTTTAAATCCCAATATTTATTATTCCAAGCTAAGTAATCTGCTCTTTTTAAATGATCTTGAGTTGTTAAAATTTTATTAAATTTTTTTCTATAATATTTTACATCTCTCGACGATAAGTCTGCATTAACCCAACCAGATTTTATTAAATCAACTCCTGACGTATTATCATTAGCTTTTATAAATGCCTCGCCTAACTTAATTTTACCAGTTCCACTTAACGGTTCGGCTCCATTAAACCAATTAATTATTGTTTTTGGAGATGTATTTTCTAAAATAATTTTATGTTCTGCCATATACTTTAAACGGCTAATTCTCGGATAATCAGAATTTTCATTTATAAAATTTTTATAATCATTGAATGTTGCTTGGTTACCTGGCTCTTTGAGGTAAAGCCATGTAACTAAATTCTTGAATTCTTTATCTTTAACTTTCTTGGACTGCTGTATTGCAGCAACCCACTTACCTTTTTTTATAAGGTTAAATATATTCTTCGCTTTGATGTAATCTTTTTCTTTAAGTATGTTTGATTTAGCTTGAACTTTTGTTGATACATTTGAATAATTTAGAGGTTTCTTGGATGGGTATAAAAAAAAATTATTACTAGTTACAATTTCTTTTTTATTTTCTAATACATCATCTTTCTTTAATTTTTGAATTTTTTTTTGAGATTCTTTTTCTAGAAATTTTAAATCAGTAATTTGTTTTTTCTTATTATTGTTTTTAAGAGGTTTTCTCGCGGGTAACTCAGTAGTAAACTTGTTCTTTTCAATTTTTTTAAATTTAGTCTCTTCAGCAATTATTATTTTTTTGGGTTTTTTTTCTTTTCCTTTTATTGGTTTTTTTTTAGGTAAATCTATTGATTCATTATTTTTTTTTTCTTGATTGATCTGTTTTTTTTCAACGTTATTTACAACAATTGATTTTTTTTCTGGAAAAATAAAGATGCTCTCATCCGCCAATGAAACAGTTGTGAAAAATAGGGAAAATAATACTATTGTTAAATTTACTAGACTATTTTTTAGATAAAGCATAAAGTTTATAAGATAAAATTAATTATATTATTTTGATATATGTTTAAAGGATCAATTGTTGCATTAATTACACCTTTTAAAGATGATAAATTAGATGAAGAAAATTATATAAATTTAATTCATCATCATTTAAAGAACGGAACGCATGGTTTAGTCCCAGGAGGTACTACTGGCGAGTCACCAACTCTTTCCCATGATGAACATCGAAAAATTATAGATATATCTGTAAAGGAGTGTAAAGGTAGAATACCTGTTATTGCAGGCACTGGATCTAACTCTACATCAGAAGCAGTTGAACTTTCAAAATTTGCTGAAAAAGCAGGTTCAGATGGATTATTAATAGTTACCCCTTATTATAATAAACCTACTCAGGAAGGTCTTTATCAACATTATAAAAAAATTAATGATAACGTTGGGATTCCAATTATTATTTACAATATTCCATCAAGATCTGTAATCGATATGACAGTAGAAACTATGACTAGACTTTTTGAGTTAAAAAATATTGCTGGTGTAAAGGATGCTACAGGTGACTTAGATCGAGCTGATCAACAATTTAAATCTATGGGTAAGGATCTTATTATGCTTACCGGAGAAGATGGTAATGCGTTTGAATTTAACAAGAGAGGTGGTAGGGGCTGCATAAGTGTTACTGCCAATGTTGCAACTAAATTGTGCGCTGAAATGCAAAATGCATCTCTATCTAGAAATGATCAAAATCTTCAATCTAGAGCAGATGAAATAAATAAAATTTTAACACCAATTAACAAATCTCTTTTTATCGAAAGTAATCCCTCGCCAGTAAAGTACGCTGCATCCTTATTAGGTCTCTCGCCAGATGAGGTTAGATTGCCGCTTGTTAAAATAACTGAAAATACAAAAGAAATTATTAAGGAAGCACTCCATCAAGCAAAATTAATTTAATGAAACAAAAAGATATTCCTGGACAAAAAATCATTTGTCTAAACAGGAAAGCAAGTTTTAATTATTTTTTTTTAGAACTTCTTGAAGCTGGTATAGCCCTAAAGGGGTCTGAAGTTAAATCCTTACGTGACGGCAAAGGAAGTATTGCAGATGCTTATGCTGTTGATAAAAATGGTGAAATATTTTTAATCAATTCACACATACCACTTTACAAACAATCAAGTTATAATAATCATGATCCAAAAAGTGATCGAAAGTTATTGCTTAATAAAAAAGAAATTAACAAACTTATCGGCAGAATTAATCAGGAGGGATTAACATTAGTTCCAACAAAACTTTATTTTAAAAAAGGTAAAGCCAAAGTACTTATAGCAGTTGGTAAAGGTAAAAAACTTTATGACAAAAGACAAGTAAAAAAGAAGAGAGATTGGAGTAGAGAAAAACAAAGAATTTTTAGAAATTCTAAAAAATGATTTATATCAATATTGGTTCTAATTTAAGCTCCACTTCAGGTGATAGATTTTATAACTTAAAAAAAAGCGTTGAGTTATTGAATATTAAAAATATAAAAATATTAAAAATTTCAAGAATCTATGAAACTCCATCATACCCCAATAAAATGAATCCAAAATTCCTTAACATATGTTTGGCATTAGAAAGTAAAGAAAAACCAGAGTCGTTAATCAAAATATTTAACGCTGTTGAAAAAAAACTTCAAAGGAAAAGAGGTTTTAAAAATCAACCACGAACGTGTGATATCGATATAATTGATTATTGTGGTAAAATTATTAATTCAAATAAAATTATTGTACCTCATCCGAGAGCTCATTTAAGAAGCTTTGTTCTCTATCCATTAAGAGAAATATCACCTGATTGGATTCATCCATTACTTAATAAAAAAATAGAATTTTTGATAAAAAAACTTAATTTTAAACTAAGGAATGAGATTACAAGATTAAACGAAAGTGTTATGATTGAACAATGAATAGCCCAGATCAACTTTTAAGTAAAATTCAGTCATATAATAAATTTTCAAATACTGGACCGTTAAGCAAAGCTTATAACTTTGCATTAGATGCTCACAAAAATCAAAAAAGAGTCTCTGGTCTTCCTTATATAGTGCACCCAATTGCAGTTGCTGATATTTTAGCTGAACTTAAGTTAGATAGCGCAACTATTATTACAGGGCTATTGCACGACACGATAGAAGATACCAATGCTACATACGATCTGGTTTTAAAAGAATTTGGCAAGGAAGTAGCAGATTTAGTTGATGGTGTTACAAAAATTTCTGCGCTAGAAGAAAAAGCTGGTGAAAATTCTCAAGCAGAAAATTTCAGAAAATTAATTCTTGCTACCTCAAAAGATATAAGAGTTTTATTGGTAAAATTAGCTGATCGTTTACATAACATGAGAACTATTGGTGCGTTTTCATCTGAACATAAAAAAAAACATATTGCCAAAGAAACAATGGAAATTTATGCGCCTCTGGCAGATAGAATGGGAATTAACTCAATAAGAGATGAGTTAGAGGATCTTTCTTTCTCAGTTCTAAATAATCAGGCTAGAAATTTAATTATAGAAAGATTAAAATTTATTAAAAATAATCGT
>Ga0115004_10004130_pt1 | contig 11653 bp, 9 predicted proteins | sample ArcticOcean_MG_C_10_FD_88737 | JGI IMG/M metagenome (GOLD analysis project Ga0115004, IMG submission 88737) | Marine microbial communities from western Arctic Ocean - ArcticOcean_MG_CB11_90 | ecosystem: Environmental > Aquatic > Marine > Oceanic | place: Arctic Ocean: Canada Basin | collected...
TCTAATGGGATCTTCGTTGTCCGAAGCTAAAGAAAAAGCAAATATTTCAAATTTTGTTTTATCATGAGTTTCAAAAAGCTCTGCAGTTAAATAAGCAACAGGATGCTCATTAAAGTCTGCAGAAAAGTAACCAACCCTTATTTTTTTATGATTATTTTTTTTAAAGGGAAAAGTGAGGGTTCTTTCTGGATGCTGGTCTGATGAATAAATTTCAGCTGCTTTTTTTTGTATAGCTGGGTCGTCAATAAGTCTAATGCAATGGAATGGATGGGTAACCTTACTGCTTTGCTCTACCTCCAACCTAATGTGTGCAACTTCTTTTTCAAAATCCTTCCAATTACAACATTTAGCTTTTGCAGAATTATAAAGCCCAGAGATATAATCATAACTTGCATCTCTATCTATAACTTCCTTGTATGACTCAATTGTCTTGATTAATTGATTACTTTGGTTGTATGCATTCCCTAATCCAAAAAATGCTGCAATATTATTTGGGTCGAAACTAATAATACTTTGATAACATTCAATAGCTTCTTTAAATTTGCCTCCAGCCTCAAAAGCGTTGCCGCGGTTTAAATAAGCAGCAACATAATTAGGCTTGATATTAATTGCTTTATCATATGAAAATATTGCTTCCTCAAATCTCCGCAAATCAGTTAAAACGTTCCCTATATTTGTATAAACTTGAGCATAATTAGGGGCTAATTGAATGGCCTTATTAAAATATTGTAGCGCTTCAACTAACCGACCTAATTCTTTAGATAAATTTCCTTGATTAAAGTATATTTCGGCATAATCTGGTTTTATAGCTAAAGCCTGGTCATAGTAAACTTTGGCATCCTTATATTTCTTTAAAGACCTTAAGGTATTACCTAAATTAATTATACTATCAAGGTGATTAGGAAGAATTGAAATTGTTTTTTTATATGCATCTATAGCTTTATCAAACTCACCAAGTTCTTGCAAAACATTTCCCTGATTGTAGAAAGCTTCCGCATAGTCAGGTTTAAGTTTAATTGCCTTTTCGTAATCAGCGCTTGCCTCACTTAATCTGCTCAACTCTTTAAATGCATTGGCACGATTATTGTAAAATATAGCATTTGTTCCATCAATATCGATTGCTTTACTCATATAATCTACTGCCAGTTGAAAATTTTTAGATTGAGCTTCAACAACTCCAATGAGATGTAATACCTCAAAATTATTGGGAAATAAACTTAAGATTTCATTATAAGAGTCCCTTGCTTGTTCAAGACTTCCATTTTGGTGATTTTTAATAGCCTCCTTTAGTTTATTTTGAACATTAAACGCAGATGACTTTCTATTAATATTTTTTTTTGGTTTTTTTGCCACCTTAAGGCCCCTGATTATCAATCTTATTTTTTAAAATTATAGCAATATCCATCTACATATACTTATAGGCTTCATCAGCATTTGTTTTCTTTATTTGTTGATGAGCTTGTCTAACTTCATCTAAAAATAGAATCATCTTTTGAGTCATATCTTTAATAACAACTTGATCTGGATAAACGCGTTTAACATAGAGTGTTTCTGTTAACTCAGGATGGTATAGGACAAAATCACACCAGCTCCTTTGAGAGCAAGCTAGCTGGAATTGAATTTGTATGAAATATTGCTTAGGTATTGAATCTTTCTTTATAATTTGATCATGATTTTTTTCATTCAAACATTTTATCTCAATTAAACCATCATTCCCGACTAATCCATCAGGACTGCATCCAGCTGAATTGATTGAGGGGTGGTCAATAAAACCAACCAAGTCAACTTTTTGATTAATCGCCTCATAAGCTACTCTAGCATCAGATTCTAGCCTAAGGCCCCTAGCCATTGGTTCAGTGACAATATTTTTCGTTGGTGTGCCTGACAGCCTCTCTAAGGCCAACACTTTTAATAATTTAGCTCTTGATAAAGAATTTACTTTATTTGACATAATATTGTGAATGACCGAACCTGTTATCTTACCTACTCTTTGCTGATGCCAGCTTGCTGTTCCCTGCGATGTATTCATAAATTTATTTTACTAGAAAAATCAAAAAAAATAACTACTTTTAACCATCATTAACCCCTTATCAACTTAATTAACAATAATTGTAATTTTTTTTGAAATTAATGGCGGCTGATGAGGTTTATGCATATAGTCACCTAAAATTAATTGGAGCGTGTTAGTTCCTTTTTTTAGTTTAACCTCAGCTTCTGTTTGACCTAAGCCAAAATGAATTAAATTTTTACTGCCAGGTAATGGTAAATTCAAGTCTGGAAGTTTATCTAAATTAATTAACAGGTGATGATGTCCTGTATTTTTTGATATCGTTCCTGCTGGAGCCACCCCCATACCTTTAAGGCCAAAAATTATCTTTACTGGATTTGAAACTTTATCACCATCTCTAGGGGAGACTATATATATAGATTCATTTATATCTGACGGTGGAACTGCAAAAGAAGATAAAGTCACTCTCTCTTCATAATAAGCTTTAAAATACTCATGGGTAACAAAAGAAGCTAAAATAAAACCTGCGCCAAAAACTAATAAGAAAACAATTGTTGATTTAATATTTTTCATCGTCTTACCTCGGCCCCCTCTTTTCCATGCTTTCCACATCCAATAAAATCCTGCCAGAGTTAAAGCAATAGCAATAGCAATTACCCATGGGTTACTAGCTATAGCTGCTCCGCTAGCGCCAAAAATTAAAAATAAAAAGCCATTAACATAACAGGCTGGGCACATAAGTTTTATTAAATACAGTGAGTTTGATTACTTAAATTATTTAGTTAGCTAAGGATAAAAGAAAAGTGATTATTCTATAGACTTTACTAATTCTTATTACGAGTTTACCTTAATCTAAGTCTCAGTGTTACACAAATTGACATTAAGCCCGACTCAAAAACAATGCGTGTATTTGTGCGTCAACATGCGAAGGGAGTATTAGTTAATAGTCGAAGATTATAGTAATAGTAGATTGAAAAGAAAATTAATGTTATATTTTACTAATAAATATTGTCTATGAGCTAGTTTATTAATTTTATTGAAGGCTTCTTTTATTGAAGGCTTCAAATAACAAAACATGAAAACACAAGTACAGATTAAACCTGTGTCACAATTAGCTGTTGAAGCCCATCTAAATGAAGGTGTGGAAGTAATGGTTGATAAAATTTTTGATGTTGGTGCGAGTCGATCTAAGATCAAACACGTGCTCCTTGTGAACCCGCCGGATATCGATTCGGAAAAATTTAATGCAGAAAGTGCTAAGATAAAACGTTATAAAAATTATGAGCCATATGGACTTGGCGTATTAGCAGCGAATTGTGAAGCGAATGGTATATCATGTTCAATTGTCAATCTAAACAACGAAATACTTAAAGCAGCATCCATAGATGAAGATAAATTCGACTTTACTCTTACTTGGCAGAACGCATTAAAAAAAGCGCTCAGTGAAAGCTCAGTAAAACCAGACTTAATTGGTTTGACCTGTATGTTCTCACAAACTCATCGGTCACTAATGGATGTTTCATCCTATCTTCAAAAAAATATTGATATTCCAGTAGCTTTGGGAGGCGTGCATACATCAAACTCCATCTCAGCCGAGAATATTCGTTCCAAGTTTATTGACGACTTAGATGGAGTTAATTTATTTTTTTTGTATGAGAGCGACGTCTCTTTTCTTAACTTTATTAAGTTCGTAAATAGAGACGGTGATATATCTTCCTTAGGTGCAACATTTTTTCACTACCCTGGAGAGGAAGATATATTTTACAATAAAATAGAAAGGCCGGTTGGAGCAGAATTGGATATTTATCCGCTTCATGGGCTAATGCAACCAGAAGAATTATCGCAGTGGGGTAAAGTTGGTGCCTATTGGTGGATGAAAGACAAAGATTCTCGTTTTGCTACCGTATTGTCTAACCGTGGCTGCCGTGCACAGTGTACCTTTTGTAGCGTACGTAATTTTAATGGCGTTAGTGTTCGGAGAAGAAGTGCCGTATCAGTAGTCGATGAACTAAAGCGATTACATTTTGATCATGGTGTTGATCACATAATGTGGCTGGATGATGACCTACTTTACAACACAAAAAACACTATGGAATTATTTAACGAGATAGCTAAGGCAAATCTTGACCTTACCTGGGATGCCTCAAACGGAGTCATTGCAGCGGCCATTACCGATGAGATTGCTGACGCTGCATCTAGATCTGGCTGTATTGGTATGTCAATTGGTATGGAATCGGGCAACAAAGATATTCTGAGATCAGTTAAGAAGCCAGGTGTACCGAAAAACTTCCTAAAAGCAGCAGAGATTCTGAAGAAATACCCCAATATTTATTCTCAAGTTTTTTTGATTATTGGTTTCCCTAATGAAACTTTTTCTCAAATAAAAGACACGGCAACGGTTTCCATGGAAATGGCGATGGACTGGTCTGGTATATCCACGCTTCAGCCTCTTCCCAATACTCCAATCTTTGACGAGATGGTTCTAGATGGCCAAATCGATCCAGCTGATTTTGATGAAGTACGCTATTCCGGTGGAGCATATGGCAAGAATGCAGAAGATAAAAGCCAGGGATTTTCGGACCCGATGAGCCAAGATTTCAAGAACCTTTTCTCGGAAGTCAAGATGGATGCTATTCCAAGTCAACAGCAACTAAGTATTGTCTGGGCTTATCTAAGCTATTATCTGAACTACTCTACAATCCCCATGGTTAAATCTAAATTTAAACTAAACCAATTATATAAGAACTTAAAATATGTCACAGATATTGTGGCAACTAACGATGCATTTGGAATCTACATGAGGCTAAACATTCTAAATCGACATCCCGATATTGATATAAAATGTGACAGAGATAAACTTAATGAAAGACTAAGGCAGGTGGTGACGAGTGACTCGTTATGGAAAGATCGGTTCGAAGATTTCTCCTTATCCTATTGATTTAAAAAATTCAAAGTACTTATGTATTAAGTGTTTATAAGTACATCCATCAACATCAGCTAATCCATCATGACTTATTCCAGAAAAATTAATTTAAGGACAATTTATATCATGAGCTTCCAAATAAAGTAAAAAAGTTATTGAGTCATTATGGCTGAAATGGTAATATTTTTAATTAATACCTTCAGAGTAATCGCACTATTAAACCTAGAAAAGGAGTTTCTAATTAAGATGCTTAAAGATATAAAAAAAACTTTTATATTAATAATAAAAAAAACAATATCTTTTGATTCAGACCTTATTGCTGCGATTTCTTTATTTTATCAAAATCAAAGGACTGATGGAATATTACATTATATTAACCTTAGGTTTTGTGAGTTCTTTTATAAAGTTTGCCACCCATTTTCTTCTAAAAAAAATAACCTAGGATATTTTTTCACCAAAAATAAAAACCTAGGCATGGCTTTATCAGATATTGGCAAGCACATGAAAGATAATATTGAGAATGAAAGAAAGCAAAAGAAAAAACCTAATGGATATAACGAATACGTTAGGTTGACTAATTATACTTTTGTAACATTGCCGCCACATCCGCAACAACTTCATTTTGACCATATCCCAAATGCGTTATTAAAAAAACTAAATTTCTCACTAGAAAAATCTGGGTTATTTAAAGAGTGTTCAAAAATAATTAATACAAATTTTACAGTTTCCCAACTAAGGACATGGTTGTTTTTCACGAATAATAACAAAATTGACGAACCCATTGGTAACCATTACGATATGTTGCCTCCAGGTACTTTAAAAATTATGTACTACCAAGGCAGCTTCAGCGAAAACCTTCCAGCACTCACTTTGTATCCAATAAATTCAGATCCAGTTAAGATTGTCGGCGATGACCCTATATTAATTTTTAATTCAAATGCTATTAAACATGGCGCACCGTTTCCAGAAAGGATTAGGCCTACTATAGAAATAACCTTAACACCAAGTTTAAAAAATTCGTATGAAGCTATACAGGCTGGATATATGGCTGGCACCAAATACAACCCATTCTTAAAATCAAAACCAGGTATCACTATGATGGTTACCAAATAAATAGAATTAATGAGTAAATAATAAATGGTCAAATGATAAAATTTAAAAAATTTTCACTATGTATTAATAAAATTAACATAGTTATTTTGTTGTTAATAACTCTATCTTTAGTCTTTCTTAGCTTTTTTTCAAGCCAAGAAATTAACTCAAAAAAATCATTAAGTAAGGAATTAATTGCGACTAATTCCGTTCAACTCCAGCTTAAAAGATTTAAGGTTTTTTCAAAAAAGTTTTTAATTGCTTACAATGAAAATGAATCCGTCGTTTATGCCGTTAAACGAAAAGAAGGTGGCATCCATAAGGTTTCTCTAGATCCTAAGCATAAGAATCCTCTAATCGAAGAGTTTATTAAATTACCTAAAATTAATTCAAGAGATAGTTTATTTGTTTTAGATATGTCGTTTGATAACAATGATATATATGTATCTTTTGTAGGTGAAAATTCAAAAATTGATGAATGTAATTACTTTTATCTTTATGCATATAATTTAAGGAAGGAGAATTGGAAGCAACTATTTAAATCTACCCCCTGCATACCTAAATTACCATTCCATGACATTGGAGGGAAAATTTCATTTAATGCAAATAGTATTTTTGTTTCAGGGGGTAATATTTTTACTATCCACAAAAATGAGGAATTTATTAAAAATTATAAAGATTTAATGGAGAAGACAAATATATATGGAAGTGTTGTTGAGATTGATAAAAAATCTCTTAAATCTAAAAAAATATCTAACGGGCATAGGGCTCCAGGTGGACTATTTTGGGATTCTTCAAGAAATATTTTATGGGAAGCAGAGCATGGTCCAAGAGGAGGAGATGAATTAAATTTTATTAAAAATAATCAAGACTATGGTTGGCCAAATGTGACATATGGAGAAAAATATCATAAAAAAAATAAGTCAGAATTTAATACCACCTATAATAGTCATGAAGGTTATAAGAAGCCATTCCACACATGGGTGCCTTCAGTCGGAGTATCTCAGATAGGAATTATTGTCAAGAATGGTGAATTTTATAATTACTGGGATAATAGTTTAATTGTTGCATCGCTTAAAGACAGAAGTCTTTACAGGCTTCGTATTGAAGAAAATAGACTTATCTATTTGGAACGTATCTATATTGGAGAGAGGTTAAGGTCACTCATAATTACCCCCAACCTAATACTTTCATCTAGCGACAAGGGAAACCTTTTAGTTATTAAGGTAAGCAAAGATGAATTACCAGGTGGGCCATTCCCTTCCCTTAAAATTAATCCGTACAAAGATTAATTGACTCTTCTACCGCCCTATTAACAAAAAAAATTGTTACAACATTAAGAAGCCTTTTAAGTATGTCAATAATTTACCTCTATAGTTAATTAAGTTGGTATTAGCCATGGCACTCCAGCCAAGATTATTAAAACAAGAGCCAATACTATTAATAGTTTCTGAAGTTTCAATGTAGTTCTTTCATTTAATTTTTAACATTACTAACCGACATTATAATGATCAGTATAAACCTATAATTTATACTATTGTTGTCCATGTCAGCATCAAATGATGCAAATTTTTTAATCATACCTATCAATATACTTTTTATATTACGTCACCCCATTTAATTTAGCGTTTTTTTATTAGCTCTCTTTTTTTTATTCCATTTGCGATCAAAGGAATGATAAAAAATTTGCTGCCATATTTTATCTGCATTATAATATTTTTGATAAAAATCAAAGGAATTATTAGTAATTTTATTAACTAATTCTTTAGAATCAATACTAAACTGAATTGCAATTTCTAATTCTTTTTTAGTATCGTATGGGATGTAATGAACAAATGGTGCAAGCATACCATGCACATATTCACTTTTCTCCATGATCAGTAATGTTTTACAGGCAATTGCCGTATGGGTCCGCCCACCCGTAGGCCTAATGACAGAAGATCTTGCTGTCGCCTCTAAAACCGCATTAGATTCACGTACATACTTTTCAAATCGAGCTTTACTCAAACAAAATTTCTTTTCTCTGTTATGGGTCTGAATATAATGTGGAATTAAATTTACCTGGCAGTAACGTTTAGCAATAAATATATACAGATATCTTGGAATATTTCCAATTCCTGAAAAAAAAAGTGTGTCTTTCTTTTTTTTTGCTGGGTAAAATGCATACGGGTCAACCGGATATTTTACATAAATAATATTCTTAACATTGCGATTTGAAATACCAATATTACTAAAGAAAACAATATCCATAAAGCTTGCCCATAATTTAGCAACCATAAATGAATCATCTGAAAACATATCATCTAAAATACCAACAATTTTAGCACTAGTTACTGATCGCATTGAATTGACTGTATCTCTATTTATAGTGAATTCATCAAAAGAATAATTTGCATCCATAAATATTAAATCAGGACTGAATTGTGAAATTTTATGAAGTAACTTCTTTGTTTCTACTTCAAGGGTTTTGATTCTCGCTGCAGCATCATTGCCATGGGTCTGGAATGGTGTGTAACTAACTTTTTCAGCGATAAATTTATCAGTCTTGCAGCCGGCCTCTTTTGCTGTATTTATCCAGGAGGTAAAATTTCCAGAAATATTATTTTTAGAGAGTTTGACGTTCTCAGTGTAAATAAATAAAACCCTTTTATTTGATAGTAATTGTTCTTTAATGTTTTTCTTTCTATCCTTTGTATCCTTTGTATCCCTTCTTTTTATACGCTTAATAATTAAATTACTTGATTGATTTAAAATTTCGTCCTCAACAATGCTATTGAGTTCTGTAATTGAGGAGTAGGTTTTCTTTATCGGCCAAAACTCTCGGAATTTTACTTTTCTACTTAAAATAGATAATGGTAGGCCAAGCCATAAAATATTTTTTGCTAGTAAGTATGCAAGAAATCTAGTAACGTAACGAAAAAAATTACGGTATAGGTAAATTAAAAACAATTTCATTTGTTTTGACCTTCAATCATACGTATAATAAATTCCTTCATTCGATAGCCTTAATTATAGCCTTAATTAATCAAGGGTTAGTCTATTTTAATTGGTGCAGGTGGGGAGCAGTATTCGTAATTTATTTATTAAAAATAAATATATAATTAATTAAGCTTCAAGTGTGTCTGTAAATTTTCCATCTATACAGTAAACCCACCAAAACCCGTTTTTCTCGTTAACCTTAGTAAAATTTTCACTTACAGCAAGCGCTACACCGGGATGAAAACCAGATATATAATTAATATCTAAATTTTCTTTTACTTTTAATAGTTCTTTTGCTAGTTTAATAACATCTGGATCAATACCTCTGTCTAAATCATCACCGCAAATAACAGAAAATTTAGTATTAACTATATTTTTAGCAGCTAAAATATCTGCATTTACTTCATCATAGTAGTGAGATCCATCAATATAAACCAAGTCAAAAATATTTTTTTTAAAATCCTTTAGGACTGAATGTGCTTTCCCTCTTAGTAAGACAATCTCTATATTATTTACATGCTCCTCATATTCGTGTATGTTTTTTAGTACATTGCGGTTAGCCTGAAAGCCAATGCTATTAGCCATTTTCATCCTGTAGGAGGCATTGTTGTCTTTATCTGTTATCCATTTACCCCAAGAATCGACTAAATACAATTGAGAGTTTTTAGGTAAAAACTTTATCCAAAACTTAGTAGACCCCTCTCCAAACCAAGAGCCGATCTCTAAAAATTTTAATGGCTTACTCTTATCCTTAAATGAGTCCTCACATACCTTAGTCATTATCTCTTTCCTAGGAGCCGCAAATAAACTAACCGGGATATTTATTAGATTATATAAAAAATGAGGTGCGGAAATTGACGATATTTTTCTTATTATAGTAAATATTACACTTGTGAAAATAAAATTTATAGCATTAGCCAAAAATTTAAAAAACCCGTACCTTTTAATATGCTTAATAGATCTTTGAATCATTTTATCTCACTTATATAGGAAGTTATTATATGGAATTTTATTAGTATGATTGGTTCTGAAGCAATTTTTTCGTATTATAACCCAAGATAATTGAATTGGACAAGGAGAAGTAGTCTAATCTACCTGATGAGCTTTTAGGAACATAGCTATTTTTATGTCTAAGCATCTATCTAATGAAGAAATCAAAGTCCTAGTTTAGGGGTTAAACTGAGTTTATTACCCTACATTTATAAATGCGCTTTTTATATTTAAGTGTAATATAAGTTGGGTGTTAACCGATAGCAGATGTAAAAAAACCCTTAATAATCAAGGGTTTATTTTTAATAATTGGTGGAGCTGGGGGCATCAATTTGGTCTGTACAGTCCTCCATAGTCGTGTATTAAGCCAATAGAATCGCCCTACTCAAATCTTACGTAGTCCATAGTAGTCATTGTTGTGTATTAAAATCTCGTGCAAAATAGTACATAAATTTGCAAAGTAAATTTGCAAAGTAAGAGTTGTCTTATTTTGTAGTTTCTTTTATAGTTGCGAAATGTTTAAGAAAAATATAATCACATTTCTGGTTTTTTTAAGTCTACTATTTAACATACAGTTAGGCTTTACCCATGACGTTGAACACATTAATCATGACCATCATGATATTTCAATCGAATGTGAGGACTGTTTTTTAAAGCATAACTTAGTTGGATCAACTGATTTAACTTCTGATTTTGATATTGATATTGATATTGATTCCATCCTTAATGACAATTATAATTTAAGTGATAATTTTACTTATTTTTTTGTCGCCTTCCAATCCAACGCACCATAAAAAACTCTTTGTAATAAAAGTTTTATTTTTTTTAAATTACTTTTTAATTGGAGTTTTTATGCGTAATGTATTTTTAATAGCCCTTATGCTGCCTGTACATCTTGTTCATGCAGATGGGCCGCAAATAGATTTGAATGATATACCGGTAACAGCGAATCCTTTTAGTTTAGCAAATGATGAGTTAGTTTCCCCTACTTATATAATGAATGGAATCACCTTGCAAAATAATAAGGATTCTTCCATAGGTAATATGCTTGATAAAGTTCCAGGCATATCTAATAGTTCATGGGGTGATAGTGTTGGACGCCCAACTATTCGAGGTATGGATAGAAACAGAGTTAAGATTCTTAATAATGGTATGGAAATTAGAGATGTCTCAAGTATGTCGGGAGATCATGCTATAGGCTTAGATGGCTTGGCTGCTGAACAGATTGAGGTTATCAAAGGACCTGAAACCATACTATATGGTGGAGGCGCGGTAGGTGGGGTAATCAACATTATTGATTATCGTATTCACCCTGAATTTATTGAGGGAGTAATTGGTAACTATAACGTAAGTGCTGGTGGTGCGAATAATGCAAAAGCTGGTGCAGTACTTCTGGATGTAGGTGCAGGGAATATTATGTATCACGTTGATCTTTATAACCGTGATACTAAAAATCTTAAAATTCCTGGATTCTCAGTATCAAAAAGGTTAGCCGATTCTGATGCCGAGTTTACAAGAGGTAAGTACGGGGATGGTACCTTAATAAACTCTTATAACGAAACTAAAGGCGGAGGTGTGGGGGCAACTTATTTCTTTGATAAGGGTTATACGGGCCTTTCACTTGCCAGACATGATCAAGAGTACGGCACTATACTTGAAGA
>Ga0115004_10004140_pt1 | contig 11633 bp, 10 predicted proteins | sample ArcticOcean_MG_C_10_FD_88737 | JGI IMG/M metagenome (GOLD analysis project Ga0115004, IMG submission 88737) | Marine microbial communities from western Arctic Ocean - ArcticOcean_MG_CB11_90 | ecosystem: Environmental > Aquatic > Marine > Oceanic | place: Arctic Ocean: Canada Basin | collected...
ATTTTGTAACAAACAATCTATCATTTAATTCAATTTTACAATCCATTCAAATTTTACAATTCATTCAAATTTTACAATTCATTCAAATTTTACAATTCATTCAAATTTTACAATTCATTCAAATTTTACAATTCATTCAAATTTACAACTTTATCCATATAGGGTAAAATTTCCTTGTCGTGTGTAATTACTATTACTGTTTTATCTTGCGTTTCATTTAATATCATATCTATTACCTTTATACGCGTATTTTCATCTAATCCAGCCAATGGTTCATCTAATATTAATATTTTTGATGGTTTCAAAATACTTCGCATTAACATAGTTACTTTTTGCATACCACCAGACAAATTTGTCCCGTGAATTCCTGCTTCAGATTTTATCCCATCCGCCAGCTCGGAGAACACTTCATCTAACTTATATATTTTTAATTTTGTTATTAATTCTGCTTCAGTGAGATGATTGTTTCCATACAACATATTGTATACTACGGTTTCATTAAATAAGTTTGTTCGCTGATTGACATAGTTTACATTGTTTCGTAAATATTCTACATCGATTTCATTAATATTAACACCATCAATCATAATTTCGCCATCTTCTGGGGGATACATACCAATCAACATTTTCATTAGAGTCGATTTACCAGTTCCTGAACGTCCTATTATAGCATATCGTTTCGTTCCTTCAATATCCAGATTGAGACCATTAAATAAATATCCTTCATCTTCTTTGTTATACTTGAAATGTATGTTTTTATATACGACACTTCCCTTTGTAATTGTATCTTTTTTAATGCGTTCACTATCAGTCTTGAAAATATCTTTGAAAAACTCCTCGCCAGAAAGAGAAATGCCCAGTTTATAAACCAAATTGTGAACTATACTATAATTCAATGTAAGTGAATATGTCAAGTATTGTCCCAATAACAATATTAGCACGACGGCTTGGGTTGTTTTCACCGTGTTACTTTTAACCATTCTATACAATGAAAATATTGCCAGACAATACACGAATATTGTTATAATTTGAGCTACTAACAACTGAACGGTTTGCATCATCATCACACTTTTCATTTTATCACGATTAATGCCTTCGCGTTTCTTATTTTTTTTTATTTCGTTATCTGATTCATTGTTTATATATACATTCATCAAATTATCCAAACTGTCTTGTAAATTTTCACCCACACAATTATTAAAATAATTCTCTTTATCAATTATTCGTTCAATTAAATAGTTTCCACCAACAAAGTGAAGAATGCCACATAACACAAATGATATAAATATCATTGCACCCAATTCAAAGTTGACAAATAAAAAATACAACATTAAAATAAAACAAATAATCAAATCTGGAATAAATGCACGCACAATATATTGGAACAATTCCTTTATGTTACGTGACACCTCAAGAACACGAGAAATATATTCACCCGTTTTTATATCTTTAAAATCAGTTTTGTATGAATTTATAGTTGCGTCATATATAACATTACGAACATAATTCGCATATTCGGGTATAAGTAGCGTCTCGTAATAATGTTTGATCGCACTTGAAAATATGATTAAAAACCATATTACAACTACAATAATCAATGAACCCGGCAGGTTCATTAATTTCACATTTTAAAAAATATTTGTTATATCGGGAAATACTGTAGTTTTATCCAATTGACTAAAAATTTTAGCATATATGTTTGGTAATACAATTCCTTCGATTGGGAAAAATGATACGACTATTGCAAAATATGATATAATCGTCCATTTATTATCTATTAAGAACCCTTTTACGAATTTTTCATATAACATTGTTATCTTCTATACTATACTTATATACATATTTCCATACAGAAAAATGTATATATTTATGAAGAGATACGTTTTGTAGGTATCTCTTTATCTACTAAATAAATCGAATTCTCGGTCATTACAATAAACTCATTACCTACACTGAAAATCTTAGTAACCGGACTCGTATATTCATCTTCGCTCTTGACTAATAATTTTTCATTATTTTCTTTTACACCAATCAATGCCTTTTTATCCAACGAACTCGTCCAATAGTCCATCATAATTGGTTTATCTTCAACTATGGAGAGTTTAATTACGTGTTGCAATGTCTTCGATTCGGGCAATCTATACCCATCTACTTTCATTTCCTCATTATTAGAAGACATTATATATTATATTTACGGTCCAATTACTTTAAGTCGTTATATGAAAAAATGTATAATATCATCCAACTATTACATATTCATTTCATCATATTTGTCTTTTGTAAATACAATTGTCTTTTTACGTATCTTCTCCGTCTTTTTTTTTACTTCATCCGCAGTATTGATTACATATATATTATGGTATTCATCTTGTAGGATTTGTTTAATAAATTTATACACGCAACGTAATTTTTTTTCAGTACAATTCCCAACAATTAAACAACTTCCGGTGCGAAATATCATAAAAGAGATCTCGCTATATTTATTCGTTTTATCCAGTTCAGATAATTTCATATTATTATCCATTGTCTCAATTCCACCCACTTGCACCTTGTTGTTATCAGTTTCATTGTTAAAGTAATATTTACATTTCACCCCTGGATAACTGCAAGGATCGTATGACACTTCTAAATTGTATTTTTCACTACGTAATATATTATATAATTTCTCACGATTGATATAAAATCCACAATTAAAATTGGAATTTATCAACACATTTTCTTCCATATCACTATCTAAGTATTTCAGTGGTTCTAATACGTGTGGTGATATTAAATTGTATATCATTTCCTTGACAATAATAAGAATTCCTATATTCAATACACCTGGCACTTCCATTTTACCAGTATTAAATACTTTTACGTGTATTTCACGAAAGATACCGTGTTGTTTGAATCGCAAAACAATCGCAAAACAATTGTAAAATGCGTTCTTGACTTTACAACGATAGTTCATTATATCCTTTCGTGACAACCCCACTGTTATTTTACGCTCATCTTTGTATTTTATCATACGTGCGTCGGGGTTGTCAATTTGTTTTATAATATGTTCATTGCAATATGGTATATTTTCTATTTTTTTATAGTAATCTTTCACATCTTCTTTGCTATTTGATACTACTTTGATTTGCTTCTTTATTACACCACTTTCGGGTTTCCAATATTCTAATATGTCTATTTTCCAAAATATACTATGAATATCTATCGGTTGATTTAAATATAACACCTTGGTTGTCGTTGAAATATATAAATCTTCACATTCAGGAATAATTGTTGTCTCTACCTTATCAATACATTCACTTTCGATTAATACATCTGGTGCAGTACTATAATTATTAACGGTTCCATTCAAATGCTGAAACTTCAAGAAATTTGACCACTCATCGTCTACAATATTTTGCATTTTGATATACCTATTCTCTATTTCGTTTTACTCATTCTTTTTTTCAATTTTATGTGCCGAACAATATAGTCTACTACATTATTGATATGATATTCTTTTGAATGCATTGTAATTTCGACGATATTTAAAAAATCATCGGTTATATTTTCTGGATGGATACGAATCAAGTAATTAAAATAGTCTTTCAGGATACATTTTTTGTCTGTGTTGTATTTGATACTAACATCATGTATATATTCTTTGAATATAACTATTTTCTCTTCTGTTTGTGTATCTATCAATATCTCATTCATTTTTTTCCATATGATATCCGTTATGATATTATCATTCCATTCTATTATATTCTGATTTAATTGAATATAGTTTATCATACTTCGTATATCTGAATTATAATTATGCATAATTGTATGAATCGTATTCTCTTTTAAACACAATCGTTCTTTCGTAACAATCGTTTGTATCAATTTATATATTTCATTTTTTGGCAATTGATTGAACCTCGCGCATATAAATTCATTCTGCAGTGAATAATCTATCTTACTTATATAATTACATACCAAACAAAAGCGGACATTTGTAGTATAAGACTGTATTAAATATTTTAATGCGTTTTGTGCGTTCTTTGTCATATAATCCACCTCGTCCAATATAACGAATTTCAACCCAGATTTGAAGATATTTTTTGATTTTACAAACTGCTGTATATGATTGCGTATGACATCAATCCCCCTTTCATCGGATGCGTTTAAATGTATTATACTACCATTCGCATCGTCATTATTATTATTTTGAAACGCTTTTATTATATTGATAATGGTTGTTGTTTTACCGGTTCCTGGTGGTCCATAAAATAATAAGTTGGGGAAGTAATTTTGAGACAATATATTTTTAAACATCTGTTTATTTATATCATCTAATACAATATCGTCAAAATTCGACGGACGATATTTTTCAATCCAAGGTATTGTTGTATTGGCACGTTCCATTTGAATTGGTGATAGTATAAATATGTATACTCACGATTTTAAGTTGTTTTCATATTATGAAATGATTGTAAATTGATTCTAATCGAAAAATTGATTCTAATTGAAAAAAGATATAAGATGAATATTATAATACTACACACACCAATATGGAACAATTGTCTAATAGTGGATTTTTAGAAGTTATCCTAGGACCTATGTTCTCTGGTAAAACAACCCGGATTATTGATATTTATAACTCGGAATATCAACAAGGAAAAAATATAATGGTTATTAATTATTCGGGGGATACGCGATACCACGATACAATGCTTTCTACCCACGACAAAATTATGATACCATGTATTTTTACAAATACATTAACGGATGTATGTAATGTAAATGACATCAAAGATATAGACACGATTCTTATTAACGAAGGACAATTCTTTGATGATTTATATGATGTGATTAAAGAATTGGTAGATATACATAAAAAAAAGGTATATGTATGTGGTCTCGATGGTGATTTCAAGCGTGATAAATTTGGGGGGATTTTGGACTTAATACCAATTTGTGACAATGTAATTAAATTAAAAGCAAATTGTAATAGTTGTTCTAACTATGCACTGTTTTCATTTAGAAAATCCCATGAAGAACAACAAATCTCAATTGGTTCGGATAATTACGTTCCATTATGTAGAAATTGTTACAACATCCAATAAAAATACGTGTATATTCTAACTATTACGCATACATTTTTTATTCTCTCGTTCTCATACATTCGGTCAAAACTATTTACAAAACAACATAGAGATATTATACAAATATTATGTAACAGTATAGTTAAATTATGGATACTCACGAAGAACCGATTAAAAAAAAGAGGGGTAGAAAGAAGAAGTCCGAATTGGAACCAACCGAACCAGTTGTTGCAAAGAAAAGAGGACGAAAACCGAAGGGGGGTAAAATCGCTCTCACAGAAACTTCTAATCCAGAAGACCAACATAATATTACAAATGTTATTCTACATTTAAAGTGCGCGATGGATGATATTATTAACAACACGACTGACACCGTTTTTATTAATCCTCACGAATATAACCCTAAGATCCCACCTACTATTCAATCATTTAATGTAGAAGATTCAAATATATATACACATTTTGATTATGACGCAGAACAAACAATACCTATAACCCAACACTGTGAAGCCGCATATAAAAATGATAATATAAATAATCATTCAAAATCATCTCATTTATGTAGCAACTGTAGTAATCACGTTCACGACGAAGATGACGATACAGATGTATCTCTAACCGAATTACAGTCTAAAATCAAAGAATTGAAGTTACAACTATATAAGGCAAATAATAATGATAAAAAATCGGCGTGTTTTTGGTGCACTTGTGAATTTGACAATAATTCATATTATATTCCGAAACATATTTCCAATGACGAATATACGTGTTATGGTTCTTTTTGTCGTCCTGAATGTGCAACCGCGTATCTTATGAAAGAAAATATAGATGATTCCGCAAAATTCGAACGATACCATTTATTAAACCAAGTATATGGAACCGTATATAAACATAAAAAAAGTATCAAACCTGCTCCTGACCCCCATTTTTTATTAGATAAATTCTACGGTAACCTTACTATACAAGAATATCGCAAAATGCTAGGAACAGACCACATGTTAGTTGTAGTTGATAAACCTATGACCCGTGTATTACCCGAGCTACACGAAGACAATGATACTACGAAAACAAGTGGGTCTTCTAACAAAACTACCAAAACTATGTATAAAGTGAAACGTCAAAGCGAGCACGTAGCGGGACCAAGTAAGTCTGATATTATGAAAGAACATTTTGGTTTATAATTTGTTCGATTTGGGAAACAATATAGAAATGTCATTGTTATATTGTATATCACAATGACAGTTACATCCGAAAAACAAGTAAGTATTTTCTTAATGGGTGGATTGGGCAACCAATTGTTTCAAATTTTTACTTGCATTGCGTATTCTATACGCGAAAAGAGAAAATGCGTTTTCCCCTATTCAGATACATTAACATCTGGGATTTCACGTAATACCTATTGGAACAACTTATTACAATCATTGAAGAATTATACAAATTTTGACGATAATGCCTGTACCAACCAGAATTTATTATCATATCCAACTTACAAAGAAAATACATTCACATATCAACCATTAATGTCATTTAATCAGAATAATATCCTATTATATGGTTATTTCCAGAGCTTTAAATATTTTATATCTGAATGGGACACAATCTTACAACTGGTTCCTTTCACTGAATTACAAACTGATTTACGAACTCGATATGCCGATATTTTTACGATCGATACCAATATTGTTAGCATGCATTTTCGCATAGGTGATTATTTACAATCTCAAGACGCACATCCAATAATGCCATATGAATATTATTATAATGCGTTATGCCATCTAAAAAATAACCGTTCAAACAAGAGTATAACGTGTTTGTATTTTTGCGAAAAACAAGATACAAATTCTGTAATGAATATTATTCACAAGTTAGAAAAGCACTTCACTAGTATCGCATTTGTAAAAGCAACCGACGATATGGAAGATTGGGAACAAATGTTATTGATGAGTTGTTGTCACGATAATATTATTGCAAATAGTACATTCAGTTGGTGGGGGGCATTTCTTAACACAAATAAACAATCTATTGTGTGTTATCCAGAAAAGTGGTTTGGACCGAAATTAGGACACGATACGCGCGATTTATTCATTGATACCTGGCAAAAAATCAATTGGTAACTGATATAGAAATATAATTTGGATATACTTTACATACACAATTAAAAAATTGAATTTGTTAGCAGATCATTATTAGTAGTATATATAACACTCATATCAGTATAAGATGAAATCAATTATGGAGAACGACACATTGGCCGCCATTATGGCACTTCCCATGGTACAAAAAATCGTAGAAAAAAATAAGAAACTAAAACAGAAAAATAAGGCATTAAAGAATTTGATTTACAGTTTACCCGAGTTCCGTCAGAAATCATCTAATTGCAACTGCTGTAATCATACTACAAAAAATGTAAAAACTGATGTAATCGATTTAACTCTTGATGATACTGTCGTAATTAAAACCGAACCGGGTGTGGTCAATGTAAAATCTACCAAGGAGGATGATGAGGAAGAAGTAGAAGTATCTGACGATGATGAGGAAGTCGAAGTAGAAGTATCTGACGATGATGAGGAAGTCGAAGTAGTCGAAGTCGAAGTATCTGCGGATGAGGAGGAAGATGAGGTCGAAGTATCTGCGGAGGAGGAGGAAGATGAAGTCGAAGTATCGGTGGTAGATGAGGAGGAAGAGGAAGTCGAAGTATCTGCGGATGAGGAGGAAGAGGAAGTCGAAGTATCTGCGGATAAGGAGGAAGAGGAAGTCGAAGTAGTCGAAGTATCTGCGGATGAGGAGGAAGATGAAGTCGAAGTATCTGCGGATGAGGAGGAAGATGAAGTCGAAGTATCTGCGGATGAGGAGGAGGAGGAAGTCGAAGTATCTGCGGATGAGGAGGAAGAGGAAGTCGAAGTATCTGCGGATGAGGAGGAAGAGGAAGTCGAAGTATCTGCGGATGAGGAGGAGGAAGAAGTAGAAGAAGAAGTAGAGGAAGAAGTATCTGCCGAGGAAGAAGTATCTGCCGAGGAGGAGGAGGAGGAAGAAGTGTTTGAAATAGAAATAAATAGTAAATCTTATTATACTACAGACGAACAAAATGGTATTATATTCGAAATCACCGAGGATGAGGATATTGGCGATGAAGTTGGTAAATTCAAGAAGGGAAAGGCGGTTTTCAGTAAAAAATAAGTAAACACATATTTCATTCTCCACAATTGTAAACTCATAAATGTAAAATATATTATCATATTCTCTGTATTTTACATTTTACAAAAATTATCTATTATTATATTGTTTCTTTGTATGTCTTTTTTTGTTTTGTTTTGAAACAATCCTACTCTTTCTCTTTGTATGTCTTTTTTTGCCACCCTGTTTCAACGGAATAAAACTCCGTATAACATCTATATACAGTTGGTTTTCCAAATTGTTTTTCGTAATTTTTTTTATGTCGTCCTTCTTAATGAGTTTATTAATTAATTTGAATTTGTTTTGTTCTATGATTTTTTTATATTTTGTGTCCAATAATTCTATCTCATTAATAACTGAATTCGGCTCGTTTATATTATTCATTTTGGGTTTGGGAAGTTTCTCATATTCCAATAATAAATTATATAATTTATCGTCGTTTTTTTTTTGAATAAATTCTAAAACCGATTTATCATCTGAATCTATTGTGTTCCTATATTTAACTTTGGTTATACCTTTGCCTGTTAAATATCTTTGCAACCGATCATCATTTTCCTTGTTATCCTTATCTTGTGAAATACTTGTAGTTGTAGGTATAACTGGACTTACTTTATTAAAACCTTGACTTACTTTATTAAAACCGTCCTTGACTATTTGTTCTGCTTTTGTTAACATCGTGGTATCGCTTTTTTCTGTTTTTTTTACTTCGACCAATTCCATATGTTCGGATACCATCCAGTCTGGATGTCCGCTTGTAATTTTATCTAATTTATCACCAAGTAGTCGATTAGTATAATGACAAAATACATCATTCTTATTATCATCATTCACAATTCCTTGTATTAAATCTAAATGTACGTATATTTCGTTTTTACGGACACCGTCAACTGTAATAGTATTGCTACCTATATCTAATAATTTAAGATTTTCGTTCTGGTCCGTTCCTTTATGGATGATATTCAAAATGTCGGTTAATCTAAGAATCGCTTTTTTCACAGTTTCATTGTCAGGTACTTGTAAATCTAACAGAATATCATCCAATTCTGTATTCGTCCGCATCTCGGTAAACAACCGAATCACATTAAAATAGTTTATCATATTATCATTTTGATATAAAACATTGTTGTCTGTTACTAATCCGGATGTTAGTAGCATATTATAATTATCAATTAGTTTGACTTCCCCTAATAGTTTGACTTTCTTGAATAGTTTTTTTTTAATATCATCGTTCAACATTTTCAACGCGGATGTTTCTATTTCAATAATAGTTGGTTCACGTGCAGTGTATAAATATTCCGAGGCATCATTCTTGATGATTTCATAGTTTTTATTGATTGGTGGGAGGCTTAATTTTTCTATAACTTTCTCTATTTTACCAATTGCACTGAAAAACTTATTATGTTCTTCAATTGTTGGTCCGCTCAAAAATACCTTGTAATTTCCACCTTGACGTCCGAATATGTCCGATATATTCGAGTTCGAATCGGTGGTTATGTGTTTAGTTGACTTTAATAAATCTTCCAAATCCGTCAAATCCTTCGATTTCTCCTGGTTGTTGGGGGTGGGTTTAAAAATATTATGACTGGGACTGGGACCAACTTGTATGATAAAATTATTCGTTTTCTCTATTTCTTGTGGGTCTTTTCTAAAATATTGAACAAGCGATTTCATTAATGATAGGTTATCTGCGGTATCGTTTCCATCGGCCATTGATTCGTTTGCAAACTTATTATTCTTATAATACGCATCCCGATACAAATTCAATAATTTGTTTTTATATGTTTCGAAATGTTTACGAATTATATATGCCGACTGTTTTATATCTCTATTGTAATTGCCTAAAACATTGCTCGTAACATCAAGTAACTCCTTATATTCTGGATGATTTAATACATCATTTAACCATGTTACTTTTGCAACTGTATATTCGGTAGCACCTATCTTTAGATAGGCATTTTTAGTATTGAATGGATTAAACCAATAATGACTGCGGGATGGGACAGCACCACTGGAATATTTTAACTGGATTGACTGATGAATATTATTTATAGTATAATATTTAGTGGGGAAAATTGTTTTTATACAAAACATAATATTGTGTTTACTAATCGTGTGTTCGTCTTTATCATCTATTTCTGTCTCGTTTTTGTCTTGATATTCATCTAATACACTCATTAAATACGGCTTGTCAAAAAAAAACTTATATATATCGGTTTCGTCAATTACACTGAGTAAATCCTTGGTATATTTTATATCTACGCAAATATACGGGTTACCTCCAACCTGCGGTGGGTTTTCTTCTTCTGGAAAATATAACATATTCCCATTGAAATCGATAGGTTTATCACCTTTTATATTTGTATCAAGTTTTATTACTAATTCTCTTATTTCATATGGCATATTGAATTCTTCTACTTTATATTATGCGAACACAAAAATTCGCATAATTATTTCATCGCAATTCCTTGCAATTCATCATCTTGTAACTTGTTTTGTTTTTTTGCCTTTTCCATTACAATTCTTGCTTTCATTATATCCTCCTCGGAAACTTCTTTGTGGTTCTCTTCTTCGTCATTCAATGTCTTGTGGTAATCTTGAAACTCTTCGGATAATATACAAAAATTACTTTCCTCGTTAAACAAATATTCGGAACAGAGTATAAATATGGTTGTAATCCCGAGTGCTATATAGATATCTCGGGTTCCCATCCACGAAATCGCAAATACTAATAATTGATGGCTAAATGTATTTTTTACATAAGACTCGACACTTTTACTAAACTTGAAACTTACAAAACGGGTTGCAATATTTAGAATAATAATCATTAGTCCTGCGAATATCTTACTGTCATTTATCACTTGAATATGGTTATGAATATTCGTAAAAAAATCGTGTTTCTCTTTTTTCATTTATACATTGCACGGATATATTCTATCTCATCTTGGATAGTTCGATTTTGTATTTAGCTATAGTATACATCCGTACACATTTACAATGAGTGGAACAGAAAAATTTATATTTAATCGTCGCAACATACGGGTGCGGTTGATGAATGGTGTGAAGAACATTCACACGCCGAAGCAGAACAGAAATATGGAGATATTACAGATTGAAATCGACAAACATTGTAAAATCGGCTGGTAAGTCAAAGCGTTCGCCCAATATTCGTGACGTAGAGACTAAGGTAAGGGCTATTATTGACCCTATAATTAAGAGCAATAAGGCGTGTAAAGTGAAAGTGTTAGTGCGCGCGGGTGTTACCAATGTGATATATTTCGTGTTTTTGTATTATTGTTATAACAATAAAACGTAGCATTTGAAACTACTTTTTTCTTTTAGTTTTAGTTTTAGTTTTAGTTTTAGTTTTAGTTTTAGTTTTAGTTTTAGTTTTAG
>Ga0115004_10004146_pt1 | contig 11623 bp, 15 predicted proteins | sample ArcticOcean_MG_C_10_FD_88737 | JGI IMG/M metagenome (GOLD analysis project Ga0115004, IMG submission 88737) | Marine microbial communities from western Arctic Ocean - ArcticOcean_MG_CB11_90 | ecosystem: Environmental > Aquatic > Marine > Oceanic | place: Arctic Ocean: Canada Basin | collected...
AAATTGATTCCATATATACACCTTAAAGAGTTTTTAAGACTTTAAGTCATACAATCATATCAGAAAGATATAAAACTTTAAATATTGGACATTAGACCCCTTTAAATGGGTGTGAGGGCATTTAGTTACTTAAATGTAAACACTAATACATATCTTCCACCAATTTTAGGGTAATAGTGATAATGTTCTATTTTACCAAAAGATAATCCTCTATACTTCTTCGGAGCTATCTTAGTTTTATTTTCATCTAGTATTACTGTAGATGATTTACTATCTAGTGGTTCGTTTAAATATACTATTAATTGATTGTGTTCAAAGTCGTGGTCTACATGTGTCGGTGACTCATCTCTTATTCCATTATAGAAAGTAAAGTTTACACATATCCTTAATACTTCATTATAACTTATATCATTATTATTACAAAACTCATCTAAGATTTTAACAAAAGTATCATGATACTCATGTTTGTCAGTAAAATCTTTCATTTCAGGTCTTGCCAAAACTACATGATTTAAAAAAGGTGTTTCATCATCTATAACAGATTCACCTTGCATGTAAAGAGGGAAGTGTCTAGTTAATATATAACTTTCTATAAACTCTTTACTGTCACTTGATAAAAAATTGTCATCTATAATCATATGAATTTAATATTACCACTAACTACTTTTCTAACATTATCATTATTAGGTCTAACCTCATGAGGAATACCACCTTTAAATATTACACATCTACCTTTTTTAGCAACAACATGAATTGGTTCTTCCATAACATAAGGATGGCCTGGGGTATAAAATGTTGTAGGTGATGATTTATCAGAACACTCTATGTAATATATAAATGAATAATCACCTTCTGTAGGATTATGTATATGTGTTTGATGCCAATCCTTTTTATTATACTTTTGTATCCATGTAGTCAATAAATTATAACCAGTTTTATTTAATCTTACACATACGCTATTAAATATACTTTTTAATTCTACATTTACCAATTTATCAAACTCAATATTTGATTTATTAAAATTATTTAATTGTTCAAAATCTCTTTCTAATTTAATACTATTAACATGATTAACAAACTTATTACTCAGTTTTTTATCTTCAACAAATATAGTATGTGTAAAATTTAGTTCTATCATTTTAACTTTAATTTGGTACACATTCGATTACTTCCTATTTCACCTCGTATCCATATATTAAATGATAAAGAAATTCTTTTTTCCTCATTCATATTAATTGGTGCCTCATGATAGCTACTTGACGGAAATATTACCATATTATTTTTTTCTGATTCTATACTTATTTGGTCTGTATTAAATATATTACTTTCAGTATAATTTAAATCCCACTCTAATAAATTACCTTGTCTAAAAAATGTTGTCTTAAAAGTATCAGCACCATCAATATAAAATATACCACTTATAAGACTATTTGAATGATTATGCCTAATATGAGTAGTGTATTGGTCATTATAATTAACCCAAGAATTAGTCATATAAATTTCTATACTTTGATTTATTTTTAAAACATGATATGCAAAATCTCTAACATGTTTCATAATATATTTTTTAAAATAATATTGTGATTTATGGTCTAATATATAACAGTCTTTTGAATATAAAGTTCCACCTGTAGTTTGATACAAATCTTCTTGACTTGTTAAATAATTTTTTTCTTCATCACTTAAATCATAAGGTTCAGTAATACTAACAACAGGCGTAGAAAATAATAAATTTAATTTAGTTTTCATTTTCTCACCATATTGAATGATATAGATATTCTAGAATAAGATAAATTTAAATTTGGTTTTACCATATGTCTTATATAGGGTGGAAAAAGAACTATTTTATTTTCTTTAGCAGGTACATTAACTTCTGAAAAAGTATTCTCATCAACTATTTTATCATGTTCACTATCATAAGATTTATAGTATGATATAGAATCCACGTCAGGCCTTTCAAAATTTAAATCACCACAGTTTTCTGGTGTCTGTATATAATATACTCCAGCTAGTTTACTATTAGGATGTATATGATATCTATTAAAATGAGCATTGTTGTTTATATTAATCCACATGTTGCCTACTTTTAAACTATCTTTTGTACCTGTTATTAGAGGATAATAATTATCTGCCTCACTATTTACTGATTGTTCTATTGCGTTAACTAATTCTTTCCAATTTTTTAAATCTAAATTATCAGACTGATAACCACCCTCATTACTTTTTATAACTCTTTTATTATTTTCACAATATATTTCACATTTTTTAGTATAATGTTCTAAATCTAAATTTAGATTAGTAATGAATATCGAAGTTTTAAATATATCTTTTATCATATCTGTTAACCTTTAAAAAAGAACACTTGATTTTTTCTATACTTTTTATTAAAGTAAAAATCATTAGATATGTCCATGCCATGAGGAAATTTTAAACCATCAAATAAAACTAATCTATTATATTTTGGTTTTATATTCTTTAATATTTTATATCTGTCTTTAGGCCTCCATGGCATGAAGTGTTCGTTAAAATGTTCAACATCATCTGTTGTATTAAATGAATATAAATTTGTACCACATGTATCATTGAAATAAACAATACCATTATAACCAGCGTCTATGTGAGGCCACCAGATACTATTTTTATAATCGTTAAAAATATTTTTATTAAATCTTGTCATATTTGTTATGATATAATAATCATCATATATTTTTTGTTTACATAAATCACTTAAAAATAAATATACTTCTTTTAACCTCTTATCATGTTTAATTAATCTTCTTTCAAAAAAATGAGTACCATTAAATGATGGTTTTTCTGTGCTTTTCCATAGAGGCGTATTTTCATCAAAAATAAGGTTATCTACTTTATCTGGGTTTTTATAAAAATCATCAATGTAATATATGTTATGACCTTGAATATTTTCAGTCTTAACTTTTATATTAGGATTTATTTCAAACATATTAATCTCTAGTTACCGTTGCACTATCCTTATTAAATTCTTTGTCATAAGCTGGATACTCTGAATAAGTAAAATTACCTGACACAGATATTCTTGTTACTTTCGAACTAAAAGGAAATACCCAATGAGCTAGTCTTGTAGGAAATATAATAAGGTCACCATTAGTAGGCATTATATTAACAGAATTAATAACATCTCTTTTACTAGCAATTTCTCCACCAGTACCCCAACTAAGTGATAATGCACCAGGCCCTAAACTTGAACCATTATATTTTTTATTTTCTTCTGTTATAGCTTTTGGCACATCAACAAATAAAACAAAAGTAATATCACCTGTGTGAATATGTGGTGGATTAAAATCTCCAGCTTCCATATGATTTACCCAAAAATTTTGAGGTTTCAATGTTGGTGCTTCATGCCAACCATAAAAGTTTACTCCAACTTCACACCAAGTTCTAAAATATGATTCTATAGATTCATAAAACCAAAGTCTATCTTTAATTGGAACTAAATCTTGGTTACCATTGCCAAAAACACCAGCTAACTCTTTACTCCAATCCTCATGAGCTTTCGCTTTTTTGCATATTCTTTTTAATTTTACCAAATCTTTTTTTGGATATTTAAAATGAAGTAAAAGAGGACCCCATGCATAATTAATAAAGTCTAGTCCGTCCTCACTAAGAGTATCATCTTGAAATATTTTTTTTTCTTTATCCATTATATCTTTTCTCCTCGAAACCAAGTTGGAAGGCCTGGATGAGCTTTGTCTTCCAATCTGTGTTTTTTGTTTTTATTTTTCTGTTCCACATAATGTAAAAATACTTGTGAACAGTAATCACCTTCAAATGGATTTCTCCAATGTTCCAAATCACAACCTGCGTATAATAACATATCACCAGGTTTTAATTTTACCTCAATATCTTTTCCATGTGTGTCCGTTAAAAATATTGGCCACATATCACCACCCAAATTTAATGTGGTGGATACCTTACATTCATCTCTATCTGTATGTGCTGTCAATTTATGTCCTTTTCTATAAACTCTAGTGAATGAATAAGTGGGCCATAGTTTTAAGTTAGTTTCTTTCTCAATAAGTGGTAAACAATTTATTAATAATGTTTCCATAGCAATATCTGCATAATGAGAATACGCACCCATACATTGATAATCCTCTCTATGCCCCCAATCCCTTGAAAAGGGTATAATGTATCTTGTAGATTTAAGAGTATCATGCACTTTTTCTTTCATTAAGATATAATCATTAACAAAATTAACAACATCTTTTGATACTGCACTTCTTATTATTTTATATTTGTTTTTTTTAAATGTCATATTTTATTATCCAAGTTGTAAAAGGTTAAGATTTTTTGTATCACCTAATTCTCCTCTCATAAAAACATTAAATCCTAGACTTATTCTGTTTTTATCAGAGTTGTTAGTACCAACTTCATGTAGTGTAGTAGACGGAAAATATATAATTCCATTGTCATTTACAGGACATGTCCAAAATGATGAATTAGCTAGGTTATATTCTTTTACAGGTATACTATAGCTAGGGTTACTTGTAATCGGCATTGTATTTTGTGTACAAAAGGTTATTTCTGAATCTTCGCCTACATCTATGTAATATACTCCACTTACAATAGAATTAGAATGATTGTGTCTATGGTGGTAAGTGTTGGGTGGATTTATGTTTAACCAAGACTCTGTAATATAAAATTCTACTGACTCATCTATAGATAATACAGTTCTAGTATACTGGTGCAATCCTTGTAGTATTCTATCTTTGATTAATTTGTAGGACTCTAATTCTAAAATATTATGTTCTTGTGACAAAAAGTTACCTTTTACATTTTCTGTTACTTTTCTTCGTTCCTTAGTTGTATCATGTATTATACATTTATTTTCAAAGGTATCATGGTAGTACACTGGGGTACTAAACAATAGTATTGTATTATCAGGTAGTATTTTTGTCATATTTATATTGCTCGTAAGTTAAAATGTATAAATCTAAATGGGTCTTTGCCAGGGTCTACTGCAAAGTGATGAGGTAAGTATGAATTAAATAACATTAAAGTACCAGGTTTTGGTTTATAGAATACTGTTGATGATGATGTAGTAAGTACACTGTTATCTTTTTGTGTTAAGTCTGTCATCACCTTGCCAGGTCTAGGGTCTTCAAATATTGGATAAGATGTATTTTCAGAACATTTTAAAAAATAAAATCCTGACATATGTCTATTAGGATGAACATGATATCCTTGATGCCCACCACCATGTTTTGAAAACTCTTGAACCCAGAAGTCATTCAATGTTACTTCTTTACTAGATAAATCATAACCTTGTTGTATTAGTAAATCTCTTGTAAGATTTTTTATAAATTCACCTAAAACAGAAAAATTTTCATCACCTAATAAAGTAAAAGAACAATGAGATGTACCAAAATCTTTTGTGCCAGATTTTGCCACACCATTTAGTTTTTTTATTTCTGTAATATATTTGTTAGAATATTTATTTAAAGCTTTTGTCCATTTAGGAATGTAACAGTTATAGATATTACTAACAAAGTAAGTTTCCATTTCTACATGTAATTGATTGGAATTATTGGAATTCCCACCCCCACTCATATTATTATATTTATTCATCGCCATGGTTGTCCTAAAGACCAGCAAACTAATGAGTTTCTTTCACCTCTTGTTACTTTCGTTATTCTATGATGCACAAAGCTAGGAAATGTTACTATACTTCCTCTAGGTCTAAATTCCGTACATAATTTAGTTGATGCTTTTTTATCTGGTCTACTACCAAAAGAAAATTCTAAATTTCCACCACCATATTTTTTAGGGTCTGTTAATTGTATAGTAGTAGATATTTTTCTAATCTTACCCCAATAGTTTTGATGATGTGTTCCATAAGTACTATCAGGGTATTCTTTTGCATCACAATATGGTGTTCCCCAATCATCATTATGCCAATTATAAAACTGATTTTTTTTGTAGTGTGTAAACTGAGCAACTTCGCTCCAATCCCATTCAAAATTCCAACCAGCATTTGTATTTGCTGTTCTAATATATGGATTTAATATTTGATAAAACCATGGTTGAGCAAGCCAAGATACATCAGAGTTTCTTTGATTAACTATATCTTGATAATCTTCTTCAGCATAAGTACCTATACCAATCTTAGCTCTTTCTTTTTTTGATGTTGTTTTTATATATTCAAGAATATCATCACATTGTTTATCTGATAGAGCTGATTTAAAGTACCAAAAGTAATTATTTAAATTCATTTTATTTCACTTGTTAATTATATACAATTATTTATATCGTATTTTTTTCCTTTATTTTCAGATAATACACCATTATTAAATACAAAAAATGTTTGAATAAATCTAGAATTAATATTCATATCAAATCCTGCTTGATGAAGGGTATTTGCTGGATATATTATACATCTATTATAAACTGAACCAACTTGTATGTCATGTTCAAGTTGTGGTGCAATATCATTTCTAGTGAATAGTTTAGTACCTGAACCGAATGAATATCTTTCATCTAAGTAGATTACTCCTGCGTAACTAAACTCACCACCATCATCATGAGATAATCCATTACCATCCTTACATACGCTTTTTAATAATTCTTCTTTGTATATTTTTCGAAAGAAAGTTCTAAGTTTTTTAATGTCTGGTAATACACTATTTTTTAATTTATTAAATAGATTAGTGTAAATAAGATTATTCTCATCTACTTTGTATGTTTCGTGACAGGGATATGCTTGAAATCTACTTGAATAGAAATCTCTACCTCTATGTGGTTGACATGTAGGGGAAAACTCTAATTTATTTGTACCAATAGACATCTCTTTGAATAAAGTATTCAATTCTTCATCTGTATAGAAGTCATCTATAATTTCAATAGGTCTTTTCATAATATAATACTATTTATGTGTTAAGAATTACTCATTAGGCCAAGTATCTCCAGCTCTAGCTTCTATCAAATCTGTCAAATCAAATATACCTGATGCACTAGCTGCGACACATATCGCTGGTTGTAGTATTTTTACAAAACCAGCACCTCCAGCTGTACCTGCAAAAGGCTGACTGGTTAAGAATCCACTTCCGCCGCCTCCGCCGCCTCCGCCGCCTTTGCCACCTACGCCAGCAACTGAAGCAATAGTTCCATGATATCCACCACCAATCCCACCACCTGGGCCACAAGCAGGTTGAGTATATACACATCCAAATTGTCCGCCTCTACCAACACGACCTGTACAACCAGCTGGCACATTTTGATATCCACCGCCACCGCCACCACCAGCGAATAATACTGTACCTGTTAGTGGTGAAGCTTTTCCTTTTCCACCATTGCCTTCTTGACCGTATAGATGTGGAGCTGGACTACCTTCTGGTGCAGTTACTGGGGTAGGAGCCCCTTTTTGAGCTTGTCCAATACCACATGAACCTAAACATGCACCACCACCACCACGACCGGCAGAATTATTTCCTTGTGGGCCACCAAAATCACTTGGCGCACAGGGTGTATTTCCAACATTACCATTGCAAGAACCATTGTATCCACCACCAGCAGAACCACCTGGCCCACCATGTGCTAGTCTATGTCCATATCCACCACCAGTAGCAACAACATTTGTCATGCAATCACCAACTATGGTTGAATTTCCACCTCGACCTGTACAACTATCACCTTGTTGATGAGCACCACCAGCACCAATAGTTATTGTTAAATCATCACCACCTGTGACTGGGTAACAAGCTTTAGTGAGGAAACCCCCTCCACCGCCGCCACCACCGCCAGGGTGTTGTTGAGAACCTGAACCACTTGCACCACCGCCACCAGCAACAACAAGATATTCTATTATTGTTGTAGCACATTCTAAAGTTAGTGTACCTGAGGAAGTAAATGTACTTGTTACTGCACATGTAGAAGAAGCAGCTTGTATAGTTGCTCCACCTCTTGTTATTGTTGCAGGGTCAGCGTTAATGAATCTTTGGCTAACCAAATTTCCAATATGTCCACCTCTACCTTTTGAATATCCTCTTGCCATTAGCTTATTTTCACCCAACTAGTTGTATCATTATCCCAGTACCACATAACTCCACTCCAGTCATCTGGTAAAAGAAATCCAAATTCTAAAATATTCTTTTCTTCACCATCCACAGTAACCGTTGTATCTGACAAATCTCTACACACCCAAGTGTTTCTAGATGCATCCCAATATGGTCTATGTTTATCACCATCCTTTGCAGCGTCCTCTGCACTTATTGTGTAATCAAACGGAGCATTCCATTTATTATTATCTGAATCAAATACCCAATTTGCATAGTCTTGGGGTGGACTGAATCTATTGTTATCAGCATCCCATGTTGAGCCTGGGCCAGGGTACGTTCCTCTTTCATTTTCATTGTAAGAACATTGTTTCCAATAAGTGCCACCAGATATACTAGTGTTACCTAAAAGATTTTGTACGAACACTTCAGCATCAGAGTGGTAGTCACCGCCATTGGCGTCTACATCATCATTAGATATAACTACTACTCTTAATACTGTATTATCTGAACTTTTAACTTCCGCAAAGTGTGCCATAAGAAATTACTCCTATTATGCATCATCCATTACTTCAAATGAAACGAATAAGTCTAAATCACTGGCTGCGTTTGCGCCACCTTTTAGAATGTCACCTTCCATTAAGTAAATAGGTGTATCTAATACAACTAGTGTAGAATCTGCTGGAACTGAAACAGTTTTTGCAAGATATACAGTGGCATCAGCACCTGTGGTAGTTACACCACCAGCACCTGAACCCATCCCATCTACGAATAAGTCTAAAGTTGCTGCGTTAGTGCCGTCAACATTTGCACAAGTAATTCTGTTAATTTTACAGACATGGTCTGCATCTACTGTGATTAATGTTGCAGTTGCTGTAGCAGTCAAGTTGAAACCTGCATTGCCAGGTTGTACTGATGATACATTTATTAATTCAACATTTGCCATTTTATATTTCCTCTATTAAATTTATTTTTATTTATAATCTTTGTATTATTTATAATACTTTTTAACCACCAAATATCATTGATATTACCATAGTCTTTCCAACATATCCTGGCCCCTTTATTTTAGAACCAGATGGAAAATTCACTTCTGAACCTTCTAATATTTCAAGTTTATTAGCAGTTATTTTGAAATCATTACTACCATCAACTTTAATATCAAGTTGATTAGTTTCTGTTGTAGAAGGTAATATGTCTGTGTCTGCCATTTGTATACTCCTTACTTATTCCTTACTATTTATAATCTAACTACCAAATATACCAGAAAAAACTAAAACTTTTCCTACAAAACCAGGCCCAGATATAACTCCACCAGAAGGTATACTTAATGTAGCACCTGAATCAACAACTATTGAAGAGCCAGATAAAGCATTAAAACTATTAGCTGTAATTTGGAAATCATCTGCACCAGCAATACGAATATCAATCGTATCATCTGTATCAGCAGTGATACTTGTATCAGCATCTGCATCTAAAATTAATTCTTTACCATTTAAATCCATACCATTATTTGGTAATAACTTACCAGCATCAGAACCATCTATTGTTAAGAATGTTGTATCAGCAGTACCATCTGTTCCTTTAAAGATAATATCTGAATCATTTGCTGTAGCATCTAATGTAATGTTACCAGAAGATGTTGATATAACAACTGCAGCATCACCGACACTTAAATTATCACAAGCAAGGTCACTCACACTAGCTGCAGCAAAAGTTAATGCTCCACTACCATCTGTTTTTAAGAAGTGCCCATCTGAACCATCAGTTGCTGTAAGTGAATATGCAGTACCACCTGATGTTAGAAATAAATTACTTCCGTCAGAAGATACTGATTCGTTAGCATCATGTAATTGTAATGTTGGTGTACCACCTGAGTCTGTTAAGAGTAGTCCTACATTGTGTACATGTGTTAATTCTATTTCGTTGTTAGCACCAAATCCTAATGCAGACCCATCAGTTATAACTTTAAAGTCACCATCATGAGTCATTCTAAACATTTCAGTAGCTGCAGCAGATACACCCAGTTTGAACGCAAGTCCTGTAGAGTTATTATCTGAAGCAAAAGTATCTTCGGCAGTAGCTGCAATTGAAGCAGCAGTTGTAATCGCATCTGTTCCACCACTATCTCCAGCAGTGAAGTCTATTCTTCCAATCTCCTCACCAGATACAATATCATCTTCTTCGGATTCTAAATTTAATACGATAGGTAAGTTATCACCTGTAGCTTCGTGTGATAGTTTTAAACCTACATCTGGTACATGTGTTAATATAACTTCTTGGTCGTTACCAAACTGAATTGTTGAACTATCTGCAAGGAATAAATCTGAAAATTCTTTTGTTGCACTACCTAATGTTGTTCCGTCTGCACTTGTAGGAAGTATAGATGTTCCAAAAGTTCCTGTATTTATGACTGGGCTTGTTAAAGTTTTATTTGTTAGTGTATCTGTAGATACTAGCGACACTAAAGTTGAATTAGCACCAGCAGGCAGTAACATAGTGTTTGTAACCCCTGCAGAGTGTGGTTGTCCTTGTAATATTTGTCCATGACTATTACTTTCACAATTCAACTGTACTGCACCAGAAGCACTGTTACCCCTAACAGCTATTACCCCTGTACCTTTTGCTATTAAATTTAAGTCAATATTAGAATCGCCACCAGTTGCCTGTAATATTGGTCCTTGTAAGAAGGTTGAACCGTCATCCGTTGCAGCGTTAGTCATCTCAAATTGATTTACAGCAGAGCCTGTTGTTTGAAATACAAGTTGTTCATTGCCATTTTCATCGCCGAGAAAGTGAGCATCATCTATTAATATGTTTTGAGAGTTAGTATCTAAATTACCACCAAGTTGTGGTGTTGTATCTTCAAGAATATCACTTATTGCAGCAGATGTAGCAAGACCAGATACCACAACACTCCTTGCAACTTTTTTAAGACCACCGCCTGAAGCATCTACTGCTAAGAAAGTATCTCCACTTGCAATAGATGTTATTGCTGATAAATCTGTAACTGCTTTAGGATTAAAATTAGTACCATCTGCAACAAGTATATGCCCATCAGTATTTGTACCCATAATCAAGTCATCACCTGATATAGTCAAGTCACCAGTTACAATAACATCTTGTGAGAATGTTGTATCACCATCTGCAGCAATTGTAATTGCATCTACATCTGAAGTAGAACCTATTGTTCCACCATCTTTAATTATTATGTCATCTACAAATGAAACAATACCTGTACTTGCTATTGTTATAGCTGATGTACTAGAAGCAGAACCTATTGTTCCACCATCTTTAATTAGTATATCATCTACGAATGTAACAATACCAGAACTTGCTATTGCAATAGCACCAGTACTTGATGCAGAACCCAATGTACCAGCATCTGGTATTACAATATTTCCACCAGAGGTATGTACTGTTCCTGTTTCGTTAGGGAATGTAATTACTCTATCAGCAGTAGGGTCAACAACAGTTATCGTGGTTTCAAAACCATCATCACTAGCACCTTCGAATACGATAGTACCATCTTCCTTTACATTTAATATTGTTGTATTTGTATTTGTAGTGTTAAGGGTTGTATAGGATATTGTACC
>Ga0115004_10004152_pt1 | contig 11612 bp, 10 predicted proteins | sample ArcticOcean_MG_C_10_FD_88737 | JGI IMG/M metagenome (GOLD analysis project Ga0115004, IMG submission 88737) | Marine microbial communities from western Arctic Ocean - ArcticOcean_MG_CB11_90 | ecosystem: Environmental > Aquatic > Marine > Oceanic | place: Arctic Ocean: Canada Basin | collected...
TATCAATTAACTAACCCTCTCCCATAGTGTGGGGTGAAAGGTTGTTAAGGAAGTTAAATTGTTTACTGTTATATAACTTACCCTCCTTAACATAGTTTCTCCACTGAGCAACCTTAGTTTTTTTCAGGGATTAGATTCAACTGAAGCACACTCCCACGAGTAGAAGAAACGATTATTTTTTTATCCGCTAAACTCTGTACCGCTCTGTTAACACTAACCAAGCTCACGCCCAAAATCGAAGCCAGCTCCGTCTGAGTCAATTAATGCGCTTTGATGTGCTCAGCTATCTCACTTTGCAAGGGAGCAGAGTCCTGCAATCTAACTACGTCAGCTTCAATCTTGGTCATAGAAGTGAGGGTGCCATCAGTTAATTTGAAGGAGTGCTCTCGCTGCTCAAACAAGCGAGATTCATGTACTAACATTACAATATCGCCATGGCCCTGAAGACTGACGACCGTATCGAACGCCCCTGCTATAGCAGTGCTACCAAGAGCTTCATCGACTGATCCTTGCGAGGTTGCAGTTTGCTTTACATCTCTTTTGCGTGAGTGATGAACGACCAAAAGGGCTTCGACGAAGCGCGGTGCTAGTGCGGTGATAGGCGCAATCGCGTCATATTCACGGTCATATTCACGGTCATATGACCCATCATTTCGAGGTTTTACTTTATTCAGAACATCGATCACGACTATCTGATAGGGCTGGTCGCGCTCGCTGGCAGTCCGTAAAACCCGCTCAACAAAAGCTAATGGCATTTCTTTTGGCGGCACATCCTCTCGACTGAAAAGTCGAAGCTGGCTATGGTCATATCCTGCCCTTTGCTCCCTTGACAGGCTTGTGAGGCTTTGAAAAGCTGCGTGTGACGTGAGCTAAGGCTTTAGAATATTCCTGGATTAGGACGTGAATCAGGGTCCGGGTACAGTATCTCTATTCTTCCAAATCACTCCTCGCCGAGCTAGAGTTAAGACGTGCGAGAGCAGCTTTTATGGACCTCGCTGAGTGAATATTAAGATTTGGCTCATCTTGCCTAATTCGTAATAGATTTGCTCAAAGCGTGCTGCAAAATGCCAATGCAATTAGATGGTATTGGCCATGTAACATGGGCTTAGACACCGCATTGAAAAACCATGACGAATAATCCCAAGTGCTCTAACCTCTCAGATAAATCCATACCACCTCCTCACCTGATTCGGAGAAATCATGTCTGCAAATAAAGGTATAAAAGTAATATACGAAGCTCAGGTAGTGCATTTAGTGCTCGATCGTCCCAAACAGCTCAACGCTTTAAATGATGATATACGACAAGTCATCGCAGCCACATTGAACGAACTTATGGAGCGACCGGATATCCGCTTGCTGGTGTTGTCTGGCAAAGGCAAATCTTTTTGTTCAGGCGCAGATCTGCAAACTACATCTTATCCAAAGGTCGAGGGCGATTGGTCAACCAGACGCAACCGTACCGCTACATGGCAGCGCGTGTTGGAGCAAATGGAGCGCATTCCGCAGGTGACGATTGCTTCCATGCAGGGTCATGTGATCGGCGGCGGTGCTTTGCTTGCCACAGCTTGCGACTTTCGAGTCATCACAGAAAATGCTGTATTACGCATTCCAGAGCTGGCTTTAGGCATTCCCAATGTGTGGAACGGTACGCCGCTACTGGCTCGGGAAGTAGGCTTACCAACCGCCAGAGATTGGATAATGACAACGCGCAAGGTAGCGTCAGATGAATTGAAACAAAGTGGCTGGGCGCAACGTGTAGCGCTGAACGGCGAACTGCAAACAACTACTCAGACGCTGATAGAGGAATTATTGGCTGTACCTCCGGCAGCATTGGCAATGACCCGTTCAATGACCTCCGCATTAGGTCGATCTGCACCTGGCATGAATATGGGATGGGCGGATGCAGATTTACAGCAATGGGCGCTGACTGAAGACGAGTATAAAGAAACCGTACGCAATTATGCACGTAAGGTGGGTTCCAAGTCGGAATAATGTCTTAGGGAGCCTGCGAAAAACTGCTGAATTCTATGAAGTTAGTCACTGCGGCCGCATCCTTTCTTGGGCTGCGATTGCCGGACTGCGATTGTTTAAAAAATGCTTGCCAAGCCAATTAAAGCGATTCGGACAAGCAGATAGTTAATGTTATAAGCGTCTCAAGCGTTTGATTGAACAACGTGCGCGGGTAAATCTCCCGCGCCTATGCCCTCTTCCACCTCTACTCCTACTACAGTCGCTACTTTTTTTGACATCGTTTAATCTTGGTTCGGCTTTCGCTTAACCTGCTGACGCCGTTTCTTTTGCCAACAGCACTATGATTGGCAGTTGCGCCAGCAATCAATACCTAGACCACCGGCGCTATAAGGGATTAGATTACACCCGATGATTTTAGGTTTTCGATATCTTCTGGGCTCAAATTAAGAGCGCCATAAACTTCTTCGTTGTGGGCGCCAATTTCAGGAAAAAACTCAAGCTCCGGCGAGTCGTAAGCAGAAAAACGGATTGGGCTTGTTGGCAAAATGACTTCACCCAAAAGGTCATGGGTTTTGTATTGCAACATACCGCGCTCATGTAAATGCGGGTCTCGGCGCACCTCATCTAGTGTCTTGATCGGTGCAACCGGTACTCGATTCGCACGCAACTCTTCATAGGCCTCGTCCCGAGTGCGCTCTACAGTCCAAGCATTAATCATGGCGTCGACTAGGTGCTCGCGTTTTTTGCGTGACATTGAATTACGAAAATCTGAGTTCTCGAGTTGATCTGTTCTACCAACGACTTTAAGTACGCTGTGCCAATGTGCTTCGGCAACGCAAATAATGACAATCCACCCATCCTTACAGGGATACCGCCCGTACGGGCAGACATTAGACGGCGACCTAGCACTGTTACGCGGAGGCGTTTCCCCTGTGTCATGCAAGATGCTGAATTCCGAAGCCAGCGTGAAGTACATTGCCTCAAGCATGGAAACTTCAACCCGAGTGCCGTGGCCCGTGGTGTTGCGCCCCTGTAGAGCAGCGAGCACCCCGGCATACATGTGAATACCGCCCATGATGTCAGAGGGCGCTCCGCCAGATCTGCTGGGCGGTGAGTCTTCATCCCCCGTCGCGCTCATTAACCCAGAGGCAGCTTGAATAGTATGGTCCATAGCAAGCAAGTTCATATCGGGGCCTGACAGTCCGTATCCAGTGCCTGAAGCATATACAAGGCGCGGATTAATCTGCTTCAATTCCTCCCAGCCCACGCCCAGACGATCCATAACCCCGGGGGCATAATTTTCAAGTAACACATCGGCGTCTTTAACCAGGCTGCGAAGAAGCTTTTTGCCTTCTTCGTCGCGTAGGTTCAGGGTAATACTCCTTTTATTTGAATTGAGCATAGCGAAGGACAATGGCGTTTTCGCGCCGCCGGCACCGCGCAGGCGCTCGCCGCTCACAGGTTCAACTTTAATCACATCAGCACCGGCCATAGCACATAGAAACGCTGCATAGGGGCCTTGGTAGATCTGTGTGAGGTCAAGGACCTTAATGCCAGCAAGCGGTTTGTTCTGATCAGTCATTTCGATTTCCTGTTACCCCACGGAGACACGTTTAAGTGCTAGCGGGTTGTTTTCTAGACGGCCTATAATATTATTGGTTTTTGTAGTCATAGATCACGCCGCGCTCAACATGAGGCAAGGTTACCTCACTTGAAATTTTTTTGTGGTGCGGGTCCGCGTTGTAAGCCGCTAGAGCGGCCTCATTTTTAACCCGCATAGTGAAAGCAGCTCCGAAGCTGTCATCAACGATATTGCGATCACTCATACTAGGCGTGCCGACTAGCACCTGCTCCACCATGGTTAGTTTTTCCATAGCCCTCATCGAGGCAGTGATTTTGGCGACGGTGGCGATTGGCGTCTCGGGCTTTAACCAAAAAATGGCGGTGTGATAAACCTTTGATACTGTCCCCTCAGCAGGCTCTGCACACCGGTGCCGCAGTAATTGCCGCACATAGCAAAAGGCACGCGCTGAGTATTTCTAGTAGCGAAATGTTTTGCATTTTCGGCTCCTTGGCAACTTTTTCAGAGGAACAGTGCGTAAATTTTCGTTTCAATATCTTACGCCGTTACTTTACCGTTGCGTGAATATCCGCGTAAGAAATTGGTAGGCCCAGAGCGCGAAAGCCGCTGGCAGCCCGAATAGCATTGGCGATGGACGGTGGTCCCGCGATTAATGCTGTTTCTCCCGCGCCAGTTGGTGGAATGTCTGGTTGGTCAACAATTGCAATATCTAGGCTTGGCATATCCGCCATACGAACAATGCTTTAATTATCGAAATTCGAGCTTTTAATATCGTTGTCCGCAACTTCAAAACGCTCTAACAAAACCATGCCGATACTCCATACCAGGAGGAGTAAGCAGGCGGCAGAGGTTCCTTCTATAATTTTCTTTCGCTCAAGAAAGAGTTGTCGCGAAAAGTTGCAATATATTCGTAATCGTCCTCAGCCAACCATCCTTTTCTCACCTCCAGTACTGTTGCTTTACTGCTCATAGCTGATCTAAGGATTTTAGTTGGCTGATCTATTTCCAACGCACCTTTTGGCGCTGCCAACTCGCTCTATAGATTCATACTGCCCCTTTAGAGTCGCCAGTCGTGTGGCATTTTCGTCATTTCCATCCATCATGAGCAGAGCCGGGGCAAATAATATGGCCCCTGTCCAACCCCAGGCTTGATCCTTTTTTCTTTCCGCTCTTTGCTGCCCAGTAGCCTCTAAAACCGCGTCTTGAATCCGTGATCGTTCTAGGCCTATTTGCACACACGAAAGCGACGCGTAAGCTTCGTCTGGATAGGCTACGGCAGCAATATTTTCAGGTTTTGACGCACAGCCTACCTAAAATAAGTCGTGGCGAAAAAACGCTATTCTTCCCCTATATAACTCTTCCGAAATAGGGTGAAGAACCAACCAAGAAAAAATCCCGCCATAGTGACGCCATATCGCTGCAACAAAGTTGGCCGATGAATTTGCTCGACTGCCCTGAAGTTATGCAACGACTACCATCAACTCTTTCGGGCCACCCAAATCACCCACTGTTGCAGTTTTAGGATTTGTCAGAGTAACGCTACTGTAGCGCCGCGCCATCTCTTCAGCGACAATCTTGCCTTCCAGTCGTGCCAAGTGCGCACCTAAGCAAAAGTGGATACCAAACCCCATGGCCAAGTGAGGGTTAGCTTCGCGGTCAAGTTTGAAAGTGTCTGGGTCCGTAAAGACCTGTTCATCGCGATTAGCCGAAGCTATAAGTGGCACAACTAACTCCCCCGCCGGTATTTTTTGCCCTGCAAGTTCAACGTCTTTGGTCGTGCGTCGCACTGTCGCCGAAAAAGGTGAATAAAATCGTAGTGCTTCTTCAACAAAAATTGCGGCGAGATCAGGCCTTTGCTTTAGCTCCAGCAAAGTATGCGGGTTTTCGTGAAAGATCCGCGCTGAGGCGGTGATTAGGCCTGTGGTTGTTTCATTCCCTGCAATTAACAGCAGCCGACAAAAGCTCAATAGCTCCTCGTCATCCAACTTCCCGTCTTCTGTTTCAGTGGCCACTAACTGTCCCAACAAATGGCTTTTTGGGTTGGCGCGAATAGTGTTGATCCGCTGCAGAAAATAGGCGTTCATTTCTAGTGCGGCACGTTCGGATTCGGCGCTCGGGGTGCCAAATAAAATTTCGCCTATGTTGCTAAAAATCTCGTCAGACCAAGCCTTAAAAGTAGCCATGTCGCCATCTTCTACCCCCAGCATTTCCGCTATGACCATAACCGGTAGTGGGGCCGCTAGCGCTTTGACCAAATCGACTTCGGTATTCACTGGAATAGCGTCCAATAGGTCGTTACAACGCAGCCGAATCTGCGCTTCTTGAGTTTGGATCTGGCTAGGCTTGAACGCCACGCTCACTAACCTGCGTAAACGGTGATGCACCGGTGGGTCACTAAACAGCATACTTGGCGCGCCGCGTTTTTCTTCAGGCTGCATAGATACGTCAGAAGAGAAAGTCACGTGATCGCGCAATATGGCATTTACATCGGCATGCCGAGCAACCTGCCAAGGACCATCGGCCTCAAGCTGGCTGACGGGGGCATGATCTCGAAGTAACTTGAACCCTTCGTATGGATTCATTGTTTCAAGGGATTCGCTCATGGTTAGTCCTAACTGCTTTGTCCAATAAATTTGCTCAAGACCGGGAAGGTCTCAACTTGTTGTTCTTGGATAAGGATAGCAATAATTTACATTGTCAGGGTCGAGACCTCGGCGACCTTTTGCTGCAATAATGATCAAATAACCGGCGTACGTACTTAAAAAATTAGCATGCACCCTAATTAGGTGCGGGTTCGGTGAATAAAAAACGTTTCTATAAACGCGAGATCGGCCAAAGTAGGTCCTTGGCAGTTCCTCTGTCCTCACTGAATCTACGAATGCAAAGTGCACTTTATGATCTAATAGTCATACGCTTATGCAGTTTCATAATTATATTGCTGGCGGTCTTTTCGAACAGACAAGGAATAAAGGCATGCACCAGAACTGCCGACCCAGCCAGAAGTAAAGCAATTGCAAAACCCAAAGCGCAAAGCATATGCTGAAAAAATTCTTCGTTTAGGGCCCTAGGGTGAGCCAAAAATATACGTGCAAACATAACGCCTCCTTCATTTTTAAAGATGGCGTAATAATAGGCAGCATATGAATCAAAAATGTCCCAAATCAGCCCCCTATTCATCATTTATTTGTGAATTTATCCCAATACAAGGTTACTATTTGGGATATGGATAAAATTGATTACAAGCTCTTACAAATACTCCAGAGAAGCTCTGATACGTCGCTAGACGAAATCAGCGAGACTGTGAATCTCTCGCGCAATGCTTGCTGGCGGCGAATAAAGCAGATGGAGCAAACGGGCGTTATTGAGCGACGCGTGGCACTGCTCAACCCGGCGAAACTTGACCTACATTTAAAGGTGTTTATTCAAATAAAGACCGCCCACCACAACAGTGAATGGACAGAGAAATTTTCTCAAACTGTGGCGGCATTTCCTGAAATTCTAGGGGTCTACCGAACCTCAGGTGAGCTGGATTACTTAATAAGCGCCGTAGTGAAAGATATGACCCACTATGATCGACTCTACAAACGCCTTACCAGTGAACTTACGCTGACCAATGTCTCAGCAAGCTTTGTTATGGAGAGTATCAAGGACACCACAGAGTTGCCGGTCTAGTAAACACAGGGTTTGTGCAAGACCTGGCAGAGAGTTGTTGCATATTTTGCGCACTCGTAGCGCTTCGCTAAGGCAGCAAAAATTATTTGTAGCCAAATCTTTAAACCCTTGGCATAGACGCCACCTCGCTTCTTAGATGTTTATCTTGAACCGTGACTTGGCCATACATATTAAAATTGTTTGCTTTGTTGAAGAAGAATGTTTTGTGAATTATCGTGGGTTTTCGTCTGCGCAATACTTTCCTTAGTGGAATATATTTGTTTTCAATTATTCCATATACCTATTCTTGATCTGACTGTTTAATGTGCTTCAACAACTGATCAAACCGTTCAAATACAACTTAAGGAATAAAGTCATGCAACAAGCCGCTAACGCTAGAAACGCAATGCCACGCTTCCAACCAGAAGTTCAGGAAATTAAGAAAAGTCTGCCATTACGCAAGGTCGATGAAACAAAATCTGAGTTTGAACGCTCGCGCCAGGCGAGTAAAACATGGTCAATGGGACAAGATTAATAGTTCTGCATTAAGCCTCTGGCTGCTCCACAAAACGGTGCAGCCAACTGGAAAATCGTGCGCCACATGGGTTATTTCAATCGTTAGATCAGCTCTAGGTAGTGCATCAACCGCTCTTCAACAAAGCACAAGCGCAACAAAACCTCTGTGTACCTTCATTAACAAGCGTTAACAAACGCTAGCAAAAACTGAAAACAACCAGCCCCTGCCAATTCCGCGTGGAGAAAAACCAATCGCGTGTTAGGCCTAGTTTGAAACCATTTTCATCTCATCCAAAACCTACGTCTTTGAACAAAATTTCCCGTAAGGAAGTTTAGCAAATCTTGCACCGACACCTAGTTATAAGAGTTTTTGACTATTCAGGACAGGTCCACTGCCCTTTTTTGCTTTGCATAAATACTAGCCATCTCTTTTAAAAACAGGTAAACAAAGATATGGCGAAAGCGCCGTAAAAAAAAATGCACTTCAGCGAAAGGTCTCGGTAGCTTGGTAGCAAGCAATACGTAGGTCGTTAGCTAGAGGTGAATAATTATAAAAAGGGAGAGTTCAGTTCATGGCTACATCAGAGCAAAACAAAACCAAGGTACAAAAAAACCGTAGAGCAATCTTTGAAGTAGAAGCTGCGGTAACTTCAAATAGAGCTAAGGCATACGCGTCGCGTTCAATCGTCGAAGAAAATAGGGCCGGCATTTTAAAGAACTATACCGCTGCTTTTATGGGCAACAGACAGTTAGCAAATCAAAATACGGATGATGTTTTTAGGAATAGAAAAGCAGTCCTCGCAACGCTTGAAGCGGACACCGATGTGCAAGCGAATTATAGAGAATCTTTAATAAACGAAGCCAATTTGGATTTCTTGGAACACCGCTCTGAGTTGAATAGCGCCGTCCTTACCGTTAATGAGAAGCTGGTCATCGTAAATCAGCTGTTAATCGACATTAACGCCACCATTATGAACGCCAACGAAGGCATTGTGAAATTTAACGACGGTCAAATTGCTCAGAACGACAAAATTTTGGATGGCAGTCTCGCCAAAACCAAGCCGACACCAGCGAAGAATGCGGAGCGAATTAAAAAGAACGCTGCTCGTGCTAAATCGATCAAGGCCAATGCTTTAGCCAATTCCAAAAAAATGGATGCCATGACTAAAGCCATGCACACGAATCGCACTAAGATTGACAAAAATTCATCCGATATTATGAAGCGTAGAGAAGGTATTCTCAAAAACGCAGCCAATATCGCTAAGAATCAGGCAAGAGTTGCGAAGAAAATTTCCCCCTAATAATTCATTAGTAAAAACATCGCAGGTGGCGTAACCCTACGTCACCTGCGCCCTAGCTGGAAGTGGGACCGAGTTCAGAACCCCCCACACCAAAAACGAACAAAAAGAACACCACCGCAACCGCTCTATCGTTGTACAAGACGCTGCACTAGTGAATTCAAGGCGGTTAACTCATTAAGAATTGCATTACCTAAATGTTCGAGTCGCTGCATTTTAGCCAGCCCAATAATTTGCGATCGGTAGCTTTCTCAGTATGTGGCAGCGGCATACACCCTCGAATCCGCATTATGTTTTCTATTCAAAATTTTTGTCCTCTTTTGGTGCACATAACTGACGGCTACATGCAACATCGCCTGTCGTCGAAGTCTTTACAGAATTTTAGGCGTTACTAAGGCGCTAGAAAATAGAATTCACGCCTTTCCAAAACAAAAAATAAAAATAAGAAAATTAAATGAAAATAAATCAAATTTTACTTACGGCATTCGCATTTTCGCTCGCTGGTTGCGGCGGAAGTAGTAGTAATAATGCTGCATCGACCGCTCCCACCACAACTCCAGCTCCAGCTCCAACTACCTTCGAGTACGACCGTATTGCGGCTACTCATACCAACAAGGCTTGGGACTCGATTATGATAGGTAAGTTCAGTAATGATCAGCAGGAATTTGTGGTTGATTATGCACCTAGCACTACCCGCGCGGTAGTCGAGACCACAACAAGTATGCAAATAGATTTTACTGGCACAACCATCGGTGAAAGCGCGGCTATCGACTTCAGTCGGACACTTACTGTTGCTGATGCAACCGTCACTAATTTATTCGAAACTGGTACTACAGATTCTGTTTTAGCGCAGTCCACTGCCCAAACATTTGCCGACGCGAACGTAAAATTAATTACTCATGATTTGGATTATCTAGCCGGTAAACGCTTGCAGTATACTGATACCGCTTTCGTAGAGAGCGATTTAATTGAAGGTAGAAACGAAAGTCTTTTTGTTGTGGCTTATGGCGATGCAACCGAAGCAGGTGACTTGCCCACAACTGGAACAAAGACTTACGATATTGCCATTGAGACCATCTTGGATGCGTGGGATGACGATGACACAGGACTTGCCGGCGAACGCACTGTGGCCACAGGCACTGCCTCCATCACCATAAACTTTGCTACAAATGCAGTTTCTGGCACCCTCGTAATGGAACGATTCTATGATGAGGCTACTTGGGCGGCAGGTGGCGACGACATCCCTGAAGTAGACAACGGATTCCCGTTTACGGCAACCCTCGTCGACGGGACCATGGTCGGTGGCAAGTATAGTGGAGATCTTGACATACGAGAGGAAATTGATGGTGACGGTATTTTTGCAGGCGGCGGTGTTATAGAAGGTTTGTTGTTTGGACCGGATGCTGACGAGACCGGCATTGTTTTCTCAGCAGCCAGAGATGACGAGGGTGGAGATACCACAGACCTTATCCACTGGGATGCTTTTGGCTTCGGCATGGGTCTCTAAAGGTTCTGATAAAATAGCTAACGAAAGGGCTTGCAGACAGCAGCCCTAGCGAGTGCACCGGATGTTTTGAATATGGCTGCGCGGTTCTTGGAGGGGGTTGCCTCTCTGGGGACTTGTATCGGCGTTTGGGTGTGTTTCCTGCCGAATAACGTAAGGGTACAGGTAAGCGCAAATGTAACTGCCACCTCTCGGCCCCAGCTCTCAACCTATATTTCTACCTATATTTCTACCTATATTCCAACCTAACTGTAACTGGCAAATTGCATTCGTATCTAAGTACCCAGGCAGCGCACCTCAAATGCCAAGCGCTTTTCGTACTAGCAAATACTAGCCCGCTCAACGGTATGCCCCTTACCTCTCGGGTGGCTAAAGGGTGGTTAAAGAGTAGCTAAACAGTAACTAGCAGGTAGCTGAATTTTTACTTCCGCTCCCCTTCCCACTCACTCTCTAGCAACCTAGCGCCGCGCAAAATATTGCCCATTGCATAGTTACCTTCGTGGCAAGCATATTCGTAGACTTTACTGTCGTTGGCAGACCAAACGTACTCTCCACTCCACTCTTCCTCCCACACAGTTGGGTCTTTTACCGTGAAGTCATAGAGCAAGTCGCCGGTATCCATACGACTAAAGTGTTCGGTTACCGTTAAGTTTTCGTCCGCTCCAAATAGACCGTTGGGCACTTTGAAGTGGGTAGTCTCTACAATCAAAACGTCACCTTCCCAATAAGCGATAGAGTCGCCCAGAGATTTCCTGTTTTCCGCAGTGGTGTGCTCGGAGTCAATACGGATAATGCGCGCGTCATGGACCATCTCTTGCAATATCATCACATGATCATCGGTCTGAATAATGCGCTTGTAGTTGTTATATAAACTGGGAATTGTGGGGACTGTCGCCGCAAAGCTAATAAGGCACCGTTCAGAGGGGGCTAGGCTTTCTGGACCGTCAAATGGGCCAGGACCTTTGCGCGCCAGCCATGAGGCGGTGCCATCATTGTCATGCCTGAAACTTTTGTATCTTGCCGCGCTGCGTATTAACGCAGCAGTCTGCATTTTTGGTTGCTGGCCATTTTTAGGTGCGTACAAAATTGA
>Ga0115004_10004153_pt1 | contig 11611 bp, 8 predicted proteins | sample ArcticOcean_MG_C_10_FD_88737 | JGI IMG/M metagenome (GOLD analysis project Ga0115004, IMG submission 88737) | Marine microbial communities from western Arctic Ocean - ArcticOcean_MG_CB11_90 | ecosystem: Environmental > Aquatic > Marine > Oceanic | place: Arctic Ocean: Canada Basin | collected...
CGTATTGGGTCCGACGGCCGAGGTACTCAGCCTGATTGGGCGAACCTTTGTGGACTATGTGGTCGAGGTGATTCCGCTCGGACTCTACAGAGGAGCGACCCCCGAGGCGCGAAGTTGGCAGGGCGATTGGACGGTCTTCTATTGGGCTTGGTGGCTGGCTTGGGCGCCCTTCGTGAGTCTCTTCATTGCGCGGATTTCGCGAGGCCGAACGATCCGCGAATTCGTAGTGACGGTGATGTTTTTGCCCACCGCGATCACACTGGTCTGGATGGCGATCTTCGGCGGGACGGCGATCGTTCAAGAACAATTGATCCCGGGTTCCATAAGCGATGCTGTGAATATTGATTACTCCCTCGGAATCGTCGCTGTCATACAGGGGCTTGGTTATCCGGGGCTCGTATTGCCGCTTCTCGCGGTCGCGAGCTTCCTTCTTTTTACATGGCTCATCACCTCGCTCGACTCGGCGACGCTCGTCATGTGTCAGTTGCTCGGTGTGGAAAAGAACCGGGCGGCGACGGTATTCTGGGGCACGGCGCTCGCGGTTGTGGCGGCGCTGCTGCTCGTCGCTGGAGGGCTGCAGGCATTGCAGGCGGCCTCGATCGTGGTTGGCCTGCCGCTGGCGTTTGTGGTGGCGGTCCTCGCCCTCGGATTGGTGCGCGACCTGCTGACGGACCGCGTCTAATCGTCCGCCTTGTTCCGTGGTGTCACTCGCCTAGGATTCTGGCCCTCACGGCCGGTTGCACCGGTGGTGGCGAGGCTGAGGAGCGCGAAGCATGTCGATTGAACGACGAAATTCACAGACGAATGCAGGACTGTTGGCGATCGGCTCGGCAGTTGTCGTCATCGGCTTTAGCCTCGGCTGCGGACCGGATCCGGTCGACCCCAGTTTGTTCGCGGTCGAATCCGTCGAGTCGGAGCCTGCTCGCGAGGCATGTGCCCATAGGGATCCGAACAAGTTTGCGCTCTTCGGCGATCTTCATGTTCACACGGCGCTTTCGACGGATGCATGGAACTATGATCTAGAGGTACGACCCTCTGGAGCCTTTGGGTACGCCTTCGGTGAAGAGATTCTTTTGCCGCCTAAGAACGAAGCCGGAGAGGGAACTCGCCGCGTAAGCATTGACCGCCCGCTCGACTTTGCTGCCGTCACCGATCACGCAGAGTTCCTAGGAGAGCAACTGCTCTGTACCGATCCCGTATCGCCTTCGTACTATTCAGAGAAGTGTCAAGCGATCCGAAAATCTACGGCGCCGACGGATTCGCCCCTCGCGTTCAAAATCATGAATCCCTTTCCTACCCGGGAAGCGGAGATCTGCGGGGACGATTTCGGAAGGTGCGCGGAAGCGATTGCGCAGGGATGGGGCGAGACAATTGCTGCGGCAGAAGATTGGAACGACACATCACCTGCCTGTGAGCGAACTGCCTTCATTGCCTATGAGTACAGCTCTTTCCGGATGGGCTCGAATCTCCATCGCAACGTGATCTTCCGCGGCTCCGCCGTCCCCAAGCGCCCCGTTAGCTATATGGACGTGCAGCGAGAATGGGAACTCTGGGAATTGCTCGACACGCTCTGTAACGAATCGGACACGGGCTGCGAAGCGATCTCGATCCCGCATAACTCGAATATCAGCAACGGTCGAATGTTCAAGATCGACTACCCCGGGGCTTCATCGATCTCCGAGCAGGCGGCTCGCGCTCGCCTGCGAATCAAGATCGAGCCGATCGTCGAAGTTATGCAACACAAGGGTGATTCTGAGTGTCGCCGAAACGTGCCTGGCGTGATCGGCGTCGATGATGGCCTCTGTGATTTCGAGAAGTTCGAAAACTCGAGCTTCCGACGCAAAGGCAACGTAGAGGGCGAGGCTTGCTACGACGGGCCGCTTCAGGACTGGTTGCCTCGTCTTGGGCCGAGCTGCGTTTCTCGGCGAAGTTATGTTCGGTACGCGTTGGTCGATGGGCTGGCTGAAGAAGCTCGCATCGGCGTGAACCCTTTCAAGTTCGGTCTGATGGCGAGCACAGACACGCATAATGCCATGGCGGGCGGGGTCGAAGAGAAGACCTGGCCTGGGCATCTTGGAATTGCGGACGGCGCCCCGGAAGTGCGCTTGCGCTCGAATGAGGGCGGCACGATGGGCGACTTCTCGAATAACCCAGGTGGCTTGATTGGCGTCTGGGCGGAAGAAAATTCCCGGGGTGCAATCTTCGATGCAATGCAGCGCAAGGAAGTCTTCGGAACGAGTGGGCCGCGGATCGAGCCGCGCTTCTACGCTGGATGGGACTTGCCCTCGGATCTTTGCGGCTCGGACGATGTGCTCACGACGGCGATGTCCTCTGGCGTCCCGATGGGCGCCGATTTGCGTGAACGAGCCGGGGAGGGCGCGCCGAGCTTTGCGGTTTGGGCAAGCCGCGATCCCGGAACCGAGAGTGCGCCGGGAGGTCTCTTACAGCGCCTTCAGGTGATCAAAGGCTGGGTTGATGACGAAGGCCAAGTGCATGAAGAGGTGATTGATGTTGCGGGCGGCGAGAATGAGGCCGACGTGGATCCGCTGACCTGCGCGCCTCGTGGCGCCGGGAATGACACGCTTTGTGGTGTCTGGCAGGACCCCGATTTCGATCCCGCACGTCGCGCGGTCTACTACGCGCGTGCGGTCGAGAACCCCAGCTGCCGCTATTCGACCTTGCAATGTCTCGATCTTCCCGAGGACGATCGACCTAGCGGCTGCGATGACGACCTGATGCAAACGATCCAGCAAGAACGCGCTTGGACGTCTCCAGTTTGGTACACGCCTGCCGCAACTTGAGACTTGAGCGAAGGCTCATTCGAGCCGAATAGCACGCACATTCGTTCGGTCGCGTTTCTGTCGAGCGTCCGACAAATTGACCATGGTTCGGGCGAACCTGATGCAGGCGCCCAATCGCTTTCCTAGGAGCAACTAAAATGGCCGCAGCTGAACTTCCTATCGATGGGTCGAGCCTAATCGAACCCGCGTCCTATGCCGAGAATGGCTATCCCCACCCCGAGTGGGCGCAGCTGCGGCAGACGGCGCCCGTCGAGCGCTTCGAGCCCGAGGGCTGGCCGGCATTCTGGGCGATCACGCGTCACGCCGATATCGTCGAAATTTCGAAGAACCCCCAGTCGTTCCTAAGTAAGGACGGCATCAACTTTGAACGGCTGTCGTCGGTACTTCGGAGTGAAGCGGAAGTGCCGATGCGCACGATCATCGAAATGGACAATCCGGATCACCGGAAATACCGCGCCGTCGCGAGCAAATTCTTTACGCCGCGCAGCTTGGGCGCCTGGGATCATATCGTCGAAGAGATGGCGAAGAAGATTGTGGACGGGCTCGGGGAAGAGGGCGAAGCCGACTTCGTTGCTGACGTGGCTTCGGTTCATCCATTGAAGATCATTTCCCGCATCCTGGGTGCACCGGAAGAGGACGAGCCGTTCATTCTTAAGACGACGAATGAAATTTTCGGTCGCGACGATCCGGAGTTTCAGCGCGAGGGCATGGACGCGGGCCAGTCGGTGATCGCTGCCGCGATGGACTTCGCGGGTTACTTCGCGAAAATTCTTGCGGACCGCCGCGAAAACCCGAAGGATGACCTCGTTTCGATCTTCGCGAACGCCAAAATCGATGGCGAGCCTATGAATGATATGGACACGATGGGGTACTGCCTTGTTATGTTCATCGCCGGCCATGAGACGACGCGGGGGGCGCTGTCTGGAGGCATGAAGGCGCTTCTCGATCATCCGGATCAGTTGGCTGCGTGGAGGGAGAACCCGGGGCACACGAAGACCGCTGTTGAAGAGATCTTGCGTTACGTGACGCCGGTGAACACGATGGCGCGAACTGTGGCCGAGGATATTGAGATCGGCGGGCGCGCTCTGTCCGCGGGTGAGCGGCTCATCATGTTCTACGCCTCAGCGAATCGCGATGAGGCGGTCTTTGAAGACGCGAATTCCTTTCGAATCGATCGCCACCCAAACCCGCACCTAGCATTCGGGATCGGTGAGCATTTCTGCCTCGGTACTCATCTGGCTCGCAAAACGACTGCCGCGCTCTTTGGTGAATTGGTGCCGCGGCTCGAGCACGTCGAGCCGATCGGCGACGCTTCTCGCGTGGCTTCCAACCTGGTTCCCGGGGTGAAGCATCTCCCGATCCGGTACCGTATTAGGCCGACCGCCTGACGATTGGAGTTGAGGTACTTCCCGGTCTAGAGGGTCTGCGTACTCACGCGTCGGCCACATGAAGTGCCGAATTGGCGGACGACGCGTCTAGCGAAGTGCATAGGGGCCGAAGAAACTGACGAGCACGTAGCTCGTCACGCCAACGAGCGTTGCTGCGGCGAGTCCAACGCCTAGTGGACGCAGGCCGAGCCCCTTGAGCCGGCTAAAGCTCGTCCCAAGGCCGACCGCCGCCATTGCGATCGTGAGGCACCACGTCGCGGTCGTTGTCGTAGCGGAAATGAGTGCCGTCCACGTCGATCGGTCCAGCAATGCGAAAACTTCATCTCCGAGGTCGCCAACGGTCCGGACGAGACTCATCGCGAGAAAGCCGAGTACGAAGAAGGGAATGGCTGCACGGACCTGGGCCGCGAGGCTTGCGTTGGGCTGGCGGCGTTGACTGGTGAACGCCATCAGTGGAATCACCGCGAGCATAAACATATTTCGCTGCAGCTTGGTGATCGTCGCGACATCGAGAGTTTCAGGCGTGCCGAATTGGGCCACGTAGACGAGGCCCGCGCCAGCGACCTGGGCTGTGTCATGAATGGCCGTGCCTAGAAAGAGTCCCGCAAGCGTGGGGTCCCCGCCAAAAAGGCTATACGCGAGGAACGGGTGGACCATCAACGCGACGAGACCAAAGAGCGTGATGCAGCCGACCGCATAACTGACTTCATCGTCGGTGGCTTCGATCGTCGGCGCCATTGCGACGATTGCGGAGTTGCCGCAGATCGCTGTGCCGACGGCGATGAGGGTCGTTAGGCGAGGCGGGAGTCCGACTAGTTTTCCGAGGCGCGTAACAAAGAAGAGCGCCATTGCGATACAGCCAAAGACGATAGGGAGGGCGACCAAGCTGATGGCACCGGCGGCGGCAAGGCTCAGTCGGATGCCTAACAGCGCAACGCCGACACGCAGGATGCGCTTGAGGGAGAGCGCGAGCCCCGCCTCGAAGACCGATGGCAGTCCAATTGTATTTCGCACGACCAAGCCGAACAGGATCGCAACGAGGATTGGGCTGAGCGGCGCCTTCGTTACACCAAAAACTTCGTTCGGTAGATCGGCCAGGGTGCGTCCGAGGACGGCGATAGCGAATGCGAGAACGAGTCCGGGGAGAGTGGCTCCAGCCAGAGCGAAAAAGTGATTCCCGCGGCGCTGCCACTCCGACCAGTTCTCGCGCTCGGCCTCGGTCTCTCCCGGGCCAAGCAAGTCGGGGGCGCCCTCGAGGCTATCGAGCCAATCGAAGAGCTCAGGATTCGCATAGGGATCCCCGCGACCCGCTGCCGGACGAACCTTGTCCAATCGACTTTCCTCCGGCGAGATTGCTGTCGTACGCGGTCAGGATGACTCGAGCGAAGATGGGAGTCGGCAGTATACGTCATGGATCTTCTGGAGCGAACGAGTCAAAATGTCACAAATGTGTCGAAGTGACGCAAATCGAGTGACTGAGACGCAACAAACTTCAGCTTCGTGCGTGGAGTTCGACTGCATAGTGAGCGACGTGCAGATGCCCGAAGTTGGTGAGATCGAATTGCTCGGCCTAATGCGCGAGCGGCATGCTCAAGCCCCGGTCGTCTTGATAAGGCCGGCGGCGTGGCCGGCCGCGTCCGCAGTTTTAGGTGTATCCACAGCTTTAGTGGTCAGTGCATGCGCGCGAACTAACCAGCGTCCGATTGCCCTACGCGGCTTGCGGAGAAGAGCAGGGCCGCGCCGCAAATCACTTCGATCGCGATGAACTGGGTGGCTAAGTCGGCGTCGTGGGCCGCCCATGCAATTGTGCGCGTGATCGAGGACATGCCGACCAGGATTCCGGCAGCACGGAGATAGGCAGGGTTCTCGCGGTAGGCGCCGAAGAGTGCGAAGCCGCCCAGGCAAATAAAGAAGCCCGCCATGTCGCCGATCTGTGTGCTTCTGGCCAGGCCATCAAGGAGCGGCATGCCGAGTCCTGCGGCGGCGCCTGCGGGATCTGCGAGCCATCCGAGGCCCTGAATTAAGAAGAAGACTCCGAGAATGCCGGGGATGATGCGAAATGCCATTGGGTAAGCTCCGTGCGAATAGCTCGAGAAATGATGAAAATGATGATCGAAAGGCCCGATTCTAGGTAGGTGAGACCAGTTATGCTCCCAATTGCGCTCTTATGAGAATGACCTCATCAAGTTCGTACAGTGGCCGTCCGACGAGAATAGGGCTACACACCGGCACAGCGGGCTACGCCCGCTCGAAGAACGTCGTGGTTTCGACCTCCATCCGACCGCACCCTAGATTGGGTAAACGCGGGATTGGCCTGAGGGAACAGCCAGTTTAAAGCTCCTGACGGAGCCCAGACGTTCCTGGCCGGGGCCAACCCAAAATGCTCGATCTTCTTAGATCGAATGGATGCGGTGGGCCTGGCAAAACGGTGAACAACAGGATTCGGATCGACTGTGCGCCTTCACAATGAGTGAGTGGCCTTGCAGTTCCCTCCCACCGAATCACACCGATATCCGCTCTCTCCTGACTCTGTTGTTTAGGATTGAAGAACGAAGACCGCGTGGACACGCCAAGTAGGCGCACGTGCGCGGTGGAGATTCATTTTGACTAGCGCAAACGCGCAAGAGTCGACGAAGTCGTCGGCTCGTGGTTTCGATCGCTTTAACCTCGATCCTTCGCTGCTTCGCGGCCTCAAGGAAACGGGCTTTTCCGAACCTCGGCCGATTCAGGCCGACACCATTCCCGCATGTCTCGAAGGTCGCGACATCATGGGCCTCGCGCAGACAGGTACCGGCAAGACTGCCGCCTTCGCTCTGCCGATTCTGCAGCGCTTGATCGAAGAGCCGGGCCGCGGCCCACTCGTGCTGATCCTCGCCCCGACGCGAGAACTAGCGACGCAGATTCATGACGAAATCGGGCGACTCGCTCGTTACGTCGACGTCGAGAGTCTCGCCATTTTCGGTGGCACGCCGATCAGTCAACAGGTGCGGCGCCTATCACGGTCTCCCGAGATCATCGTCGGTTGTCCCGGTCGTGTCCTCGACCTGATCCGTCAGCGAAAGCTCGACGTGTCCGGAGTCGATACGCTCGTGCTCGACGAAGCCGATCACATGTTTGATATGGGCTTCCTGCCCGACATCAAGAAGATCCTTGCGGCGCTTCCCAGTGACCGACAGAACCTGCTCTTCTCGGCGACCATGCCGAAGACGATTAGGTCGCTTGCGGATAAGATTCTGAACGATGCTCATGTCGTCGAGCTTGCGCATGCCGCGCCTGCGGGACGCATTGAGCATGGTCTCTACGAGACGCCGCAGAGTCGTAAGGGCGCGCTCCTTGAGCGCGTGCTCGCGAGTGAGGATTGCAAGTCGGCGATCGTCTTTACGCGAACGAAGCACAGGGCAAAGCGCATGGCGCTCCAACTTGCCAAGCGTGGCCGAAACGCAATTGCTCTGCAGGGCAATATGTCCCAGCCTCAGCGCGATAAGGCAATGTCCGGCTTCCGTGCAGGGCGCTACGACATTTTGGTCGCGACGGATATCGCAGCACGTGGCATCGACGTCGCAGGCGTCGACTATGTGATCAACTTCGATCCGCCGAGTACGCCAGAAACGTATACCCATCGAATTGGTCGAACCGGCCGTTCGGAGGAAAGCGGCAAGGCCGTGACCTTCGTGACGACGGAAGATCGCGATTGGTTGCGGCAGACGGAGCGCATGCTTGGATCGAAGATCCCGCGCTATGCGATGCCTCTCATCGATGCGGCTGAAATCGCTTCGGCGAAGGACAGTGAAGCAGATCGCCGTGATAGTCAGCCCCGTGGTTCGCACGGGCGTGGTGGTGGCGGTGGCCGCGCTCGACCGAATGGCGGCAACAAGTCTGGCGGACGACCGGGAGCGAAGACCGCTTCCAAGGACGACGCCGGTCGCCCGAGTGGAGCACGAAGTAGGAATCGCCGCGGTGGTTCCGGTGGATCGAGTGGCGGACGCCGACCGTCGGGCCGCCCGTAAGCCCCATTTGCGAGCGTCCTAATTCGCTCTCCTTTTCGTTCCTCTTTTAGCTCACTAGCGGCCTATCGTTCTCCCGAACGTCCGATCCGGACCAAGGGAGATCGTAGGCCGCATGGCGAATCATTTAGAAGGCAAGGTCATCGTCGTGACCGGTGCCGCAGGTGGCTTCGGTCGCCTCGTTTCACAGAAGACCGCAGCCCGCGGTGCGCGCATCGTCGCTTGCGACATCAATGCAGCACAACTCGATACAACGGTTTCGTTGATCGAAGCAGAGGGCGGCGAAGCGACCGCGATCGTGGCGGATGTCACGAACCGCACCCAGATGATGGCGATGGCCGAAGCAGCGGTTGCTGGCTTTGGGTCGATCGACGTCATAGTGAATAACGCCGGCGTGATGCCTCTAGCGTTCTTCGCAGATCACGAGGCCGCGGCGGATGCCTGGGACCTTTGCATCGACATCAATCTCAAGGGTGTTCTGCACGGGATTATGGCCGTTCATGATCAGATGATTGAGCAAGGTCGAGGACACGTTGTGAATGTTTCGTCGATCTACGGCAATGGCGCCGTACCCGGGTCGGCTGTCTATGGCGCGACGAAAGCCGCGGTTCGTTTTTTGTCGGAAGCACTCCGTCAGGAATCCCAGGGACAAATCAAAGTCACCACGATTCGACCGACCGGAGTTCCGAGTACGGGACTGGGTGAGGGGATCATCAATCCTGCAGCCCTTGGCGGGATCCTTGGCGCGGGTATGCCGGAGTTCATGGAGAAGATGGGGCAGGTCTTCGGCGAAGATCCGCCGGCCGAGCTCACGGATCCCAATTCGATTGAGTATTTTGCTCTCGCGCCCGAGCTGCTTGCGGATCAGATTGTCTTCGCAATCGATCAGCCTTGGGGTGTGTCGATTAGCGACATAACAGTGCGCGCTTCAGGCGATAGTTACATGCTCTAGTGAGTGCGGCTCATGCACATAGAATTCTTGAACTTCTATCCATCAACTCAGGAGACCCATGATGGCTGACCTCGAAACCCTTGAACGGCATGTGGCAGAGTTGCGCGCCCTCGAAGAAATTAAGACGCTCAAGTACCGCTATTTCCGCGCAATGACGAATAACGACTATGACCTGTTGAAGGAGACTTTGACCGAGGATGTTGAGACCTCGTATTCCGACGGTGAGTACGTCTTTGCGGATCGCGAGAAGCTGCTCACGTTCTTGATCGATTCCCACGACCCCGATGCGCAGATCATCGCCTACTGGATGGCCGGAATGCCCGAGATCACCCTAGAGAGCGAGACTGAAGCCACCGCAATCTGGGCCATGTACCACTACTTCTTTAACCATAAGCAGGGCTTCGTCGACGAGATGTTCGTCTACTACGCCGACTCGTACCGAAAAGAAGATGGCGCGTGGAGAATCTCCAAGACCGGCTACTCGCGGGTCATCAATCAGATTCTTGACCGGCGCGAAATTCCCTACAAGATGAAGGCGCCGCCATGGGCGGTCGCGAGCGGAGGCACGCCAGCCAAGTAGCTGGCGCGCCTCTCAAGAAACAAAACGCTCGAGCGCGGATTATGGGCTTCGACCGGAAGCCCTATCCGCCGTACGTCCTACTGCTTCGAACGCTCATCCGCGGCAGCGGACATGAGGTTGACCTCACGGAGGTATTCCGGCGGAGTAAGATTCTTCATCGACGCATAACGATGGTCGAGCTTCTCCATCATGCCTTCCAAGGGATAGGTCGCCCAGAAGAGATCGTCTCGGATTCCGCGGATACATAGATCGGCGACATCAGAGAGCGGTGCCTCGGGCACTTCTTGTCCGGCTGCGGCTGCACGCTCGCGATATTCGGCGAGGGCGTCTCGAGGATTGTTGTCATCGGGATCGTTTCGCAAGAAGCGATCAGGCCGATTCGCACCCGCCTTCCAGATACCCGTCGCGAGCACGCCCGGAGTGGGGCTCGAGGGGAGCAGGACGCTGGCCCCGACTTCACTGTTAATTTCTTTGAGCTGACCCCAAAGGCATTCGGTCAGGGTTGTGACCGCGGCCTTCGTGACGGGATACATGCCGCTGCTCGCGATCGGATAGTAGGCGCCGTTGCCCGAGGACGTGTTTACGACATGTCCTTCGTTCTGCTCGATCAAGGTCGGGATGAATGCGTTCATTCCGTTGATCACGCCCATGACGTTGACGTCGAGGGACCATTTCCAATCATTGAGGTGATGCTCCCAGACGCTGCCTTTGGCGCCGGCACCGACTGCCGCATTATTTACGATGACGTGCACGCCACCGAAATGTTCGATCGTCTTGTCTCGGAGTGCTTCGAGCGAATCGAAGTTGGTGACGTCAACGGGAATACCGATCACGTCGTCGCTTCCGAATTCCTTGACCGCTTGGGCCAGGGTGTCCTCGGTGATGTCCGCCAGGACGACCTTCATACCTTCAGCCAGCATGGCTTCGCCAATGGCGAGGCCGATTCCGCCACTTCCGCCGGTCACGACGGCGACCTTGTCGCGCAGTTCTCTCATCTCAAATTGCCTCCTCTTAGGAAGCTCTATGGTGCGATTTTCTGCGCGGACTTCGCAAGGGGGTGACGATCGCGTTCTTGGCGGCCAAAGAGACCCGTACGCGTTGAGAACGTCCCTATTGCGGCTGTGCGTCGAGCTTGTTAATCCGACACGGAATGCCCTTGAGGTGGGGGATGCCTTGCTCGTGGTCGAGGAAGTCTTCGTCGTCGGGACAAAGCTGCGCATCAGCCATATCCCAGGCGCCCGAGAGTTTGCCAAGGCCACGTTCGGTCTCGGGTTTCCACCATCCATGGGGAATACGGATCAGATCCGGGGGCATATCGGGCCGCACTGCGGTCTGCATTCGGACGGAGCCAAGGGTGTTGGCGACTTCGACCCACTCGCCTTCGGAGATATTCCAATCGACCGCCGTATCCGGATTCACAAAGAGCTGCGGCTCGGGCCGGCGTTTTCGAAGTGGGTCGATATGCCGATGGCCGGTTTGGAAGAACTCGTCTTCGCGCACGCCCATGAACATCATGAGCGGGTATTGCGGGTCGGACTCCGGATCGTCCCGGAAATAGGGCAGGGCGTCGAAGCCGAGATCTGCGAGGATCGTTGATTCGAGTTCGACTTTGCCTGTCGGTGTCGCGAAGCCGACTTTTTCGTATTTCTTGAATTCAATCGGCGCGGGGAAGACTTCGAACTGTTCGTGGAACGCGTCGAAGTCCATGTTAAGCGCCGCGAGTCGGAAGCTGTGCATCTCGTCGATGTTCTGCCATGGGATCTGCTCCCCGACACCCAGCTCGACGCCTAGCTGACGCCAGAACTCAAAAGTGCTGTGACATTCGCCGGGTGGTTCGACCGCTTTCTCCGAGGGCCGGACCATGGACGACCATCCGTAAGCATCCA